>Ga0068859_100002900_pt1 | contig 17417 bp, 17 predicted proteins | sample KBSSwiS22_FD_66585 | JGI IMG/M metagenome (GOLD analysis project Ga0068859, IMG submission 66585) | Switchgrass rhizosphere microbial communities from Kellogg Biological Station, Michigan, USA - KBS Switchgrass S2-2 | ecosystem: Host-associated > Plants > Roots > Rhizosphere > Soil ...
GAGAGGTCCGGCTAAAGCCGGACCCCACCGTTGATTCCCGCCGGATACAGGTTGACGATCACTGGTTCAATCGACGATGCCGGCATGAGGACGAGTCCAGCCAGCTGAGAACAGCTCGCGATCCGATTATCGCCGTTCATCGGCCGCCTGCGCGCTGGTTCGCCGCATCCCCTGAAATAGACCGGCGAGCATCGTCGGTGTACCGTTCGGCATCGCATCAGCGAATCGAAGCCGGTGCAATCCGTCTTCACCCCACAGACGTCCGACCGCGAGCAACAGATCGAGATCCGGACGAATCGCCGCCAACGTCGACGTCTTTGCCAGCTCCAGCAGATCCTGATAGCTCATGTCGCTCAACCGCACGTGCTGCTTCCCGCGCCTCACCGGGTGATTGGGAACCGCCACTCCCTCGACGAGCGCATCGAGAACCCGGGTCTTCCAGCTTGCAGAGAGACGCGGCACGACACCTCGGAACCACACCGTGCCCAGAAGCTTTCTCACATCCGCCGCCTCGATCGACAGGTCGTCCGACGCGCCGCTTTGTGCCAGCGCGAGAGCGACGGGATCCGAGCGGTTCATCGCAACGGCGAATTCCCAGAAACTCGAAAACGCGGCCCGGTCGTCGTCGCTCGACGCGGGCGCCAGCTCGATTTCCTCAGACGCGAATGCCGCACTCGGCTCCTCTACCGGAGACGAAGCACTGAGGCTGGGGACGGGCAGAACGGCGATGCGTGGTTCCTTCAGCTCGAGGTGAAGCACACGCTGCTCGCTGTCTGCCGCCATGGACCATTCGATGTCGAGCGGTTCGTGTGCACCCGTAAATTCGCTGAGCAGCGCCGTCACACCCCACGGTCTCGGCGCATGAACCGTGCGTACATATAAGGGTGTGTATGGGCTGTCGGGGCGATCGCCCATCGCCGCAGCGGCGAGTTGCCCTTTGATCCTCGCATCAACCACATTCGACCACTCACCGTGAATGCAGATGAGCGACGTGCCAGCGGGTTTGCTGAAGGCATAGTACGGATTCTCGCAGCAGCCCTGCACGGCAAGTTGCACTTCTGTCTTGAGCGGATCCTGACCCGCCGGCGGATCCAGTTCCGCGAATGCGATCCGGAATCGTCCGTTCCCGGCAAACAGCATCGACAGATCGGACGGGTCCACTTGCGACAGATCCCAGAGCACGTAGATCAATCCGCGCAGGCTCCGGGCGATCGGCAGGTTCATGCGCTCCCACACCACGGACTGCGGCTGCGGATTGTCCTCGATGTAGCCGCGGTCATTCAGAATTTCCATCAGGCGGATCTTGGCAGCGTCGAACTGGGCTGAAACCTGCAGCGCATGATCGTAGCGACGTTTGTCGACCTCGTGACGCTCGAAGGAGGGACGAACGAAGATTGGCAACACCAGCTTCCTGTACCGACGCGCGATCTGCGCCAGCGGGAAGATCGTTCCGGCACCGGTTCCCTTTCCGCCCGTGGCGATGATCACGATCACCGAATGCCGGGCGATCAGCGCCTCCACGTCACTCCGGGATTCCTCCAACGCGGCTCTGGCGACGTCGGGACTGTGACGCGCGCCGAGACGTCCGGTCGTTCGGGGGCCGATGAGCAGGCGTTCTGACGCTGGCACGTCGGCGAGAGAGAACTCATTCGTATCGAGGAATCGCGTCGTCACCGCGCCCGTCAACCTTGCCGCATACTGCGGATCCGTTTCCTGCGCGACCTCGACGTCACGCTGAAACAGCGCTTTCACGGATCGAAGAATGTTGCCGCCGCCGCCCCCTGCGCTCAAAAGAAGAATGTTCACCTGTCACCTGCCTGTCTGATCGCGGGTTTCAACGAGAACGGGAGAACCACCCATCGCCCGTCCATGTACGGACGTCCGTTGACAAACGGTTCATCTCTGAGAAGGTCGAGAACTCGTCTGAGGTCGTAGTCGACGTTGTTTCTGTGATCCGCCAGATTGGGATACCGGCGACCGGCGCCTGGTGCGATCAGGATGTCCAGCCGCGAAGCATGTGGGGCGAAACGAAGTTTCGATTGAATCGGCCGGACGGAGAGATCACCCGCGGCGAGCGGCCCTTCAAATTCGCGGACGAACTTCTGACTGAATCGCTGCATGGTTTTCAAAACCTGCTCCCGGTCCCTGAAATAGTGGTCAGCGCTGTGCGTTGCGATCGCGATCAACGCCAGAAGCACGAGCCACAAACCCAGGTCAGAATCGGGAGACTGAATCAGCCGGGCAACATCGTCGTACGCCGTTCGAAGATGGCGGGCCCATCTCGATGCGTTGCTGTCGGCGGGAGGAGCCACGGGCGCGGGCAGTCCCGCCGCGACGCAGGCCTGCCATCCCGCGCGCACATAGCCATATCGCGGCTTCGGCACGAAGCGCGAGGTGGCGGGGTCGACAATCTGGAACCACGGTTCACGTACCCCGTTCGCCTCGCCTGTGATTCGCATCGCGACCTGCGGCGCGGTCTCACCGGGACGAATCGGAGTGCAGTACAGTGGCTGCGCCAGCGTGTCGTGCGCCGCCGCGAGCGCGACCACAGCGAGCAGCAGCCACCGCGTCCGAAATTTCATCCAGACCACCGACCTCATCCGTTCTGTATGGGGGTCAGACCCCGGTGACGCGTTGGATCGGGGTCAGACCCCGGTGATGGGGCGACTTAAGATGTTGAGTCGTCTCGTCACCGGGGTCTGACCCTGAGGTCAAGGCATGTGCCAGTCGCGTTGGGTCAGAAGTGCGTGATTTCCTCGGCTACGTGTCCGGGTGAGAGGTCATCACAGTGGCCACGGCCGGAGACGCCGTGGAAAGCGGGATGGCGCCGCAGCCTTGGGCCGCGGCGCCGCTTTCACGTTCGGCGCGATAACGCCGCTCTTACTTGATGTACCAGTGTCCGGCGATCGACAGGCTCAGCGGATCCGCTATGAATCCGGCAAAGGGCGCCGGCAAATGGCGGTAGCCAAGATCCGCACTCAGGCCCAATTGCGGCATGCCCGCGAACGTGAACTCGCTGCCGCCATAGATACGAAACCCCATCCCGCTCTCGGAGATGGGCGGCGTTGCCAGTGGGCTCGACAGGCTCCAGGTCTGACGGACGAAACTGACCCCTGACCCGACATACGGTCGGATCCAGACGTAGTCGCTGACACGATCGAGTGGCGCGTAGGCAACTCCCGGCTCGAATCCCATCGTTGTCACTCTGCCGTCGGCGACACCGCTTGTGACCGCATCCCGTATGAACCCAACCTGAATCGCCACGTGATTCTTGTGCCAGGCGCGGGCCGTTGCGCCAATGCCGTTCATCGGCGCGAGCACGGCGCCAATGCCGAAGATGTGGCTGATCTCGCTCTGTTTGGGTTGACCGCGAGGGCCGATCTGCTGGCCGGCGGATGTGCGCGACGCCGACGCGCTCGGCGGGGCGTCCGCAGATGCAGACGACGCACGCGGTGACGCGTTGGCGGCGCTTGCGCCAGCCTCCGGTTCACCGATGCGTCCCATCGACATGCGTACGTAGCCGACACCATCCGCGGCGTCGGGCCACGGAACCTTGACCCAGCCGCCCAGATTGCGCGACACGCTGAGCGCAGTCCCACGTGACGCGTGGCCGATGACCGGGGTGGCGTTGCTTGGTCCCTTGTAGACGTCGGCTGACGGGACTGTCACCGTGAACACGTTGTCCTGCGCACGAACGAACGCCGGATTCAGTATCAAGGCGAGTACGACGGCAGCGATGCGTCGAATCATCTGAACCTCCCGCATTGTGTTGACTGACCGCGATTGCACAGATCTGCAATTAGGGTCGCAGGTACGAATCTGCGGCCTGACTCACGTTTCTGGCGGGGCTGGGGAGCGAAGCGCGCCGAAATCCGGGCAGATCGCGGTGCTGCCGGAATAGCAGCAAGGAGCCTTCCGGAACCGAACGGCAGGAATGGGAAAGTCTAACGGCTGTTCTTCTTCGAGTGACGGTCGACGGCGATGGCGCCGTTGAAGAACGCGCCTTCTCGCATCACCACCGCTGGCGAGAGCAGGGTTCCTGACACACTGGCCGTGTCGGTCAACTCCACGCGTTCCTCCGCGGCGATGTCACCGACCATCGTGCCGTGAATCGTCAATCGAGGCGCGCGGACGCGGGCATCAATATTTGCGGTCGGGGCCACGAGCAACGCGCCAGCTTCGAGGCTGATTTCACCTTTGACGCGCCCGTGAATCGTGATGTCCTCATGGCTTGTCACGTGCCCGTTGATGACGAGGGAAGCTCCGATGGTTGTCATGACCGTCACATCCTGAATCGGTGGAGTGGTGTGTTGAGGGTGCTGTGTTGTTTCTCGGCTGCAACGGTCATTTCAACAGGACCCGGCCGCGCCGGTCACTTGCGTGCCACCCGCAACGTGCCCGTGATGACGCCCTCGAAGAACGTGACTCTGATCCGGTAGTTTCCGCCCGAGGGAGCGGTCCAGTCGAAGGCGGCGAAATATTTCCAGGAATCATCGCTGCCGAGCACGGGGTTGCCGTTCGAATCGAGCAGGACGAGGATCGTGTCCCAGTAATCGCGACTGCTGGTGACGATCGAAACCTTCTCGCCGGCGCTCACGACAAGCGGAATGTCCAGGGTCTGCCCCGGCACGACGCCACGCTCGAGCGTCGTCCCCGCAGGAAGTGCGGACGTCGTGACCAGTCCGGTGGTGACGAGCTGGATGTGCTTCTGAATCTCTGCGGCGGCGGCGGAGATGTTACCAAACGCAAGGTAGGCGCTGCCAAGGATGGCGTGCACCCGCGGCGTATCGAGACCGCCGTCAAGCGCGAACGAGGCTTCCGTGAACGCACGATTCGGATCCGGCAGGCCATAGGTGTACGCATCAGCGACGATGTAGTGGACGTCAGGGCTCGCCGGGGCAAGCGCAATCGCGTAGTCGAGATCCCCAACGCCGTCGTTGACCGCATGGCCTTTCAGCAGTCGGCTCGAGCCGCGGAACAGATAGCCGTAGGGATTTGCCGGTTGAAGATCGAGCAACTGGTCGAGGAGATGAATCGCCCCGAGGTAATCGAAGAACGCCCAGCGCGCGAAGCTGGCACCGGTCAATGCGGTGATGCTCGTGGGCGCGCCCTCGAGCCGGGCGGCGTACCCCGCCAGGATCGTCGCCTCAGCGTCCGGGTGCACCGGCGTGACGACGGCCGTCACGCGCGAGTAGTCGCGAAAGCTATTCGAATACTGCCCCAGAAGGAGTTGAGCCTCGATGCGACCGCGATAGCCTTCGACATCGGTCGGATGCGCGTCGATGACGCACGTGAACTCGCTGATCGCCTGCTTGTAACGACCCTGATCGATGAGGAGCTGCCCCTGCTCCGCGGTACAGTTCGCCGCGTATGCCGACGAGAGCGCTCCATTGACAAGCAGCGCGAAAACGACCCGAACGGTTGCACGCGTGACAAGGCTACAAGCCGACCGACGACGCATCGAGTCCTCCGTGGTGGTGAGGCGCGACTCTATCAAATGGCTGAGCTTTGGACCAAGCGTCAGTCAGAACGTTGCAGGAGAGACTGGAAGACTCGGCGCATGGAGGATGTCGAGTTCGCGAACACCGCGCTCGATCAACCGCTGAACCTTCTCGTCCCGGCGGAAGTCCGACAGCAGCGTGCGTCGGCTGCTCGTGTACGCCTGATCCATCACGTAGGCGAGGACGGTGTCCATCACCGTCCCTTCTTCGGTATTTGTATTTCTGAACCGGCGCCTGAAATCTGCAAGGACAGGCGCAAACGTCGGGTCGTCCCACTGCTCCGGGCCTGCATCGAGGCGCAGAAAATCGTCGAGAACCGTCAAATACGCCGCGGCAGGCGGCCGATGCCAGAACGCGACGTCCGGACCAAAGCCGCTGACGTAGTACGGGAGATACAGCGTTTCTCCCGACTGCAGCCGGTCGCCCAGTGCCGGATTGAACCGCTGCACCTCCGCTCGGGCAAGGCCAGTTCGTCTGACGATCTCGGCGAGCGATAACACGCGCGGTGTTCGCATTGCGTGAATCGGCTCCTGTGGTATCGAGGCGGCAAGCTCAGTGACGTTGAATGTGTTGCCGAACACCATCTCGGCGTACAGATACGAGCGCGGGCCGTAGCTGTAATACACATCCTCGTATTCCTTGCTTTGCAGCGTCCGCAGATCGCGCGCCAGCTTCGAACCGAGGAAATACTGGGCGCGAACGTCCTGAGCACCGAGGTGCTCGCCATTGATCAATGCTCGACCGACGTTGGTGCCGCCGGCGTTGTGCTCCGACAAGGCGGGGATGAACGAACCGTACTTCGTGGCGAGCACCGACAGGTACGCGGCGCAGTACGGCGCCTGACTCGTCTGGTTCTCCTGCTCGATCGGGTCTGGTGAAAAGTAGTTCAGCCGCTTCCAGTTCTTCCGCAGCCACTGACAAAAGCCCACCGCGTTGGCTTCCGAACGCCGCGTGCCGTTCAGGCCCGATTCGAGAATGACCTGCGCGAGCCCAATCTCCCCCGGCACGCCGAACCGCTCGTAGATCGCGCCCCACTCCGCGACAAAGCTTCCATATTTCGGCACGCTGCGCAGAAGCGCGTCCCCACGGGTGGAGTTCTGCAGCACGGGTCCTGTTGCGCGCTCGAGGAGCTCCGCCACCTGGTCACGTCGTTCGCCGACCTTTCGAGCCAGTTGTTGCCCGTCGAGCAGGCCAGCCAATGTCGGATCGACCCATACCGCGTGCCGCGTCCAATCGCCGCGGGCGGGAAACGTGGCGAGCAGTCTTCCGTCGGATGCGCTGCCAAAGGCAATCGATCCGTCCGGCAGCGTGAACACGTGGCGCCAGAACCCGTAACCGGGTCTGAACGTCTGCATTGCCGCGAAATCGGCACGCCGCCGCGCCTCGACAATATGCGCCACGTCAGAACCGGGAGCGGTGGTGATTGGGACTGTCGGCGTCGCACCGCGCGCGACAACGATCCACGCCGGAACGGCAACCGCAATCGCCGCAGCAGCGAGCGCGACATAGGTGCCTCTCGCGCGTCTCGTGCGGAGGCACTCGAGCCTTCGTGTACGCAACGCGGCCATGCCCTTCTTCAACGCAACCATGGTTATGCGGGACGCTTTACGAAAGCGGTCGCCCGAACACCTGCACGTAGTACGGACGTCCGGTTCGATCGACCGCATACCCGGCGCCCATCTCAGTGAAGGTCGAGTTGAGGATGTTGATCCGATGACCACGTGAGTGCATCCAGGCGTCCAGCACTTTCGCAGCATTCGCTTGACCGAAGGCGACGTTCTCGCCGACCGTCTTCCAGCGATAGTTTGCCGCCGCGATTCGATCCTCGGGGCGTGGATATCGTGCGTCAGGAAGCTCGTGCGCCATGTGGCCGGCCTGTGCCATCTGATCCGCCTGCAGTTGCGCCGCACGCATCAGACGAGGGTCGGCATGCAGCGCTGCCCGTCGATAGTGCGTCCGCTCGATGTTCGTCAGCGTGATCACGTCGGCGGCCACTCTGGACGAAGCCGGGGACCCGCGTCGCGATTGCGCCGTTGATTGCGCCGGCGGACAGCAGACACCGACGATGCAGACGAAGATCGCCAGACGGATACGTCGTCGCTGACGGGGCATAGCCCCAACGGCTGCAATCGATGCGCCCGCGCAGGTTCATGCATCGCGCCGCGTAAGCCGCAGACAGACCGAACGGGAGTTCCAATTTAGATCACGGCCGCGTGACGACTTTGAATCCCGGATCCGGAAATTGCGGTTGCCACGGCACGCACCCTGCCTCGCGTCGTTCGGCGATTTTGCATGTGCGGCGATTTTCTGAAGGAATTGCGTCGTCGCAACTTTCCGACTCACGACATGTGGTGATCGAGCGGAACGAGGAAGGGAGGCATGAGGTTGATGACCGCGGTCGCGGCGTCGCTCGTCCTTGGCGCGAGCAGTGTCGCTGCCGATTGGAAAGGCGACGTCGCCCGAAGAGCGGTTGGCCGTGTCGTGCAGGAAGCCCTCGAGGACGCCATCGAAGACGCCGCGCTCGGCAGGGCGCTTGATACCGCAACCGAAGCTACGGCTTACGCCGCCCCCAAACTCCGACAGATCGACGAGTTCGTCGTCGTCGGCGGGGCTGTCAGCGACGGAGTTGAGACCGCGATGCGGGTGGCGGACGTGGCCGAGAGGCTCGATGACGCCGCCGACGTCGCCAAGACCCTGAAGAAGATCAAAAAGCTCAGGAGATAGTCCAGTCAACGAAAGGTGGACGAGATGTTGAGGCGACCGCTGCTGGTCTCGGTCGCCGCGGTTCTCTTTGCCGCGGCCGCCGTATTTCCAATGGGCGCGCAATCACGAGCCGCGGCAAAGTCCGCCGGCAGCGCGCCGACAGTGAGCGCAGTGCAGGCGCTGCCGCTGACGTGTGCGCAGGCCTGGGCCGCCGCCCATGAAAACTACGCGGAGGTTCTTCCTATCGTCACGACGCTGGCGAAGGTGTCGCTCGTCAACCGCAATCTCATGCTGCCGAACACGCGCGAGACGGGCCTCGATGCAGGCATGGGAATCGCCGAGGACTGCAAGGCGGATCCGAATGCCCTGCTCTTCGCGATCGTCGACAATCATGTCCGGCGCGTGGCCGGCGCAGCAAACGCGGTGAAGTAGCGAGAGCAGAACCGGGGGAGCAGCCGATTCTGCGAGTGCTCAGTCGTGCCCGTGTCCGCGTCCGCGGCCACGTCCACGGTTGCCCTTGAAGTCGCGATCGTGATCGCCGTCCCATCGATGATCGTGGACGATCACGCCACCATTACCTGCCCAATACCCCTCGAAGTACGTGCTCCGTTCGTACCGGGCAGAGACCCAGCGCGCACCAGGATACGGCGGCCGCGTCCAGTACCCGTCGTGCCACACGTAGTGATGTTTGACCGGATACCAGTAACCCTCGACCCAGACGTACTCGGGCTGCGGCGGTGGCGGCGGAGCCACGTACACCACTTGAGGCGGAGGCGGCGGACCAATCTGAACTCCGATTGAAACGGACGTCTGCGCAGAGACGACCGATCCGGTGATCAGCAAGCACGCGGCAACAAACGCGGTTCTTCTCAGAGTTTCCATGCAATGACCTCTGAGCAGCTCTCGGCAACTTCCGATCCAAGCGGTCTGGCTCGCCTGTGCCGTTGTCCGCGGCCTTGCGCGATGACGCGTCGATGTTCGACGCGTGTCCTCGGTGTCCTCGAGCAATGCCACCGATTTCAACTATGAATCTGTAAATCGAAAACTGTGATCGGCAACGCTGAACGCGAGCGCTGGTGCTAGCATCGTTACGCGCATGCGTTCACGATTTCAGCGAGACACTGATACATCGTCTTCGTCCATGACCGCTCGCATCGTGAAGTGGATCGGTGCGGCAACCGCGGTCATCTCGCTGATTCTTGGTGCTCGCCAGCTCATTACCATTGCCACGGATCGCGCGCAGCGAAGCCGGGAGTCTGCGGAGTTCACTACGCTGGCGCGACAACAGGCCAGCCGCAGCGAATTCGGCGAAGCGTGGCGAAGCCTCGATCGCGCGGAGGAACGCTCGCGAACCGACGCGACGGATGCGGCGAGGCTTGACGTCGCCTTCGGGTGGCTCGAAGAAGGGCGGCCCGGACCCGACCAGCCGTTCAGCCGCATCACGGACGCTGTCGTCCCGGCGCTCGATCGCGCGCTGCTCAACCCTCAGCATCCGCGCCGCGCCGACACGCTCGCGCATATGGGATGGGCGACATTTCTCAAATCTCGCGAAACGGGCACTGGCGATCCCGCGTCCCTCTACAAGCAGGCCCTCGAGATCGACCCGCACAACGTCTATGCGAACGCGATGCTCGCTCATTGGCTGATGTGGCGGGGTGAACCGCTCAGTGTGGCGCGCCCCTACTTCGACGCCGCCGTTGCGAGCGGCAAGCAACGTCCCTTCGTCCGAACCCTTCAGATGGCAGCAGTACGCAATCGCAGCGATGATGCCGCTGATGCCGAGTTCATCCGGATCGTCAATTCGATGCGGCAGCAGAACGAGCCGCTGGACGAGCGTTCAGCGCGGGCAGCCTATGCCGTCTTTGAACGCCGCTACGGCCCACGGCCGCGGGTACCCGATGCCGCGATCGATCTGTCGCTTTCCGATCAACTGGCCACGTTCACATGGCTTGCAGGGATGCCGGGCGTGTCCGGACGCGCCGAGGTCAACGACGCCGTCGTAGCCACGTTGAACAGCAGAATGCATCGCTGAGAGACGCGCCGGCGCAGGTGGTAGCGGGCCCGCAGAATGCGGAGTGACGCGACTGCTACTTACGAAGGAACACAAACCACAACACTACCATCCCGAACAACACCGCGAGCCACACCGAAGAATCGGCATCCCGCATCGTGTATTCGATATTGCCCAGAAGGTCCCGTAAGCCAGAGGAACCGCCGCTGGCCAATGCGCCGTATTCACCTAATCCCTGCGCAATCAACATATCGAGGCCCCCTGTAAGGTTATCGGCGAAACGGTGGTACCCCGGTAATTCAAAATTCAAAATGCAAACACGATGTGGTTGATGGCAAGGGGTAAAAGTCGCTGCGCCGTTCACCACATTGCTGCACACACACCGTGTTTGACATTTGCATTTTGAATCTTGAATTTCGGCGGCGTCAGTTCGTCGTGTTCGTCCGCTGCCCGATCGCGCTCCGCAGATCGGCCATGGTCGTGATACGCGGCCCATGCAGCGCCGCAATCTGTCGAACATCGAGCTTCAGCCGCTGGATGTTGTCGTAGAGATTCACCGAGAACGGGTTCGGCATTGTCGGCGGCGGCGCGTCTGCCGCGGCCGGCGTGAATGCGTCGGCCTCCGCCAGAATCCTCTCGCGCGGCAGATACACCATCACGAACGCGTCGTTATGGCCGCTGCCTTGGATCGGATAGATCTCGATTGCGCGGCGTCCGTCGGTAACGACGTGCTTGTCCGAGAAGGTTTCGAACATCGCGGTCTTCTTCGACTGCTCGAGCCGATCCGGGTTCAGCGAATGCGGCGCGCTCCATGCCTTCTCGTAATACGCCTTGTTCATCTCGTGGGTCACGATGGTCGCACCCTCGTCGACGTAGGTGCGTAGTCCGCCTGAATGATCGAAGTGCGCGTGCGTGTTGATCAGGTACTTGATCGGCTTGTTCGGAATCAGTTCCTTCGCCTTGGCGATGACGGCCGACGACCGCGTCTCGTCAAGCGGACCCTCGACGATCACGATGTGATCGCTCTGATCGATGGCGAGGCTGTGATGCGTGCCTCCCCTGAGGTAGTAGACGCCGTCAGCCATCTTGTCGCTGGTGACGGTCACAGGCGGCACCGTTGCATTGCGTGCCTGGTCAGGCACCGGCAGATCGACCGTGCCATTCCGAGTGACCGACGACACGGTCAGGTCAAGTACGGGATAGCCACCCTGCTGCCTGACGATGTGCGCCGGAAACTGCACGCCGCTGAAATCACGATAGTCGGAGAACGTCGTTTCGACCAGCGTGTCGCCGAGCACCGGATTGTTGATCCAGGTTTGAACCTTCTCGACCTGGTTCTGGGCGTTGATGGTGCCGACATACTTGTTGCTGCCGGCGGTGAACGTCACCTCTGAACCGGTGCCTGTCGCCTGAGATGTTGCGTTGTTGGCGGCCGCCGCCTTGAGGAAACCCTGCGGTGTCGACCAGATCTCCATCGTCCGCTCTTCGACCGCGGCCGGCGCCGGCTGCGCAGCTGGCGCGGCGCCCGGTGCAGCGGCGGCCATGTTCCAGGCTGCCGTTCCGCTGATGTACTGATCCGGCTTCTGATCAACGGGTGCCGGCCGCACACGCCCGGGTTCGATCACCTGCTTGCGAGTCATCTGGATTCGCGCCGCAGGCGTCTCGTAGTTGATCGACGCCGTGAAGGCGCTGACGTCGAACGCCGGCCACGGCAGCGTCGGGTTCGGTGCCTGTCCGAACTGATACCACTTTCCGGTGCCCGAGTATTCGATCGTTCTTGTGTCGGCTGCACCTAACGCGTCGGCCGATCCCTGCAGCGTGCCGGCCTTCGACCCGCAGGCCATCATCGTCGAGGCGGTAAGGAGTCCAACCGCCAGAGCTATCCATGTGCGCATGTCGTTCCTCACTTCAGTGAAAGGTGATTAACGGAAGAAAGCGGGCGTTAGTACTGCACACGGGTAGGTGGTGGATATGGATTCGAGTAGATGCTGTTGTAGCGGACACGAACGCCGTTCTTGTCCAGGAACCCGGCCGATTGCTGGAACAGCGCGGGCGACGGAGCACCCTTCGGAACGGTCGCTTCGAAGATGTACAGCCGGTTCTCATGCATGTGTATCTGTGCGTAGGTGCGCGAGCCGTCCGCATTGGACAGCTGCAGCCGACGTCCCTCGATGCGGTCGGTATTGCCGTACGCGTAGTAGGTGACTTTCGCGTCGCGCTTGAAAAAACTCCATGCCGCATATTCCATCGCGCCACGCAGCTCGGCAACGTAGGGGTTGCCGCACGTGTCCGGATATCCCGTGCACCCCTTCACACGGTCCGCATGGATCTTCTCGACGTTCGAGTAATCGACGACCGTCACCGAATAGTGCTCCCCCTTCGCGTCGTACTTATGGACGTGGCCCGGAATCGTGATGCGGTATTCCGTTTCCCACTTAATCTCTTCGACAGTCGGCTGACCCGGAAAATTGACCGTGAACATGTCTGTCCGGCTGGCGTACTCAATCCACTCCTGAGCCGTAGCGGCCGTCCAGAGAAACAGTACCGAGGCAGCAACGAGGGCAAACTGACGCATCACTATCCTCCGCTCTCGTCCTATCCGGAATTCCGGCCGGGGGCGCGACGGATGTTACACCCGTCCGGGGAGGGCTGGCACCAAAGTCGAACAGGTGTTTTGGACTACGCGAAATATAGGAAATCACCCGCTAGCCAAGTTCAGTAGTCTTGTGTAAGGTTCGGCCGCGGAATTTCTCTCATACACCATGGCGCCAAACCACCCCAGCCGCCAATCGTCGGTCGTCGCGCACGGCGCCGAAGAGGCGCTGCGCGTCAGCGAGGAACGGTTGCGACTCGCCACTCGCGGCGCGGGCATCGGAATCTTCGACTACGACGCCGTTGCCGACCGATGCCTTCAATCACCCGACGCCTACCACCTGCTTGGAGCCGCAGGCGAGACACGAGCGAAGTTGGCGGACTTCATCGCCATCATTCACCGGGACGACCGAGCGCGCGTCGCGGCGGCGATCGCCGCGGCCTTGGATCCGCACGGATCCGGCGTGCTCGACGAAGAGTTCCGAATCCTTCGTGTGGACACGGCAGAGACCCGGTGGGTGAAGCAGACGTCGCAGACGTACTTCGAGGGCTCCGGAAGCGAGAAGCGTGCGGTGCGCGTCACCGGCGCGTTCATCGACATCAACGAACGGAAGATCCGGGAAGCGCGCGACCACTTCCTTCTCACGTTGAACGATCAGCTGCGCTCGGCCGCGAGTCCCCTGGCCATTCAAGAAACCGCGACACGTCTCCTGGGTGAGCATCTGCAGGCGAATCGCATCGTCTATCTGGAGGTCGAAGGCGACGAGTTCGTGGTCCGCGAGTCATACACGGATGGCGTGGCGCCCTTTGCGGGCCGCGGCCCGGTCTCCATGTTCGGAGAGGCGTTCCTGGACGCGTATCGGCACGGTGAGACCGTCGTCGTCAACGATGTGAGCGCCGAACCATTGCTCCGTGATGACGAGCGACGCAATTTCCTGGCAGCCGAGATTGCCGCGTTCACCGCCGTCACGCTTCTCACGGACGCGCGATGGGTAGCGGCACTCTGCGTCGAGCAAGCGACTGCCCGCGCCTGGACCCGATGGGAGATCGAGCTCACTCGTATCGTCGCCGAACGGATCTGGCAGGCCGTCGAACGTGCACGTGCGGAGGCGGCGCTGGAGGCGAGCGAGCACAAACTCCGTCTCGGCCTGATAGCGGCGAACCTTGGAACGTGGCGATATGACATGAGCAGTGGCGTTTTCGAAGCCGACGACGTCACCAGGAGGATGCACGGCTTCGGGCCGGATCAAGTCATCGAGACCCTCGAAGATGCGGTGCGCCATGTGCATCCGGACGATCTGCGTAACATCCAGCGGGCGTTCGTCACGACGATCACTCCAAGCACGTCGCTTCGTTCCGAATATCGTGTCGTCCTGCCAGAAGGCGGCATGCGCTGGATTTCAAGCCTCTCGATGCCACAGGCGGCGACCACGTGGATCGTCGGCGTGGTGGCCGACATCACGGAACGTAAGCGCAAGGAAATCGATTTGCAGAACCGCTATCGCGAGCAGGGCCGCACGTTGCGTCTCCTGCTCGAGAATGCGGCGCAGGGAATTGTGTCCGTCGACGATGCGGGCACGATCCTGATGGCGAATCGGGCCTGCGAGACGATGTTCGGCTGGCCACCCGGTGGGCTCGTCGGCCACCTGGTCGAGATCCTGGTTCCTCCTGCGCTCCGTGACCAACATGTCGAGCACCGCGCCGCGTTTGGCTCGGCGTCACACGCGCGGGCAATGGCAGCAGGTCTGGAGGTCCTCGGACAGCGCAAGGACGGATCCCGGTTTCCGATCGAAGTCCACCTGACTCGCGTTTCCACGCCTGACGGCGGACACGCCATCGCGTTTATTTCGGACATCACCGAGCGCTGGCAGGCAGAGCGGGAACTCGCTGAGAGCCACGCCGCGCTGCAGGAGCGGACGACTGAGCTCGAGCGGCGGACGGCACAACTGAGTGGGCTGGCATCCGAATTAACGCTCACCGAGCAACGCGCGCGCGAGCGTCTCGCCAAGATGCTGCACGATGGCCTCCAACAGTCGTTGTTCAGTGCATCGCTGAAGCTCGAGCAGTTGAAGATGAACCTTCCCGGCGCGGCCACGCGGATGCTCGAAGAAGCCCGGGCCGAAATCGGCGAGGCCATCGATGCGGCGCGCACGTTGAGTTTCGAGCTGGCGCCACCGGAAGTCATCGCCGCGCGGCTGGCTCCAGCCGTGACCTGGCTGGCAGATCGAATGTGGACCAAGTACGGGCTCCACGTTCGGGTCACAGCCGATGCGGGCGCGGACGTGGATCGAAAGGACGTCCGTATGCTGCTGTTCGAATCGCTTCGGGAAATTCTCTTCAACGTCGTCAAACATGGCCACGTCGATTCCGCCGAGGTGAGCCTCGCCGCGGGTGCCGACGACATGCTGGTCATCAGCGTCATCGACCGTGGAGCGGGATTCGATCTGGCGGCTCTCGACGACGGGCGAACTGCGAATATCGGGCTCGGCCTGTTGAGTATTCGCGAGCGGCTCGCGTGGCTTGGGGGGCGGCTGGAAATCGAGAGCTCTCCCGGCCGCGGCGCGCAATTCCGTCTGGTCTCACCGAGGCTGTCCTTTCGGCGGAGTTTGTCCGATGATGCGACGGCACGAGGAGTTTCGGCGCCGCCGAGCGCACCGACTGGCCCACTTACGTTCCCGCGGCTCAGAATCCTTCTCGCCGACGATCATCCGGGCACACTCTCCGCTCTCCGATCCGCGCTGAGCCAGTATCCGGAACTCGACGTCATCGGCGACGCCGGCAACGGCGTCGATGCGATTGCACAGGCGAAAGCGCTCCGGCCCGATGTGGTCCTGATGGACGTCTCCATGCCGGTCATGGACGGCGTGGACGCGACGCGAAGCATCCACGACGAACTGCCGTCGATTAAAGTCATCGGCCTGTCAGCAGCTGAGAAGACGCCGGATCCGCACCCGATCGAACTGGCGGGCGCCGTTGCGTACTTTCAAAAGAATGCGGACATGCGGCGCCTCATCGAGCACGTTCTCGGGCTGCGCGTCGCCAGCCGTTTGCGCCACCCAACCGAATCCGGTTGACACGGCCGTCCTTCGACATCAGGATCGGCCTGCCTTAGAGCCACAGAGAGAGGGCCGATTATGCGCAACAGACTGTTCGCCGCGTCCGCCGCGATTGCCATCGCTGGCCTGACGCTCTACGCCCAGGGTGCGCGACAAGGGGGAGGCGCTGCTGCACCGGTTCCAAAGCTCGCAACCGACAAGACCATGTTCTGGCCGGCGTCGGATATCGAAGCGCGATGGAAGCAAAACGAGGCGCTCAAGCGCAACAACTCGCGGCTGTTCGATGGGCCGACCAACATCTCGGCGAACGTCCGTATTGTGGCCGGTGAGGACCCGCCTCTCACCCACGAGACGACAGCAGATCTCTGGATCGTCACAGCTGGAACTGCGGTAGCTAGGACCGACGGAAAGCTCGTCACCAATGGCTCTGCGAGCTCCATCACCAACGCGACAGAGCGAATGGTGCGGACCGGCGACGTCCTTTATGTGCCGCCGGGCGTGCCGCACCACTTCACGCAGATGAAGGGATTCAGAGCCTGGCTCATGCGGTTCGACACGCTGGGTCTGGTGCGAACGACTCCGGCTCCGAGCGCGCCTGCAGCCGGACGCGGTGCCGCACCGGCCGCGGCGCGCGAGGGAGGAGCAGGGCGAGGGGCCGCTCCGCCCGTACCCAAGCTCTCCACCGACAAGACGATGTTCTGGACGGCGGCGGACATCGACGCACGCTGGAAGGAAAACGAGGCCCAGAAGCGAATCAACTCCCGCATCTTCGACGGGCCGGCAAACATCAGTGCGAACGTCCGGATCGTGCTTCCGGGAGACGAGCCGCAAACACATGAAGGAACGGCGGATCTATGGGTCGTGACCGCGGGCGAGGCGGTTGCGAGAACCGACGGGGAAATGGTCGATGCGAACGGCAAGAAGACGATTCGCAACGGCATGATGCGAACGGTGCATCCTGGCGATGTGCTGTACGTGCCTCCCGGGGTGCCGCACCATTTCACCGACATGAAGGGGTTCAGGGCCTGGTTGATCCGCTACGACGTCGAAGGATGGTCGCAGAGCATCCAGCCGGCCGGACGCGGCGGCGCACAGTAGGTCGTCGCCCAGTGATTAGCTCGCGCGACGTAGTCGCGCGAGCTCGTCTTTGATTTGCTCTACCGTTTTCGCCAGCGCCGCAACGCGCTTACGCAGCTGTGATGCTGCGGGCGTGGTGCGCCCTCCGCCCAATTTCCTACTCTGCTGAGCTCGACGCCGCGCTGGTCGATCCGCCGCTATCGCCGGAGGCATCACAACTGGTCGTCGTTGAAGCGTCGGCCGGGCCCAGACGCCTACCGTTGGCGCAGGGTAGAAGAGGTGCTTTTCCGGCGGAAGGACCAGATAGGGGTGATCGTCCTCGACTGGCTCCGCGGCGCCGGACGCCAGCAAGTAGTTGGCAATCGTGGTCCCGACTTCGTAGACGTATCCCGGCCGGAATGCAGAGAACTGTATTCCGTCAATGCTCTCGCGAAGCTGTCGCGTAATGCGTAGACGCATTTGTGCCGGGGGAGGCAT
>Ga0068859_100002905_pt1 | contig 17406 bp, 19 predicted proteins | sample KBSSwiS22_FD_66585 | JGI IMG/M metagenome (GOLD analysis project Ga0068859, IMG submission 66585) | Switchgrass rhizosphere microbial communities from Kellogg Biological Station, Michigan, USA - KBS Switchgrass S2-2 | ecosystem: Host-associated > Plants > Roots > Rhizosphere > Soil ...
CCTGCTCCTCTGCGCCGGCTGCAGCGTCGGCCCAGCCCTCTCGAACGCCGCCGACTCGTACACCACGGACGGCGCAGTCGAGCGCTACTGGGGCTCACCGTGTCACACCGCCGACGGGTACCGAGCCTGCTTCGAACTCGCCTATGCTGCGGGCGGCTGGTGCGAACCGACGGGTCAGGGCGGCTCGTGGGACGGCGTGTGCGTCCTGCCCTGCCCGTGCCCGACCGACGTGGCCGGCAAGGAGGGCGTGTGCGGAGCGATGACCGGTGGTAGCGATGCGTGCTGGGTCACGAGCGACGTGGAGAGGCGATGAGCGGCTCGCCCTATCGGCAGCGTCAGCGCGGTCCGAACGGCTGGCTCGACGAGGAGGAACCGTGGCAGCCGCCGGAGCTCACAGGCCTTGGGAGATTCGTGGATACGCCTGACCGGCTGACCGTGCGCGCGACAGACATAGACCCACACGGTCGTAGCCCCCACGCAAGGACATTGTTGCCCCCGGCGTGCTGCAAGTGCGCGAAGGCAGGCGGGAAAGCATCGATAGGGTGAACACGACTGAAAAGGTAAGGAAAGCGGTTTACGAACCTGCGCCTCACCCGGTCCGCGCCGACCCAGCCATACCAGTCGCCCCCGCGCGCGCGAGCTGTGCCAGAACCGGGGGCTTGGCACGTGGCGCAGTTCGTGCCATTGTGTGCCAATGCGGAGTGGCACAGTTGATTCGGACCCGCGGCCGAATGAAGTAGCCAAATGGGAGTCCCGCCTCGACGAGCTCTTCGCCCGGGCCCTCTCGGGTGAGCGCCGCTGGACGAACGAGGACGGGGTCCAGCGGTCGAGTTTCCAGGCCGACGTACGGGGCGCGCTCGACGTAATCCGGTTCGCCCTCCAGCTCCACGGGCGCATCGCTCCTGAGCAGAAGACTGCACACGCGGAGTCGTGCGGTTGCGGCCGGTGCACGCGGTACCGCACGGCCGAGAACGAGGTCACCGCCAAGGTGCGTCAGCTGCGCGAGGTCGCGGGATGAAGCTGCGCTACCTGCAGATGCTCGACGCGCTCGGGGTGACGCCCACTCCGGCACAGCGCGAGGTCTGCCGGGTCGCATTCGACGGCGAGGAGCCTGACCGCGAGACCCTCGGCGAGAGAATCTGGGGCGCCCGAGGGCTCGAGCCGACTTCCTCCCCGGCTCGGGTCTTCGGCGCCGTCTGTGGTCGCGGGTCGGGTAAGACACGGTTCTTCGGCGCGTACCGCCTGCTGCACCTCGCGCTCACGGTCGACCTCTCGCTGCTCTCGCCCGGTGAGGATGCGTCATGCCCGATCGTCGCCCCTGACCTGAAGACCGCGTGCCACACGCTCAACTTCGCGCGCGCCGCGGCCCTGCTGCTCTGCCCGTCGGCAATCCTCGAGTCCACGACCGAGCGGTTCGTCATTCGGCGGGACCACGGCAAGCGCGTCGCAATCGAGGCCAAGGCCGCGAGCACCGGTGGTCGATCCATCCGAGGCCGCTCGATGCCCGGTGCGCTCCTCGAGGAATGCGCATTTTTCTACGACCAGGACCACCGCATCAACGACGCGGAGATCTACCGCGCGCTCCAGCCCCGCATCATGTCGGGCGGGCAGCTGCTCGCGATCTCCTCGCCGTGGTCCAAGTCGGGCGTGCTGTGGGACCTGTACCACGACAACTACGGCCACCCGCACGGGGCACTCATCGCTCACGCGCCGACGCTGCTCATGCGCGAGGGCGGGCCGGAGTACGACGACATTCTCCAGGCCGTCGAGGCGATGCGACGGACGGACCCGGAGAATGCACGACGCGAGTACGACGCGGAGTTTCTCTCGACCAACGCTTCGGCGTACTTCGACCAGCGCGCGATCGAGGCGGCGATTGACCCGACGCTCGAGCTGCCGTGCACCGCAGAGTTCGGAGAGGCCGTGCACTTCGCGGGTGACTTCGGGTTCACTCGGGACTCAGCCGCACTCGTTGGCGTGGGTCGCACCGAGACCTACCGATGCATTGAGCTCATCGAGCTCCGACCGACTGACGGCGCGCTGAAGCCGAGCAAGACCGTGGAGCGGTTCGCCCAGAGCATCCACGCCGCTGGCTGCGACGTCATGGCGGCCGACGGGCACTACCGCGAGTCCATCCGCGAGCACCTCGACACCGAGCACATCGACCTGGTCCACGCACCAGAAGGCGTGCAGGGCAAGGCCGAGACGCACGCCGTGGCTCGCTCGCTGCTGCATTCCCATGTCGTGCGCATCCCGCAGCACGATCGGCTGATCCGGCAGATGCAGCAGTTGGAAGCGCGTGCGACGAGCGGCGGGCAGCTCTCGTTCAGCTCGCCGCGCTGGGCCACGGGCGGTCACGGCGACATCGTCTCGGCCTGGGTGCTCGCAATGTGGCGCGCGTACAAGCTCGGCTGGACCAAGCCGGAAGCGAAGACGTCCCGCCAGCTCACGGCGGAGCAGCATATCGAGCGCGTGCTCGCTCGGCAGAAGGCTCGGCACGACGCCGAGTACGACTACGGGGACTGACGATGCCGTACGCCTCGAAAGCACAGCGCGGCTACCTGCACGCCAAGCTCCCGGCGGTGGCGGCACGATTCGACGCCGAGACACCGAAGGGCGCGCGCCTGCCCGAGCACGCGAAGAAGAAGCGCAAGCGGCTGCACGAGCTCATGCGGGAGACCTACAAGTGAAAATCTCCTGCCTCGCCGTCACGAACCGCCCCGCGTTCCGCCCGTGGCTGCTCTGGAACTACGAGAAGCAGACGCACGCGGACAAGGAGCTCGTGATCGTCGAGGGGTTCAACGACTTGGTTGCAGCGCGCAACGAAGCCCTCGGGAAGGCGACGGGGCACGCGGTCGCGTGGTTCGACGACGACGATTGGCACCACCCGCTCAGGCTCGAACGGCTCGACTACCTGCTCCGCTGGAACAACGCTGGCGTGGCCGGCAATCGACGCGGAGTGTTCCTCGACTTGCTCACCGGTTGGGGCTGCGAGGTCGAGCGCACGGGCGGTGTGTTCTTCAACAACGCTGGCGTCCGATATCCGTGGCCGCTCCGGTTCACCGAAGGCCCAGCGGAAGACGTGCGGTGGCTGCAGCTGGCGGAAAGCACCGGCTGGACCGAGGGCGCCCCCTCGCACGCTTGGCTCTGCCACGGCGAGAACGTCATCAACCATCGACTCCGCCACGAGTACCCGATGGCGCCGGAGGAGGTCGTCGCGTTCTTCGGCGGTCCGCACGCTTGGCAGGACACGTACGAGCGGCTCGTGGCGCTCCGAGAATCGCTCGCGAGGGCAGCCTGATGATCTCTCTGGCCAAAGAATACGAGTTGCGAGAGTTCGAGCAGTGGATAGCGCAGAGCGAGAGCGATGCTGACCGGGAAATCTCGCGCAGAATTGAAGCGGCAGTAAGCGCGCACGAGGCTGAGGAATACGAGAAGGCGCTGCTCCAACGGACGCGATCAGGGGACGAATTTCGTCGAGCCAGGGAGTTTGGCGACGAGCGCGCTATCGATGTGGCATTCGAAAAATGGTGCGGGGATTCTGAGTATATCGACCGGCTTAATAGGCGCTGGGCGTACCACCACGTTTCGGAGGAAGCGGACGGGTTGCGTGCCGCCCTTTCTACCGCCAACCGAAGGCGAGGCGAACTGAACGGATTCCTGGAGAGGTTGGCCGCACAGATACATGCAGCCACCCAATGCGAGGGCCCGCGATGGGGCCGTGCGAGGGCCGCGTAATGGGCGCCTTCCTCCGCAAGCTGCAGCGCCCGGCCGCCCGCAAGCAACGCGTCCAGCGTCCGCTCAACCGCGCGCAGCTGAACCACCGTGACCGCGGGCGCCTGTTCGACGGTCCGCCCCCGAACAAGGACTGCGCGAACACCCGCAAATTCCTGTTCGCCTGGTGGGAGCGCATCTGCCGCGACTTCGAATCGACGCTGCGCGCCCGCAAGGGGCCGACCGCGAAGCTCGACCCGCAGGACCTGCTCCGGTTCCTCCGCTACGCACGCATGGACGAGCGGCTCAAGTGGCAGGGGTCGGAGGCCATGAAGTTCATCGAGGCGCTCAACGAAGCGCGCGCCTTCGAAGGCAAGGTCAATTCGCTCCACCAGAAGGACTGGCACAATGCAATCTAGGCTCCCCGACGGCATCAAGGTCATCCTCGACAAGGCCGTCCGAATCACCCACGTCGAGACGACCATCGAGGCGTGGAACTCCATCGTGGGCCTCTCGCGGCGTCCGGTCGTCGTGGACTGGGACCGGCGCTGCGTGTTCGTCGAGCGCAAAGAGGGCCGATGGATCTGGATCCCGTTCGAGCACATCGCGTGGACGGAATCGGACTGCCTGCCCGCGCCGATGGACGGTTCGGAGCCTGCCATCCCGAATTCCTACGAGGAACGCGCGGATGCTGCAGGTCGGCTCGCGACCGCACCGCATGTGCCGCAAGGACCGAAGCGCGGACGCAAGGCGGTAGCGGCGTGAACGTTCTAGAGTTGCTCGACGGACTCAAGGAGCGCGGCCTGCTCGACCGTACGACGACGGTCTTCGCGGGCGGTGATTCCGTCACGCTCGCCGGTCCGCAGCCCGAGACGCGACCGCCGACCGAAGCCGAATTGAAGAAGCGCGAGGAGCTCGAGCAGATGCTCCGCGACGATTTGCAATACGGGTCCGCCGATGTCTGACCAAGTCAAAGACGCGCGATTCTGGACGGCAAAGAACAAGCGCGAGCTCGGCGAACGCATGATCGCAGAGGCCCGTCGCGTCGAGTCCCAGCAAGCACCGTTCCGCTCGCGCCTGCAGCACTATCTCCGGCTCTACGGCAATCGGATGCTGGCGGACGTCGTGGGCCGCAACTGGGCGGTCGGGCAGCCATCGAGGCGCCTCGCGAGCGATCCGACTCGTCGCCTGTCGCTGAACATCGTCCGCAACATGGTGGACGCAGCGGCATCGAAGCTCGCGAAGGGTCGCCCATCACCCGAGCACGTCACGACCGACGCCGACTACTCCATGCTCCGTGCCGCGCGCATGCGGAACAAGCTCGTGCAGGGGCACTTCTGGGCGGGCAAGCTTTGGCAGCTGCGCGACCGCGTCATCAAGACGTGCGCGCTCACCGGCACCGGCGTGTATCACACGTTCTCGCGCTGGGGAAACGTGCAGTACGAGTACGTGTTCCCGGGCGAGCTGCTCATCGATGACGCGCAGGCGCTGCTCGACTATCCGCGCGTCGTGTATCGACAGCGTCCGTTCGATCGGATGATGCTCGCCGAGCTCTTCCCTAGCTCACGCAAGGCGATCGAGGACGCGGCGAGCGCCAAGACCATCTTCGGCCGCACCGGCATGACCGACAGCGACCAGGTCATGGTGTACCAGGGCTATCACCTACCGTCTGGTCCCGAAGCCGGCGACGGAATGGTGGTCGCTGCAATCGAGGGCGAGACGCTCGCGGCTGACCCGCTCGAACGCGAGCGCCACCCGTTCACGTTCCAGCGCTGGTCGCAAGAGCCGCTCGGCATCTGGGGCACCGGGCTAGCCGAGCAGCTGTCGGGCATTCAGCTCGAAATCAACCAACTGCTCCGCATGATCCAAGAGAACATGTACCGGGGCGGCAACCTGAAGGTCTTCCTCGAGAAGGGCTCGAACGTCGTCGAGGCGCAGATCCACAACTCCCTGCGCGGGATGATCTGCACGTACACGGGCGTCAAGCCGATTTTCCAGGTGAACGACGTGGTCTCGCCGCAGATCATGCAGCACCTGCAGTACCTCGTGCAGTCGGCCTACGAGGTGACCGGCATCTCGCAGCTATCCGCTCAGGGCCAGATGCCGGCGAACATGTCGGGCTCCGGTCGCGCGCAGCTCGTCTACAAGAACATCGAATCCGAGCGCTTCATCCCGACGATTCGCGCCGACGAAGACGCCATCATGGATCTGGCGCAACAGACGCTCGACGTCGACCGCGAGCTCGTGAAGGAAGATCCGAAGCTCCGCGTCATGTTCCCGGGCAAATCGTGGCTCGAGGAAATCGACGTGAAGGAAGCGTTGGAGGACGTCGGCCCGATCGAAATGAAGTGTCTCCCCGCCTCGCAGATGCCGCACGACATCGCCGGTCGCGTCGAGCTCGCCGACATCTTCGAAGGCAAGGGCTGGGTGGACCGAGACGCCGCCATGGAGCTCGCGCAGGTGCCGGACATCGATTCGGCGATGGAGACCGAGCTCGCGCCGAAGCGTCTCATCGATTCGGAGATCGAGCGCATCCTCGAAAAGGGCGAAATGATGCCGCCGTCGCCGCGGATGAATCTCGACCTGGCGGTCAACCGTGGCACTCGGGCGTGGTCGCTCGCGCGCCTGCGCCACTATCCGCCGGAGCGCCTCGACATGCTCGACGCCTGGATCACCAAAGTGATCGCCCTCCAGACCAAGGCGGCCCCGCCGGCCCCACCCGCAGGAGTTGCGGGGCCGCCTGTTTCACCAATGACCGGACCGGTTCCGGTCGCACCGATCGGACCCGCCAATGCCGCCTGACGCACCCGCACCTACAGCAGCTGCACCGGCCACGCCGACGAATGGCGCCGCCGCTGAACCCGCACCGGCAGCCAAGGCCGGCGAAGCAGTGCCGGCACCGAAGCCCGTAGTCATCGACGCGCCGCAGCCGAAGCAGCCGCGGATCGCACCGCACTTCGTCCGGCTGCGCGAGGAGGAGCGGCGTATCAGAGAGCGGGAGGCGAAGGTCGCCGAGGTCGAGGCGCTCAAGGCTCTGCGGGAGAAAGACCCGTGGGAATTCGCGCAAAAGCTCGGGTTTTCCGCGCGTGATGTGGCCAAGCGCGCCGTCGACGAAGGGAAGAAAACGCCCGAAGCCGTCGCCCTCGAGGCAGCGCAGGCGAAGGTCGCCGAGCTCGAGAAGCGTCTCGACAAGCGCGACGAGAATGAGAAGACCCAAGCCGAGAAGGACGCGCGCGCCGCCGACGTCGCCGCGGTGGGCCGCGCGCTCGCCGCAGCGCCCGGAGAATTCCTCGCACTCGAGGGAGAAACGCCCGAGGACGTGGCCGACGCGTTCGAAGCGATCTACCTCCGTGACTACGAGCCGCTCGGCGAGGCTTTGACAGTCGAGAACGTTCGTGCGATCTTTGCCGTGCTCGACGGAAACCTCCGACGGTTCTACGAATCGAAGGCAGGCCGTCTCAAACCCCCCGACCGGGCACCCGAGGCCGTTCAGCCGGCGAAACCCGAGACGAAAGCACGCAAGCACGTGCTCTCGAATCTCGACGCCGCGGAACGTGTATCCGGCAAAGAGCCCAAGAGACCGAGTTCTCGGGAAGAGCGCCTGGCGCGTGCAGTGGCGGCGAGAAGGTAGCCAACCTCTCACCGAAACAGGTTTCACATGGCAGGCGACGTCGTTCCCGCAGACATCGACCCGATGCTGCAGGAGTATTACGCAGATGGGTTCAAGGACATGGTCTACGACGTGTCCGGGTCGGTGTTCGCGAGTCTCGAGAAAAAGGAAGACTGCAGCGGCCGACGCTACGACCAGCCAACGCGCTACGGGCGCAACAACGGTCGGTCGCGCAAGTTCGACAAGGCGCAGAGCAACCGCTCTGCCAACAAAAACGCCGTGTTTCTCGTGCCCTGGTGCGAGGATTTCGGGGTCGTGTCGATCTCGCGCTCGGCAATCAAGCAGGCCAGCGGCAAGGCCTCGTTCATCAAGGAAACGACGGACGAGACCGACGCGGTACTGAAGAACATTGGCCGAAACGCAGGCATCTCGATCTTTCGCGGATCGGGTGGCATGCGTGGGCAAATCAGTGCGGGCTACTCGTCCGGCACGACCGTCACGCTCAACGACATCGAAGAAATCACCAACTTCGAGAAGGGCGACTGGATCAACTTCTCGTCCGCCGACGGAAACACGGCTTCCGACACGCTCACGCAGAGCGCCGGCCTCGACCTGAGGCGGCAGATCGTCAGCATCGATCGCGATGCCGGCACCATCACCTTCGACGCATCGACGGGTCTCGCAGCGAGCCTGTACATGTTCGTCGAGGGCGACTTTCAGGCCTCATGCAACGGCCTGATCGAGTGGTGTCCGACGACCGCACCGGGCGCTACGGCGTTCCTCGGTGTGGACCGAACGCCCGACTCCCGGCTCTACGGCACGCGCGTCAGCGCTCTGAACGTCTCGATCAACGAGGCGGTCAAGCGCGGTCTCGCACGCATGGGTCGCGAAGGCGCGCATCCCGACACCGTGGTGATGAACCACGCGAAGGCGATGCAGTGGGAGCTCGAGCTCGACAACAAGGTGGTCTGGACGGACACCAACGTTGGCGCCTCGTCGGTCACGGTCCAAACGGCCAAGTTCGTGTCCAGCGATGGTCGCAAGGCCACCGTGATGGTGGACAAGAACTGCCAGGACGACCTGATCTGGATCTTCGAAAAGGGCGCTCTCAAGGTCGTTTCCATCGGGCCGGTGCCCGACGTCGTGGACGACGACGGAGTGACCATCCTGCGCGAAGCCGCGAGCAACGGCTTCGAATTCCGCGCCGACGCTACCTACAACCTGACGGTCGAGGATACGCACGCAGTGTGTGTGCTCACCGTGGAGAGTGACTGAGTCATGGCCCTCACTGTCATCAACTTCATGGACCGGCTCACGGGTTCGCTCGCTGGGCTCGAAGACTCCGCGGGCGACCTTCGCAAGTACGTCCGCGGCCTGTTCAACAAGGCAAACATCCTGCAGGTACCGACCGACGCCGACGGCGATTTTACGATGGCGGCGCAGTCGTTGTTTCGCGTCGATCGGGATATCACCGTGGTGTCTGCGTACTTCATCGCGGCGGCTGCCCTCACTGCGGACAACACCAACAACACGACCCTGAAGCTGAACAAGGCGGACGGCGCGGGCGGCGCGGAAACCATCGTCGCTAGCTGGCTCACCAACGTAGCCGGCGGCAGTGGCGTTGCGTTCGTGCCCAAGCTGCTCACCAACTCCGGCACCGCCGCGAATCTGAACGTCGACGCTGGGCAGATCCTCGGCGTGGTCGGGACGAAGGGCGGGACCGGAGTGACGCTCCCGGCCGGCGTCATGGTCGTCAACTACAGGGAGCGGTAAGATGCCCGGACCCAGGGGTCTCTACAAGGAGGGCGGTAACAAGCTGCCTGGAATCGTCCGCATCAACGGGCGGTTCCAGACGGCCGGTGCGGGCGCTCCGACCGTCGTGCAGGGCGCTGGATTCACAGTTTCAGCGCCCACGGCCGGCAAATATACGATCACGTTCCGTGATGGCGCATGGCCCGCAACGCGCGGGTTCTTTGTCAACATCGAGGATGACACGCTCAACTCGACGGTTGGCGCGCGGGCGGGTGCGATCAGTTCCGCCAACGGCACGTGCACGATCTGCACGTCGAGTTCCGCGGGCACGGACGCGAATCTCACCGGCCCAGTCGTCAGCTTCGAAGTCGTCATTCGAAATACGAGCGTGGGCCAGTGAAGCCGACGATCGCGGTAATGCTGGGCGACACCGGTGGAAAGGCCGGTGCCGCACACGGTCACTCGGAACCGGACGCGGACACCGACGCATCCGGCGGCGACTCCACGGAAGAGGCGGTTCAGGAAGAGATGGGTACCGCCGTCGCCGAGGCACTTTCGAACAAGGACCCGAAGGCGCTCTACCGCGCCATCTGCGACATTGTGAAGTACGAAAACGGAGGCTGACCCATGTTTCCCGGCTACACCATGGCGGAGCTCGAGCTTCAGGCCCGCCGCCGGGCAGACATGGAAAACTCGACCTTCGTTGGTCAGCAGGAGGTGTTCGACGCGATCAACAAGAGCGCTGACAAGCTGCTCGAGAAGATCGCGTCGCTCGCTGAAGACCTGCTGATCAAGAAGAACACGATCACGACGGTGGCGGGTACGGCGGAGTACGAACTCGCCGCCGATGTGATGAAGCTTCGGAAGATTGCGTTCCGGACGGTGGGCAGCGATGACGTCCCGCTCGAACGGCGCGCGCACGACTTCGTGGAGTCCACGATCGCGCAGTCGTGGGGGTATGCTTTCCTGCCGAGCTATCGCGCTCGCATCGCGACGGGCGCCAGCGGCAAGCTTGTGTGGAAGCTCGACTTCAACCCTCCACCGAACGCCGTCTACACGCTGCCCTACGAGTACATCTGGGGCTGGACGGCGACCTCGTCGTCGGCGACCTTGGTCGAGCTGCCATTCCCCGAGTACATCGTGCTCGACGTGGCGATCGCGCTCCTCCAGAAGGAGAAGTCCAGCGCTACCGAACTCGTCCAGGAGCGCGAAATCCTCGAGAAGCGCATCGAGGCGTGGCTCGAGCCGAAGGACCATCATCGCGGCGCGCACATCCTAGACGTGCGTGACACGGAGGGCTGGGGCTACCTCTGATGCCGGAGCCGTCCGTCACCTATCCGCGCACCGGTGGCACCGGACAGGCCGACGACCGCGTAAAGCGCGGCCTCGACGGAGCCCTGCCCGAGTGGGCGCGCGGGTCTCGGCTGATCGAGGGCGTGGCCATCAAGACGACTGCGACTACCATCCCTCACCACCTCTCACGCGCGCACCGAGGGTGGATCGTGGCGCGCATCGTCGGCGCCGCCGGTGCCGGTCCAGTGGAGCTCGCGACCAACGACGCAGCCTACAATCCTGCGCTTGCGGCAACCCATCTGCAGCTCGTGTGCGACGTCTCGGTCGTCGTGAGCCTGGTGGTGTTCTGATGGCGCTCGACTTTCAGCCGCAGGAGTTTTCGTTCGCGGCGGGCGTGGACCAGTCCAAGGACCCGACGATCGCACAGCTGAATCTGACGCTGGCGGTCAATGTCGCGTACGACAAGCTCGGCCGACTCAGCAAGCGTCCGGGCCTCGCGGCGATCACGGAGTCGAGTACGTTCACCAAGGTCGCACGAGTCCTCCCGCACCGGGACGGAATCGCGGCGATCACGGGCAGCTCCGCCAAATTCAACACCGCGCACTACGCTCCGCACCAATCCACCCAATGGGTGAGCGAGGATCAGGCGTCGGAGGCCACAGTCGAGCGCAAGCCGATCGCGCGTGACGCGAGCGAGCCAATCACCTACGCGAGTGTCGCAATCGGCCTGCTCTACACGGTTTACGTGTGGGAGCGCGCTCCGACTGGCGGAGGTGCGCACGACATTTGGTGCCGTGTCGTAGAGCGCGACACTGGCGCGGTCATCTCTCAAACGCAGCTCAACGGCGCGACGTCGAGCGTTCAGCCGCGGTGCGTAGCAACCTACGACGGCACCACCATCCTCATCACGTACAAGGATGCGGCGGCCAACAACATTCGCGGCCGTCTCGTGGACGCTGACGGGACGGGTGCAATTGGCGGCTCGGTCACGCTCGACAATGCGGCCAAGTCCTCGATCTACGCGATCGCTCCGTACCGTGACACCAACGTGCTCGTGGGAGAGGGGTTCCTCTACGTCGGAATCAACACCGCCGACGATGTGCGCTGGGCCGTCTTTGACGCGCTCGCGCTGGGTCTCCAGGGCGCGAACACCATCGCGGGCACGTTCACCAAGCCCAACGGCGTCCAGCGCATTGCCGGCAACGACGAGATCATCCTGGCGGCATGGTCCACTGCGGGCAACCTCAACGCCTACCGCATCGATTCCACGTCCGGCGCGACGACTGCGGCGGTGACGCTCGATACCGTGGAGCCTACCGGCCAGGTTGGGATCGGAATCGATCACACGCTCGGAGAGGCGTGGCTCTCCTGGGACGTCAACGCCGCTGCGCCTCCGCTCGTGAAGTGGCGGGAATGGGTCTTTGCGACTGGGCTCACGACGACCCGTAGCCAGGCGCGCGTACAGGTCGCCTCGAACACCTGGACTGACACCACCCTCACCAAGCGACGGATCTACCAATGGTGGCGCGGAGAGCCGACGGGGAAGACCGTCAACAGCGGCACGCTCTACCTCATGGAGCTCGATCAAGGACTCGGTGAGCTCGCCCGAGTCGTTGCGACTGCGGGCTACGAACTGATCGGCTCGCCCTCGACTCAGAACCTCTACAACGTCACCACGGACGGCGCGGGTAAGTACTCGATCGCCACGATCACGGCCATCTTCGCGCAGGACGCCACGCTCGCAGCTGACGAAGTGATCGCTGATTTCGCCGATCCGGGCCTCTGGACCTTCGCCGAATGGGGACCGACGACGTATCTCGCGGGTGGGATCGTGCAGTACCTCCACGGCTTCCACGTGGACGAGCATGCCTACGTGCAGCTGCCCCGCATGGCCGCCGCCGATGCCGTCGGCGCGAATCTCGACGCCGGGAAAAAGTACACCTATGTATTGGTCTACGAAGGCGTCGATGACTATGGGCAGGTGCACCGCTCGACCCCGAGCCTTCCGGTCGTGTTCACGGCGGCGGATCACGGTGGCGGGCACGGTGGCGTCACCCTTTCACTCTTCCCGCTCACGGTCACGCGCCGGCAGCTCGCGCAGACGACTCGAGGCAAGGTGCTGCTCGCCGTGTACCGCTCGGTGGGCGACAACGCCGACGTCCTCTATCGCCTGCAGACCATCGCGAGCACTCCCGACGCCCTCGAAAACGACCCGACGGCCACGGCAGCGGTGACGTTCACCGACGGCGTCGCGGATGCGGCGCACACGGGCAACCCTCGGCTCTACACGACGGGCGGAGTGCTCGAAAATGACGCGGTATGGGGCGGCGCCGGCGGTCTCTGCGTGCACAAGGCGCGAATGTTCGCGTGGGGCGGCGAGGACCGCGAGGTAATCTGGTACTCGCAACCGTACGTCAACGGCGAGCCGCCGGAGTTCAATCTCGCTCAGAAACTCCGCATCCCGGGCGAACGCGTCGTGGCATGCGTCTCGCTCGATGATGCCTTGATCGCGTTCACCGAGGCTCACATCTACGCGGTCTTTGGCGACGGGCCCAACTCTCGCGGCGATACCGCATCCGGTTCGTTCGTCGTGATCCCTGTCGCTGCCGATACGGGGTGTGCATTCGCTCGCAGCGTCGTGACGACCAAGCGCGGCGTGTACTTCCGCGGCGGTCGCGGGTTCTACCTGCTCGATCGCGGGCGCGGCCTGACGCTCATGCAGGCGCTGCAGGACGACGTCGGTACATGGTCCACTGTCATCTCGGGTGCGTTCAACGTGACGCGCGGCGAGATTCTGTGGACGTGCAATTCCGCGTTTAGCGGCGGCGCGACGCTGGTCTACGACGAGACGGTCGACCGGTGGATGCGCTGGACGCACCGCAGCCTTGCCGTGGCGAATGACGGCGTGGTGATCGACGGCAGTTGGTACGTCGTGTTTGCGGGCAAACTCTACAAGCTCGACGAGACCACCCACACGGACGCGGGTAGCGGCGGAGGCGTCCCGAACATCGACGTGGCCACCGGTGAGTTCGACTTCGGCCTCGGGCAAACGCAGAAGCGGTGCCGGCGCGTTCGGCTGACCTTCGGCTCCGTCGCGAATTCGACGCCGGCGTACAGCGGACTCCACGTGATCTGGTTCGTGGACGGCTCGGCTGGCCCGACGGAGCAGGTGGACTTCACGGCGACAGACATCGCCAATGCGACCGTGCAGCCGGTTGGCTCCGTGCGTTGGAAGCCGACAAATCAACGGTTCCAGCGCGTGTCACTCCGCCTCAGTGAGACTTCGGGCGTCGATCCCGGTCTCGCGTTCTTGAATCTCTCCTTCGAAATCGGCGTCGAGGGCGGACTCCGCCGCAACGCCGCGAATGCGAGCAAGTAAAATGCCCAACCCCGACGGATCTCCGAAACCAGGCGAACCCGGCTACGGCCAATTGGCTGCGCCCGGCACGTACGCGACGAATCAGCCACTCAACACGCCGCAGAGCCACTACGCGCGGCGGTACGCGAGTGCGGAGGACCAGGCGCGCTACGGCAATCAGACGAACGGGCAAAACGCGGCGTACCGTAACAAGGAAGACAAGTTCGACTCGGACAACAAGGGCCTCCGCACCGCACTGCAAGATGCGGGCGATTGGTTCATGGGGACGAACCGATTCAAGGCGACCCCGGGCACGCTCGATCCGAACTGGGACCGGGGCACGCCGAACGAAGTGAGCAACGCGCAGGCGGAGCAGAACGCCTGGCTGAAAAACGCCATGCTCGGCAACGGTCCGAGCGTCGCGGAAAAGCAGCTCTACGCCGGCAGCGCGCAGGCGCAGGCGGCAGCCGCATCGCAAGCCGCATCCGCTCGTGGCGGGGACGTCGCGCTCGCGAACCGTGGCGCGGCGCTGGGTCAGACAACGGCCGTCTCGAACGCGTCGCGGGACGCCGCCATGCTCCGCGCGAGCGAGCAGCAGGCGTACGGCAAGGAATACACCGGCGCGCTGCAGCAAGAGCGGCTCGCGCAGCTCCAGGCGCAGGGCCTCTCCCTCGAAGCTGCACAGGCACAGCTTCAGGCCGAGACCGCGGCGACGCAGACCAATGCGACCGTGAGCGAAGGCAACGCCGAACGCCACCAGAAGGGCACCGGCTCCGCGCTCATGGCCCTCGCAGCTCTCTCCGACATCGCGGCAAAGGAGGACGTCCAGACCCTCACGCCGCAATCGCTGGAGGAGGAGCGGCGCCGACGCGAGGAGGACATGCAGAGGGCCGTCGCAAACTACAAGTCCTCGGCGCCGGCACGCTCGTCGGGCGGCGACAGCGGCCTCGGCTCCGCGCTCGGAGCCATGGGCGGCATGCTCTCAGACAAGACGTCCAAGGCCGAAATCACCCGCCTGCGCGCGGAGAATGGCAACCTCAAGAACGCGTTGGATGCGGCCTTCCCCGAGCGCCACCCAGTGACGATGCCGGTGGACTATCACCCGCGCGCACCGGGTGAGGCTGTCGAGGACCTGCCGCGCGTCGCGCCGGAGCCGGGCAACAGTCCGCGCCGCATGGCGATGGCTGACGCGAACGCTCGCGCCGCAGTGGCTCCGCCGAATCCCGCCTACGCGCCGCCGCCAGATGCGGCCATGGCGTCGGACTTCACCCAGAAGGAGCAGTTCCGCTCGCTCGCCGATGCGCTGTCCCGGTACGACCGCGGTCAGCCGCAACTGCAGTCGTACGGGCGGTTCGGCGACGTGCGTCCAAGCTCCGGTGCGTTCCCGGATTCCCACGAGGCCTACGCGCCCGTCGACGCCGTCTCGTACCGCTACCGCCCCGAGGCCGCCGCGCGCATGACCGCCGAGTCTCCGGCCCGCACGCCCGAGGAGGCCGCGTTCGTCTACGCGGACAAGCGCGCACCCCGTGCCGGCATCATCGCGCAGCAGCTCGAGAAATCGCCGGCGTTCCGCCCCAGCGTCGTCGAGACGCCCGCGGGCAAGGCCGTCGTCCGGGACCGCGCACTCTCCACGGCTCTCGCCCAGGGTGCCGACCTCGACAAGCGGCTCCGCGATCTCGAGTCCCGAACCAAGCGCGAGCGCGCCTCGGTGGAGGGCCCGTAAGTGGACGCGGTCGACCGTCAGGCGTTCGAGATCGCGAACGACTACTCGCTCTCACCGGACGAGCGGAAGGCGCAGATCGACGCGCTCTACGGCGAGACTCCGCCCGCGATTCAGGACGCGTTGGCGCAGGAGAGCGCGGTGGGGCCGAATGCGCTGGCGGGGCCGATTCCGCTCGACTACGACCCGACGGCGGGGCGCGACGAGGCGGTCGCTGCCGATACCGGTAGCCATGCTGTGGTACCGCCGAACGTCAACGACTTCGGCGCGGCTGGCGCACAGTCCCCCGAGTATCAGCGCCAGCGCCGCGAGTACGACGCCGTGGCCCAGACCGCTCGAGCGGCCGAGATCGCCGACGCTTACGCAGCACAACAGCGCGCGATGGGGCACAACCCGAACCTGCCTGCGCCCGGTGCCGCTCCGCCTCCGGCTGCCGCGGCGCCCGCTGGACCACCTGCTCTCGCTCCGCCAGCTCCGGGCGACATCATGTTCCACAACGGCCCGGGCGTGCCCGGTGCGGCTCCCGCTGGACCGCAAGAGGAGCTCCCGGCGCCGCCTCCCGCACGCTACGCACAGGTCGGATCGAACACGTTCCAGCCCAATGCGCGCCAGGTGCAGCACGCCGTCCCGCTCGACGCCGAGAACGAGGCCGCACAGCGGGAGGCCGAGGCATCCGGAGCCGGAGCGCAGCAACGCGCGGGAGAGGCCGAGATCGAGGCCGGCTCCAACGCTCGGATCGATGCCGCACTCGCGGCGCAGAAGAAGCAGGACGCCCGCGATCTCGCGATGGCGGACATCGAGGACAAGCGCAAGCGGCTCGACGCCCGCGAACAGGATTACCGGGCGATGTCGGAGGAACTCGCACAGCGGTCGAGCGAAAAGCCGTTCGATGCGAACCGGTACTGGGCGAACAAGTCCGTCGGCGACAAGATCATGAGCCGGATCGCGCTCGCGCTGGGTGCTGCCGGCTCGGCGCTGACGGGTGCCCCGAACTTCGCTTTCCAGGAGATGCAGTCCGAGGTCGAGCACGACATCGACGAGCAGAAGGCCGAGCACGACGCCCGCGTCGAGGCGGCCGGCACGAAGGCCAAGCTCGCCGGCTCGCTCTACGACGAGGCCAAGGCGCGATTCAGCGACGACCGCGAAGCCCGCATGGCCGCACTGCAGTCCGCCTGGCAGTCGATCGATGACGAGCTGGCCCGGTTCAACGACGGAAACCTCGACCCGGTGCGTCAGGCCAAGCTCGACGCGATGCGCGCCCAAACGCAGCAGCAGATCGCGCAGGCTCAGGATGCTCGGCGCCGCACGTCCGAGGACGTGATCACAGAAACGCAACGGTTCGACCCGAAGCGGACGGTACAGGTCGGCGGCGGGATGCCGCTCGAGAAGGCGCTCGAACTGGCCGCGAAGGCCGAGAAGGTCCACCCGGGTGCGGGCGACGTGCTTCTTCGCTCGTTCGGCTATGGGGCACTTGCGGCGCATGGCGGCGAGGCGGCGGCGCTCGAACGGCGTCACCCGACAGAGGTCCACGACGTCGACGGGCGCCTGCTGGGGTACGCGCGAGACCCCCGCACGGCCGCCGGCTACTCCGCGAACATCTCCGCCTACAAGTCGGTCGAGGCCGCCGCGAAGCGCATGATCGAGCTGCAGCGTCAGGGAGGGACGACCGGTGCGCTACCAACGGAGAACAGCCACCGCTACAAGCTGGCCAAGGACAAGCTCGCTCTAGAGCTCGGCAACTTCTACGCGACGATCGGCAAGGCGAACCTCGCGGACGTCGAGGTGTGGCAGGAGGACCTTCCGAGCGGTGGAACGCTTTCGAGCAACGCGGCGGCAGCGCTGCAGCAAATCACGTCCGACGCGCGTGGCGCGCTCGATGAACGGCTCCGCGTCGGTCTCGGGGCCAAGCCGCCCACGATGGCACGCGGTTCTGCGGAGCACCTCGAAGCGGCTACCCCG
>Ga0068859_100002912_pt1 | contig 17381 bp, 21 predicted proteins | sample KBSSwiS22_FD_66585 | JGI IMG/M metagenome (GOLD analysis project Ga0068859, IMG submission 66585) | Switchgrass rhizosphere microbial communities from Kellogg Biological Station, Michigan, USA - KBS Switchgrass S2-2 | ecosystem: Host-associated > Plants > Roots > Rhizosphere > Soil ...
TCGCGGCCCCAGACGACCTTGATGACGTTCCAGCCGGCGCCGCGGAAGAACGACTCCAGCTCCTGCATGATCTTGCCGTTGCCGCGGACCGGGCCGTCGAGGCGCTGCAGGTTGCAGTTCACCACGAAGATCAGGTTGTCGAGCTCCTCGCGGGCGGCGATGCCGAGCGCGCCGAGCGACTCGGGCTCGTCCATCTCGCCGTCGCCGAGGAACGCCCAGACCTTGCTGCCGGAGGTGTCCTTGATCTGCCGGTTGTGCAGGTAGCGGTTGAACCGGGCCTGGTAGATCGCGTCCAGCGGGCCGAGGCCCATCGATACGGTCGGGAACTCCCAGAAATCAGGCATGAGCCGAGGGTGCGGGTACGACGAAAGGCCGCCCGGTACGCCTTCCCGGCGAAACGCGTCAAGCTGGTCCTCGGTGAGCCGGCCCTCGAGGAAAGCCCGCGCGTACATTCCCGGGGAGGCGTGACCCTGGATGAAGATCTGATCTCCGGAGCTGGAGCCGGGGGAGTGGCTCAGGTGATCCTTGCCACGGAAGAAATGGTTGAAGCCGACCTCGTAGAGGCTCGCGCTGGACGCATACGTGGCGATATGTCCGCCCACGTTGTACTCCGGCCGGTTCGCGCGGCTCACCATGATGGCCGCGTTCCAGCGGATGTAGGCGCGGATGCGTCGCTCGACATGCTCGTCGCCGGGGAACCAGGGCTCCTGCTCCGGCGAGATCGTGTTGAGGTAGTCGGTGCTGGTCAGCGACGGCACGCCGACGGCGTTGGCCCTGGCGCGCTCCAGGAGTTTGAGCATGAGGAAACGTGCGCGGCCACGTCCCTGCTCCGCGATGACGGCGTCGAGCGACTCAAGCCATTCGCTCGTCTCCGACGGATCCACGTCAGGCAGCTGGCTGGGCAGTCCATCGGTGATGACCGAGAACTTCCGATTGCTATCCTGTGCCACTTTTCCTCTGCTCCTAGCCCTCGGGTGCTGGCCGGCCCGGGCAGGTCGTGCCTGGGGACGGACATGCTGACGCCATGGTGCTCCGTGCCGTCGAAGACGTCACGCACACCCCGGTTACCGCCGAGTTCCGTCGCGTCGACTGTGACGAGCGTCAACGAAACTGTGTAGCGAAAAGAACGGAAGACGGTGACCACGGTATGCCTGGCGCGCCTGCTTGGGCCGGGTACCGGGTGAGCCCTCGCCGGGCGGGGCGGGATGATGCGCGGGTGCGGACGACGACGATGACGGTGCGGACGGGGCGGCACGAGCGGGTTCACGACCTGACGGGCGACGCGAGCCGGTTCGTAGCCGAATGTGTCGATGGTGGTGCTCAGGGTGGTGACGGACTGTTGTCGGTGTTCGTCGCGCACGCGACCGCCGGTGTCGCGATCCTCGAGCTTGGCGCCGGCAGCGACGACGACCTGCTCGCCACCCTGGCGGACCTGCTGCCCGCCGACGGCCGCTGGCGGCACGCCCACGGCAGCCCGGGGCACGGGCGCTCGCACGTCATGCCGGCCTTCATCGCGCCGTCGCTGACCGTCCCGGTGCTCGCCGGCCGGCTCGCGCTGGGGACCTGGCAGTCGATCGCGCTGGTCGACCTGAACGTCGACAACCCCGACCGAACCGTCCGGTTCTCCTTCCTAGCGGGTTGAAGGGGTCCTACCGGGGCTGACGGTGCGCCGCGCCGGTTCCTCGATCGGCTGAGGCTGTCGCGACGGCGGCCGGGGGTGTACTCAATACGTCATGCCCACGACGTGGGACCCCCGGCCTCCGCCGCCCCGGGCTGGCCCGATCCGGCCGAAGCCGCCCAGGCGATGCGCCGCACGTGTGCGGCCCGTCGAAGAGCGGCCTCGCCGGGCCTTGCGGGACCGCCGGGCACTGTCCCGCCACGCCGGCGCGCGGAGGGATCCGCGCCCGGGGTGGGCGTGGCACTTGCGTTGCCAGGGCATGGTCCGGTGGACTTAGGTCACGGCGGGGCTCACGGCCAGTCGGCCGACGGGTTTGTCCGACCGGGACGCGCGGGTCTACGCTCGTCCGTCAGGCATCGAGCAGGAGGTAGCGGAGGGTGAGTCCGACCGCGGCGAACGCCGAGGGTCAGCGCCGTGCGGAGCGTCTGGGTGTCGTCGCCGGGACCATGGTGCAGTCGATCAACGAAGACGACGACATCGCGAGCGACCTGCTGGAGGCGATCACCGCAGCCAGCGGGACGGAACTCGTGCCGGAGGACTCCGACGACGTCGTCGACATCGTGCTGCTGTGGTGGCGGGACGAGGACGGGGATCTCGCCAACGCGCTCATCGACGCGCGACGTCAGCTCTCCGACCAGGGGATCATCTGGCTGCTGACGCCGAAGTCCGGCCGCCCTGGTCACGTCGAGCCGAGCGACATCCTGGACGCCGTGCCGACCGCCGGTCTCGTCCAGACGAGCACGGTCAGCGTCGCCCAGGAATGGGCGGGCATGCGGCTCGCCGCCCCCAAGACCCAGCGGGTCCGGCATCGCTGAGCCCGCCCCGCGCTGGAGGCCGGCACCACCACGGTGGTGTCGGCCGGGGCGGGGGTGTGCTGGAGCACACGGCCCGGCGGATCCGGGTCAGGCGGCGAGTGGGACCTGCTGGCCTTCCACAGCCACCGGGTAACGGGCCCAGATCCTGTTGATCTGCGACTGAAGGTAGAGCGGGCCAAACCCGACGACGAACAGCAGGAACGAAAGGCCCGGGCTCACTTCGGGCACACCCGCGGCCCGCTGCGCCTGGGCGGTGCGGGTCCCGAGGCGCCAGACCGCGAGGAACGGCGGAACAACAAGAACCACGCCGAGAGTGCAGGCGAGCACCGACATCGCGGGATTGACCTTCACCCGGCGGTCGTACTGGCTTAGCTCCCGGTTCGTCTTGTAGACCCAGACCAGGCCGTAGATCCCTAGCGTGATGAGTGGAAGGCCCAGCCATACCGCGAGTGGATGGCGGTGCTTGCCCAGCACCCCCCAGCCGGCGGTCGCCGACGAGTCCGAACTCGGCGGCTGCGGACTTCCCCATTGTGTGGTCGCACCCGGGTTTGCCACTGGATCTTCGCCCTCCCCCAAAGGCCCGGCTCGCGCCAGCGCCGCGCTCAGAGTAGCGCCGATGGGGTCAACTGACCGGATCTGGACAAGGGACCGTGCCGATTCCGCCGGCCGCCGCGGCCCGCTCCGGGGAGCGTGTGGCCGCCCGCCCGAGTGTCGCGCGCCGGCCGCTGTGAGGCCGGCCGTTGTGACGCCCGCGTCGTCCCGGCCGCCAGGGGTCCCGGCAGGTCCGCTCGGCCTTGTCACGATGGCATGCTTGGCTGGTACGCGCGTGGGCGCGCGGCGACCGTGCGGGTCGTCATGCCCGCGTCGTCATGCCCACGCCGTCACGTCCACAGCCCGGACCGGAGGATGATCAAGTGACCGTCGAGGTAGGCGCCGTCGCCCCCGACTTCTCGCTCAAGGACCAGAACAACGAGGTTGTGACTCTCTCGCAGTTCAAGGGGAAGCGCAACGTTGTCCTGATCTTCTACCCGCTGACCTTCACCGGCGTCTGCCAGGGCGAGCTGTGCTCCGTGCGCGACGACCTGGGCTCGCTCCAGAACGACGACGTCCAGGTGCTCGCCGTCTCGGTCGACTCGGCCTACTCGCACAAGGTGTGGGCCGCCGACCAGGGCTACGAGTTCCCGCTGCTCGCCGACTTCTGGCCGCACGGCGAGGTCGCGAAGGCCTACGGCGTCTTCGACGAGGCGAAGGGCTTCGCCGTGCGCGGCACCTTCGTCATCGACAAGGAGGGCGTCGTGCGCTGGAAGGTCGTCAACGCGATCCCCGACGCCCGCGACCAGGCCGAGTACCTCAAGGCCCTCGCCGCCCTGTGACGCGGCCGTCCGGCGTGCCGGGCGGCGTGGTCGCCCTGGGCCAGTAGCACCCTGTACCGGCATCCGATGGTCCGTCTCCGAGGCCGTTCGGATGCCGGTACGTTCAGCCGGCGAATGAGTTGCTGTGCGAGCCCTGACGCTGCTCAGGGGACGGGGGCGGGTCGGCATGCCGTGTTATCGCTGCCACGCACGCCAGACCGACCCGGTCCGCGGAACCAGCCCGTGGAACCGGGGGGTCGTGGCCGGCGAGCAGGTGCTCGTCTGCCCTGACTGCCAGCGCGCCCCCGACTGGCGGCGTTCCCTTGACAGCTGCGCCCGCTGCGGCTCCACCCACCTGACGAAGGCCCTGGGCCTGGTGGTCTGCCGCGACTGCGGAACCCGCTCCGAAACCGGCCGGCCGGACCGCCGGTCCGGCGGGACCCCGCCAGGCGACCTGGCGGTCGACGTCGAGGCGGCCCTGGCCCGGATGTTCGGCCGCCCCACGATCGCGACGCGCCCCCCAGACCAGTCCGCCGACCGGTAAGATCACAGCCCAGCAACCCTCCACCGGGTACGTCCGATTGCGTACGCTTGCGGAACTCCCGGGCGTGTAGCTCAGCGGGAGAGCGCTCGCCTTACAAGCGAGTGGTCGCAGGTTCGATCCCTGCCACGCCCACACACCACTTCTGACCTGCGGCGATGCAGTCAGGCCGAGTTGCCGGACCTGTCGGACATCGCTGCAACAGAGGTAAACTTTCATGGCGGCGTCCCGCTCGCGGCAGCCTCGGAACCTGAACGCTGGCCCGTTCCAGCCCATGATCACGTCCTTCCGACTCCATCTGGCGGCTGAGGGCAAGTCCCCAGCGACCATCGAGACGTACGTCCAGGCGACCCAGTGGTTCGCGGGTGCGCACCTCCTGGCGAACACGGAGCGTCGCGACTGGGCCAGCGTCTCGCCCGATGACGTTCGAGCCTGGCTCGTGTGGCTGCTCGACCGGTACAGCGACAGCTACGCCAACAACCAGTACCGGGCGCTCCAGCAGTTCTTCCGGTGGTTCGCCGAGGAAGAGGAACTCCCTAGCCCCATGGCGCGGCTGAAGCCGCCGAGGGTGGGGGAGAAGGTCGTCCCGGTGTTCACCGAGGACGAGTTGGCGATGCTGGCCAAGACCTGTCGCGGCCGGACGTTCGTCGACCGCCGGGACGCGGCGATCATCGAACTTTTCAAGGCGACCGGAATCCGGCTCGCGGAGATGGCGGGCGTCCGCTACAACCCCGACGATCCGAGCAAGAGTGATCTCGATCTCGTCGCGCGGGAACTCCTCGTCCGGGGCAAGGGCTGCAAACAGCGCATCGTGCGGTTCAGCCACTCGGCCGCGCGGGCGATCGACCGCTACATTCGCGTCCGCGCGAAGCACGCACAGGCTCATCGGGACAATCTCTGGCTTGGGGTCAACGACCGGGACCCGATGACCGCGAACGGGATCTACCAGATGATCGCGCGCCGCGGCGAGGAGTGTGGCGTACCGGTCCACCCGCACAAGTTCCGCCATCACTTCTCGCACACCTGGCTCGACAACGGCGGGGGTGAGGGTGATCTCATGGAGCTGAACGGCTGGACGTCCGCGCAGATGCTTCGCCGGTATGGTGCCAGCGCCCGTAACGCCCGCGCGCGGCGGACGTACGACCGGATCATGTCGGACGAATAGAACCAGTAAAAGGCGAAGGGTGGTTGGTCCGGCCGCGCGCCCGGACCAACCACCCTTCGCTATGTGTCGGAGACTATCTGGCCGAGGGCTCACCTATGTTCTTCGTCTTATTCTTTCTTTGGCGCGCCTTCGCGGACCGTCGGGCGAGTGCCGTGAAGTACGCGCGTTGAGCACTCTCGGCGCGGCGCTCTCGTTCCTCTGGGGGAAGAACTCCATTGGGATCCACCTGTTCGTAGAAGCGGGCCAGAAAGCGGGTGCGTGCTGGCTTTGTGCGGACGGCGTGGTCGGGGGTCTTTGCCCAGGATGAATGGGACGCGATACGGGCGATGGTGCGGCGCTCGTTCTCGCTTGAAGCGGCCAAGCAGTGTGCTCCTCAGATTGGTGCGAAGATCGTCGTATCTGAACGCGCCCACGTGCGCCATCGACGCGGGACGCTGCCTGAATCTCATGGCCGCTACCGAACTCACGTCGCCGCGAACCGGAACCGGCCCTCAATGTATAACGAACGAGCGACCCGCGACGATCCGTTAATCGTGCTAGCTCTTGCAAGCGCCGTATCCCCGACCGTACCGTCCCGACGGTCCCCGCCACTTGATTTGGCCGCTGACCTGCGCTTGCTCGCTGCGTGCAATTGCAAGCAGTGGTTTCGACGCTGTCGCGACGGTCTGCATGGGCGTCAGATCGGAGGCATGGTGCCGGTCGCGGGCGGACGGCCCGGTCCTGAGTAGGGCCGAAGCCAGGACGGCGGCTGCTCCTCGTCACGGGGGCCTTGCTGGATCAGCAGAACCGCCGTGGCGATGTCCAGGATGCTGTCTGAGGGCTTGGGCGTGGGGATCGCGTGTTCCTGGCTCACATCCGCCGTGGGGACGTCCAGGAAGCTCAGGCCGTCCCGCCAGATCCTGACGCGGGCAATGCCCGGAAGCATCGCCAGCAGGCCGTGGGCGAGGTCCTCGGCGCTCAGGTCGTCGGGCGCCGGGATCGACGTCTCCACGAGTGCGCCGGTCTTGTGGTCAAGTCGCACGATCACCGTTTCCCGCCCGTCCGTCGTGGTGGCTCATCGGCTTGCCTCCCGCGTCATCCGGTGGCGTCCTGGGCGCCCCGGACCGGTCGGAATATGCGAGCGACGGCACTCGACCGGCCCGGGGGCCTGACATGGAACCTGACAGGAAGCGGGGGACACGGTTACCCCCCGTCGCGGACGCACCGGGACGTCTGCGCTACTCTGCGACCGTCCCTAATCCGTCCGAATAGGTCCTGACGGGAAGCGACATGCCCAACGAGCGCCTACGCGGCAGCATCGCCAGCGCCGGTCTCACCGTGGATCGGCTTGCCGGGATTGTGGGGGTAGACCCCAAAACGGTGGAGCGCTGGATCAGTAAAGACCGGATTCCGCACCGGCCGCACCGGGTGGCGGCGGCCACGGCTCTCAAGGCAGATGAGATGTATCTGTGGCCCGCCCTGCTGAGTGATGCCAGGGAAAAATCGGCGAGCCTGGCAGAGTTCGTCGCGCTCTATCCACACCGTGGAGCCGTCCCGACCCATCTTTGGTCGTCTCTTTTGGAGACGTCCAGTGACTGCGTGGATATCCTGATCTACGCTGGCCTGTTCTGGACGGACGGAACGCCCGACATTGCGAAAGCCCTCATCCGCAAGGGTGAACACGGGGTACGTATTCGCCTCATCCTCGGCGACCCAGCGTCGGACGCGGTTGCGCTGCGGGGCGCCGAGGAGGGCGTTTTCGATGGGGTTGCGGCGCGGGTGAGATTGAGCCTCACGCACCTTCAAGACGCGATCGGGCGGCCCGGAGTCGAGATTCGGCTGCATTCGACCGCCCTGTACAACTCAATATTTCGCTTCGATGAGACTCTGCTCGTAAACACTCATGTCTATGGCGCTCCAGCGTCTCAGTCGCCGGTCCTACATATCCAAAGGGTTCCCGGCGGCCGTCTCTTCGAGCACTACCTTTCCAGCTTCGATAAGGTGTGGAGCCGTTCGGCTCCCTTGGCTGAAAGGGGAGCCGCCTGATGGCCCGGCGCGACTTCTACGATGACCCGACCGCGCCGAAGCCGAACTCACTGGTTCCTGCCACCACAGTCGTTGTTCCCGATGAGGATCGGCGCGTGCTCCTCATTCGCCGCTCCGATAACGGACGTTGGGCGTTGCCCGGCGGCACGATGGATCTGGGCGAATCCCTGCCGGCAACCGCCGTCCGCGAAGTGCGCGAGGAGACCGGATTGGACGTTGAGGTTGTCGGCATCGTCGGCACCTACACCGACCCCCGCCACGTGATCGCCTACGACGATGGCGAGGTACGTCAACAGTTCGCGGTCTGCTTCGAGGCTCGCAAGATCGGCGGATCACTGCTGGCAGACGGCAGCGAAGCCAAGGACGCCCGCTTCTTCTCGGCCGACGAGCTGGACGGACTGAACATCCACCCGTCCATGCGGCTTCGGGTTCAGCACTACTTGGACGCACGCCCGGCCCCATACATCGGGTGAGTCCGGGTAGCGGCTCCGGCGGGGGGTAGCGGCGGCGCTACCCGGCCCGCTACACCGTCCACCCGCGCCACGCTGGGCCGATGCTGCGAGGTAGCGGGTAGCGGCTGCACCCGCCAATCCCCGTGTCGCACGCCATGGGGCACATCGGTGCGGCTCTCGGCCGCTACCCGCTACCCGCCGCGTCGACCGGACGGACGTCGGGCGGGAGCGAGTAACGGGTAACGGCGCGGTCGGGGGCCTACGATGCCTGGTGGCCGTTTTCCGCCGTCGCGGCATGAGACGCGTTACCCGTTACAGAGTCGCGTCTGTGTGGTCCGGCGGGCGTTGCGGGTGTCGGGGGGTGTGTTGGGGCCGTTACACCTTGGGCGGGCCGTTGCCCTTCGGCAGGCCGTCTCGGACAGATGACAACCATGGTTGTCGCTACCGCGAATGGCTACGCCGAGTGATACCGCTTCACCTTGCAAGCGATTTGCTCGCTGGGGCAAGCGGCATGCTCCTGCTTGGTACCGCTCACTTTTGCAAGCGCTTCGGCGTGGTCACGACCAGGGACCCGCCCACCCGCTGCACGTTGCGGCGGATCGTCAGCGTCTCCTTCTCGAAGTCGATGTCCTCCCAGCGCAGGCCAAGCAGCTCCCCGCGCCGCAGGCCGAGGTAGAGCGCCAGGACGAACAGCGCGTAGAGCCGGGTACCGGCCGCCGCGTCGAGGAAAGCGCGCGCCTGGTCGAGCCCCACGAGAGACGTTGGCTCATTCCGTTCGGACCCTTAGTTCTCCCTCGGACCGCAGCAGCATCCACCGGTGGTCGGTTGCCCGCCAGACGTTGCCGCGTCCCGGTGCGGTCGCCGCCCACCTGCAGGCCTCGGGCAGCCACCGATCCACGATCTGCGGCGCTAGGTCGGATCGAACGGCGGCGGGGACGGCATTCCATCGCATCAGGAGCCGGTCACGATCCAGGGCTGGGCCGCGAGTGCGCGACTTGCCATCGCCGAGCCAGTACACGTCGAAGACCATGGAGAAACGCTCGCCGGCTTCTGACCAGGGCGCCGGTCCGGGCGCTCCAAAACTCAGGGAGCCGATCTCAGCACCGGCTCTACGGAGACCCTGCTCGACCTCGTCGCGGCCCACCGCGTGCGAGTAGCCGCCCGGTAACCGATCTTTCGTGTACTCCGACCATGGCAGCCTGCCTTCCATGTGCCCGAACACTAGCCACAGGGCGCGCCGCACACGCCGTGCACGGCCAGGACCCGACGACCCGCCGCGCAGCCGCCTGCGCGCGGCCCTGGCGGGCCGTGCTCGGCGGGCGCGTCGGACCGCCACCCGGCCGCGCCCGTCGGAGCGTCGCACCGCGCGGGGGACCGTGTGGCTACACCGACGGACGGCAGCGGTAGCGGTGGACGACCATGGAGGACGGAAGCCCCGGCCAGCGATGGCTTACCGTCGATCTTCACTGCCTTACAAGCGAGTGGTCGCAGGTTCGATCCCTGCCACGCCCACGGGTTGACTTCGCCTGCTCAGTGCCCTTCGGGCACTTTCGCGTCTACCGCGATGTCTGCCCAGGGGGGTCACCCCCCGGAACCCCCACGGTCAGGGGGCTTCGTCCCCCGACACCCCCCTCGCCCGCGTTCCGCGTGGCTCATCCGGTTCAGCTCGCGGGCGTGTGCCCTGGGGCGAGGAGGGGTGGTGAGATGTCGTCGGGTGGCGGTGGGAAGTCGGGGACGGTGAGGTCCACCGAGGCGTGGCAGTCGGGGTGGGCGCACTCGCAGGCGAAGGCGCGCATCGTGGTCTCAAGGTCGCTCGCTCCACGGCCGGGCATGCGGCAAGGCGTGGTAGCGCTCGACGTCGGCGCGGTTGGCCTGGAGTAGCGACCTGGCCGTCGCGCTCGCGGCCGCGAGCAGTTGCCGTGGCCGGTGGCTGTGGCGGTGGCGGGACCTGCCCGTCGAGAGGAGTCCGCGGTCGAGCCGGACGGGATGCGAATCGGATTGGGCGAGGTCCGGGGTTGGCTGGCGCGAGGAGCGGGAGGCACGCGACGCCTCCTCCGGCAGCCCAGCGGGGGAGTGGATACGAACGTACGTTGTGCGTACGCTGGAGGGGTGGCGGGGCGAAAGGACGAGCGGATACACCTGCGGCTGGAACCGGCGCAGAAGGAGTTGCTGGAGGCGGCGAGCGCGGCGGCCGGTAGCACGCTGTCGGCGTTCGTGCTGAAGGCGGCAACGGACGCGGCCACTGATCTCCTGGCCGACCGTCGGGTGTTCGTGCTAGACGAGGCCGCCTGGCGAATCTTTGACGAGGCGTTGGAGCGGCCGGCGACAGAGGTGTCGGGACTGCGTGAGCTGCTGGCAACGCCGACGGTCCTCGACGAGCCGGGAGGGCCCGGTCAGTGAGCCGTCGCTTCGGCCCGGTCGAATCGCTGGGCAGGGCGCACATGCTGGCCGGATTCGACTGCGGGTCGGCGGCGCAGTCAGCCTGGCTGGCCGCCCACGCCGCGCAGGCACACCAGGCAGGCTTGTCCCGCGTCTACGTGGTCACCGATGGGGACCGCACGCAGCGGGTGGTCGGCTACTACGCATTGGCCGCCGGTTCGGTCGCACCCGCGCAGGCACCGGTGCGGCTCGGTCAGGGGGCGGGCCGTTATCACCAGCCGGTGGTGATCCTGACCCGGCTCGGAGTCGATCTGTCGGTGCAGGGGATGGGACTTGGCCGGGCGCTGGTCGTTGACGCCCTGCGGCGGGTCGCGGCCGCTGGCGAGGCGATCGGGGTCCGCGCTCTTCTGATCCACTGCGAGCGTGACAAAGCCCGTGACTTCTACCTACGTCTGGCGAAGTTTGAGTCCAGCCCGACCGATCCGCTGCATCTCTTTCTCCTCATGAAGGACCTACGTAAAGCGCTCTCCAGTAGCCGGACCTAAGGTGCGACACCGGCCTCGCCGGGTCGTGGACAGATTGAACCTTTTCCATTGGCGTTGGCAAGCAGGCTCGGCCTTGACAAGTCGAGGCATAAATGGATGGCTCATTGGCTGGATCGGAGATCAAAAACCTCAAGGAGCTACGGGCGCGCTGCGGCCGCGCACGGTGGCGATCCGGACCGGGCGCACTACCGCTGCAGGCGGTAGTGGAGGTAGACGATTTTCGAGGCGAAGGTGTGGGTCTCGACGAGTTCGAGATCGACGCGGTGCTCGCGCTGGGGAAGAATGGAATGCCGCCGCCGACCAGTACCGGGTGGACCCTGGCTCGGTACTCGTCGATCAGACCCAACGCGGCCGCCTCGGCGGCGAGGGTCGCGCCGCCGATCGCGATATCGCCCTCCCCGGATTTACCTGATTGCCCGGCCGCCGTCACGCGGCCGACCGACGCGACCGAGGGCCGGTTTCCCCTCGACAAAGCGAAGTGGAAACCGGCCCCCGGCGCGACGCGGTCAGGCCGCGTGGTTCGCCGTCAGGTGTACGACGTGCACGATCCAGGCGTGGCCGACGACGACCCGGGCGAAATCCGGGATGTCGTGGCCGCCGTGCAGGAAACGGGCCGGGAGAGGGAACACGATCGTTCCGTCCGCCGCCCCCGTCGCCCGCGCCCGGTAGCCCGCCCGCAGGGCCGCGTTGAGCTCGCGGTGCCTGCCGACCCGGAGGATCAGCCCGGCGTCACGGACTACCTGGTCGTGCACCTTCCGCAGCCTCGCCGCGTCCCGGCCAGCCCGCTCCCGGCGCCACTCGTCCCGCCGCGCCCGGTGCTCCAGATCGGACTCGATGTGCTGGAGCGCGTGCCGACCGATCAGGTTGTCGGGCACGAGCCGGGCGAAATGCGCGACCTGCTCCGTGCGCGGCGCGTCGCGCAGCCGCTCGTCCCGGTCCACCTGGACGCGGGCCCATCGGGTCAGCGGCCCGGTCTTGTCGGCGGCCCGTCGCCCCCAGACGAGCGAGGCGATTTCCTGAGCCCGGCGGCGCTCCTCGAAATCCACCTCGAAAACCGCCGCGTCGCGGTCCTCCTCGAGGCCTTCCTCGACGTTGACGCGGACGCCGCCATGGGCCGAGCGGCGGGAGTTGACGAGCAGGTCCCGCTCACGGGCTCGGTGGCGCCTATGAACCCGTCGCCGCTGCTCCCGCACGGAACCTCGCGCGGTGGACGGCAGCACCGACTCGGCCATGTCCTTGACCTTCTCCCCATGGTTCCGCAACGCGCTCGCACCTCCAGACCGCACGATCCCGGACGACGGCATTTCCAGCCCACCGGACCGGCCGATATTCCCGGCTCGTTTCTTCTTTTCCCGGCGCGACACAGACTGCCCGAGCCATCCGCACCGCGCAAAGCGTTTTCCGCGCCGGGGCGGCCTCCGGTGCCAGGCGCTCTCGCACCGCGCGCGCCGGCGCGCGGTGCCAGGCCGACCGCTCTCCAGGCCCGTCACGGCCCGAACGAGGACGAGGTCAGGCCGGCTGCCACAGCTCGATCCGATTGCCCGCGGGGTCGGTGACCCAGCCGAATCGGCCGACGCCCTCCATCTCCTGCGTTTCTTCCGTCACGTCCGCTCCCTTGGCGCGCAATTGCGCGAGCATCGCGTCCAGGTCATGGACCCGGAAGTTGAGCATGCTCTGCTGGGCGAGGGACCCGAAGTAGTCGGTCCCGGACTCGAACGTCGCGAACACCGTCGGCCCGGTCTCCTGCTGCCACAGCCCGTTCTCGTCGGCATCCAGCCCCAGGCAGTCGCGATACCACGCGCTCAGCGCCGCCGGGTCGGCTGCCCGAAGGAAATATCCGCCGATTCCAAGCACACGTTCCATGCCGCCATCCTGCCAGGCCGGCGGCTGCCGCCTCGTACCCGCCGCGGGCGGCCTTTCGGCGCCGTGTCGTCGCGGGCACCGGCGGGAACGTGGGGCGAGTAGTCTCCTCAGCCGCGCGCGGGCGTGGAGAAAACTCCACCCCGAGAACGGCGCCTGCGCGCGTCGTTCGGGGGGCATTTCGTTTCTAGCGTCGGTGCTGTCCCCAGTCCCCGTCTCCCGGAGTGCTCCGATGACACGATGTGTGCCCGCGCTGGAGGTCCGTGATCTCCGGCGCACGTATGGCAGGGGAGCCGGCGTCGTGGCCGCGCTCGGCGGCGCCAGCGCCGCGTTCGCGCCGGCACCTTCACAGCGGTGATGGGCCCGTCCGGGTGCCTGGCTCAGCGGCACGTAGCCGCCGTGTGTGGGAGCCCCTCATGATGGAAGACCCCGCGCGGTTCGTCCGCCGAAAGACAGTCATGGTCGCGATCGCCGCTCTGGTGATCCTGTGCCTCGGTTGGACGACCGGTTGTTCCGCTGACCGCCGTGCCAGCCCAGACCGGGGCGGCACCATGACCTCGTCCAACTCATCCTCAGTGACCGCCAGCTCCGCCAACCCGACGCTCTCGGCCGGATCCGGCAGTCCGACACCGTCTCCCGGCTCTGCCAGCAACAGGTCTGGCGGAGTCGCTCCGCCACCAGCTGGCGCCGCCTTCGACTACCAACTCGGGGGTCCTTACGCCCCGCCGAACGGGGTGCGTGTGGTCTCACGCGACCGAACGGCTCCACCGGCCGCGGGCCTGTACAACATCTGCTACGTCAACGCGTTCCAAGCGCAGCCGGACGCGTTGGACTGGTGGCGATCCAACCATCCTGACCTTCTGCTGCACCGCGACGGCCGCCGGGTGATCATGGACGCGAACTGGAACGAAGCGCTTCTCGACACCTCCACCGCGGCCAGGCGCGCCGCCCTGGCAACCATTGTCGACGCCTGGATCGACGGCTGTGCCGCGTCCAGGTTCCAGGCCGTAGAGCCGGACAACCTCGATTCGTTTGAACGCTCCGACGGACTCCTTACCGCGGCCGACAATGCCGCATTCGCCCAACTGATCACCCGGCGTGCGCACGCGGACGGTCTGGCCGTCGGTCAGAAGAACACGACCGAACTTCTCGGCCAGCGCGCGAGTATCGGCTTTGACTTCGCCGTGACGGAGGAGTGCGGCGCTTACGACGAATGCGCAGGCTTCGCCTCCGCGTACGACGGCCGGGTCTACGACATCGAGTACAGCGACAGTGGCCTGGCGAAGGCGTGCGCGGGTTGGCGGGGGAGGATCTCGATCGTACGACGCGATCAGGACGTCAGCCCCGCGGGAGAGGACGGATATAAATACGGCACCTGCTGATGCCGTCAAACGCGGGATGTCGGTGGCGTGGACCCGACTACCTCGACTGGTCCGGTCCAGACCGTGACGGAGCCCCGCCGTCGGCCGCCGCTGATCAGTGACGGCCGATGGGATGGCGCTCGGTGCTCGTTTCCGCGCCGGTCTTGGCTGTGGCGGTGCGGCCGTCCCTGGCGGTCGGTGCGGCGAGGGCCGCGAGGGCCGTCACGAGGAGCAGCCCCTCGACGATGAGACTGACGACGCCGAGTGGTTCACCCCAGGCGCCCTTGTCGTCGGTGTAGCCGGGCAGCCCTGGCCCTCGCGACAGGACGTAGCCGATGAAAGGCCCGAGGGCGACGCCGGCCGCGAGCAGCCAGGCCGCTCGGTCCGGTCGGACGAGAAGCAGCCCCGCGGTGACAAGACCAGCAACTTCGAGGAGAACATACCCGACCTGCACATAGCCGGGCGTCTTGCTGAAGGAGAACCAGTTCTGGTCCTCCAGATGGATAACGGTGATCACCACGCACAATGCGGCAGCGAAACCTGGGCTGTGCTGCCGTCTCCGCGCTGAATGAACGGAAAGAGGCATATCGCTCCTCCTCTGTGAGAAGCGCTGCCGTCTGGTCGCTCCGGACCTTCGGCAGGCTGGTCCTCCACTATATTTTGCCGTCAGGACAATTTCGTCGCGGTCGGCGGTCGGCGCGTTGCATCAGGGCCGCGCGTGACGATGCGCGCCGTGAAGCCGCGCGGCTTCGATCCGAAAAGTCCGAACAAAGCAGCGGCGACGACGCTGGAGGGTGGCGGGAGCCGGTCAGGCGAGCCGCAGCCCGCCGTCGCAGGGCAGGACCACACCCGTGATGAAACGGTTTCGACGCTACTGCTCGACTTCGTCTACGGCTCGCTGTGGTACCGGTTGGTCTTCCAGGTCGGTCCACTCGGTTGCGGCTGGGCCGACGAGACGGCGGCGGCGATCGCCGCGATGGGATGACCGGCGACTCGCGCCGGCCCGCTCCTGCACCTGGCGGCCTGGTCAGCGCTTTCGGGCGATCAGGGCGTAGGCGCTGACCTCGGCGTCCGAGTGGAGGTCGGGGTCGGTGTCCGGGCGCCAGCGGTGCAGCACCGCGACGCCCGGCTCGATGATGTCCATCGTGTCCGGGACCAGCGCCGCGACCTCGGCGCGGCTCCTGACCTGGAACGGGATGCCGCGCTGGTTGTAGACCTCGACGACCCGCTGGGTCTCTTCGGGCGCCAGGTCTCCGGTGCCGTGGCTGAGGACCAGGTAGCTGCCCGAGGGCAGCGCGTCGACCAGCTCGCGCACGATCGCCGCCGGGTCGGCCTCGTCCGGGAAGAAGTGCAGGATCGCGATCAGCGCGAGCGCCACCGGCCGGGAGAGGTCCAGCGAGCCGGTCACGACCGGGCTTTCGACGATCTCCCGCGGCCGGCGCAGGTCCGCCTCCAGATAGGCGGTCCGGCCCTCGGGGGTGCTCGACAGCAACGCGCGGGAGTGGACGAGCACGATCGGGTCGTTGTCGACGTAGACCACCCGGGCCGTGGGCCGAACCTGCTGAGCGACCTCGTGCAGGTTCGGTGAGGTCGGAATGCCGGTGCCGATGTCGACGAACTGGTCGATACCCGCCTCGCCGGCCAGGAAGCGCATGGCCCGGTGCAGGAACGCCCGGTTCAGCTCGGCGTAGAGGCGCAGCGTCGGAAAGGCCGCCAGCGCCTGCTCGGCGGCCTGCCGGTCGGCCGGGTAGTTCGTCTTGCCGCCCAGGTAGTAGTCATACATCCGCGCCGGGTGCGGAAGATCCAGGCGGAGATCGGCCGACGGGCGTCTGCGCGGGATCGCGCCGTTGAGCAGGGGCAGCTCGTCCGCGGATTCTGGTCGGGTCATCGCCAGGTCCTCCTCGCCGAAAGGTTACGGCATGTGCTGTCGACCAGGCCGAAAAAGAATCTTCTCCCCCCGGGCATAGTCTTACCAGCCGTCCGGGTGACGAGGCGGGCGACCGGCAGCGGCGGAGTGGCCCGTGCATAAGCTCACAGGGCGAAACCCTGCGGAGATGCCCGGCCTCGGGCGACGGCCCTCGGGAGTGCCGATGCTGGTCGTGCACGCGGCCTGCGCGGCCGGCGGCGAAGTCCGCCTGTGGGCGGAGGACACGGAGCGGTCGGGCCAGGAACCACCAGCGGCGCGGCCAGCCGCGGACGTCGGGCCCGGCCCGCATCCCTTCGCGGCGCCGCCCGCCGAGCTGGCGCGCCTCGCCGCCGGCAGCGCCGCGGCCGAGCCGATCGTGATTTTCCTGCCGAGCACGGCGACGGGACCACTGCCCTCGCCGGAGCTGACCGACGCCTTGGCGGCGCGGCCGTCAGCGGCTGCCGGGCCAGGGCCAGGCGGGCTGGTGCCGGTCACTCACGTCCCGTCCCTGCGCGGCTGGCTGGTTGACACCCTCGACGCGGACCTGCCGCGGACGCTGGAAGCGCTGGCCCAGCCGGGAGAGGACTTCCGGCTGGGCGCATCGGCGCTGTTCCTGCTGGCCGTGGCCGCGTTCGCGGCGGACCTGGTCGGGCGGGGCCGGGTCCTCCCGGCGGTGGGACAGGACGCCGCGGGGCCGGCGGCCCGCTGGCGACCGGTGCTCAGCGGCCCGGACGCCGACAGGTGCGACGAACTGATCGCCGCCATGCCGCCGGCCTTCCGGGCCGCCATCGCCATGAACGGCCCAGCCACGAACGGCTCCGCCACGAACAGCTCCGCCACGAACGGCTCCGCCACCAGCAGCCCAGCCACGAACGGGGCTGGAAGCGGCCCGCTGGAGGATCCGCCCGCGGGCGCCGCGGACCTGGTCCTGGGTGTCGCGCTCGACAGGCTCGTGGACGCCCACGCCCGCGACCGGCTCCGGCGCGCCGGGCGCGCGCCGGCGGCCTCGGGGCGGGTCAGGTCGCCGCGCGGGCACGCGGCGGCCGGCTGGCTGCGGGCCCTCGGTGGTGAACCGCGGGTGCGTGCCGACGAGGCGGCCGTCCGGGATCTCGCCGCGACGGTCGAGGCGTGGCGCTCGGGCGGCCGGGCGGCCGCGCGGATGCGGGTCTGCTTCCGGCTGGCCGAGCCGGGGGCCCTGTCGCGGACGGCCCCCGGCGACGACGACGCCTGGCGCCTGGATTTCCTGCTCCAGGCGATCGACGACCCGGGGGTGCGGGTGTCGGCCGACCAGGTCTGGCGACG
>Ga0068859_100002913_pt1 | contig 17380 bp, 16 predicted proteins | sample KBSSwiS22_FD_66585 | JGI IMG/M metagenome (GOLD analysis project Ga0068859, IMG submission 66585) | Switchgrass rhizosphere microbial communities from Kellogg Biological Station, Michigan, USA - KBS Switchgrass S2-2 | ecosystem: Host-associated > Plants > Roots > Rhizosphere > Soil ...
TTCGCCTTCCTCGACGATCGACGCCTTCGCGGTCGTGCCGCCCATGTCGAACGTGATGATCTTCGGCAAGTGCTTGGCGCGCGCGAGCGCCTGGGCGCCGATGACGCCGCCCGCCGGGCCCGACTCGATGATGTGGATCGGCCGCTCCGCCGCGGCGGCGTCGGTGGTGAGGCCGCCATTGGACTGCATCAGCAGCACTCGCGCGCGCACGCCGGCTTCATCGAGCCCCTTGCGCAATGCTTTGAGGTACGTCGAGACGACGGGGGTCACGTAGGCGTTGATGACCGTGGTCGACGTGCGCTCGTATTCCTTGATTTCGGGCAGCACTTCGCACGAGAGCGAGCAGGGCAGGCGCGGCGCCTTGGCCGAGATCACCTCGCGGATCGCGAGCTCGTGCACGGGATTCGCGTACGAATGCAGCAGGCAGACCGCGAGCGCTTCCACATTCTCGGCGAGCAGCGCATCGACCGCGCGCTCGGCATCCGCGCGCTCGAGCGCGCGCTCGACCGCGCCCGCAGCGTTGACGCGCTCGTCGACGACCTGGCGCAGGTAGCGCTCGACGAGCGGCGGCGGCTTGGTCCAGCCGATGTCGTACAGGCGCGGCATGCGCAGCGTGCGAATCTCGAGCACGTCGCGAAAGCCTTGCGTCGTGATCAGGCCGGTGCGCGCGCCCTTGTGCTCGAGGATCGCGTTCGAAGCGACCGTGGTGCCGTGCCGGATCTCCTCGATCGCGCCGCCGGCGAGCCCGGTCTCGTGGAACACTTCAGCGAGACCGTCGACGATCGCCTGCGCGTAGTTGCCGACGCTCGAGGAGATCTTCTTGGTGTGGATCGTGCCGTCGGAGCCGAGCAGCACGATGTCGGTGAACGTGCCGCCGACATCCACGCCGACGCGGTAGCTCGTCACTCAGGCTGCTTTGCGCGGCTGCGGAATTGGATCTTCGCGCTGGACCGCCGGCACCTGGCGCCAGCCGCGCGCGCGCCGGATCTCGGACCTGAGCCTCTCGGTCGCCGCGGCGTCCACGCGGTTTTCGCGGATCATGACACCGTAATCGCCTTCGGCCTTTACGCGCGACAGCAGTTCATTGCGCACATCCCGCAGCACGGCCGCAGGGTCGCGCTCGAGCGGATCGCCCCAGCCGCCCGCGCCCGCGAGAACGTGGCGGAACACGTCGCCGCGGCGGATCGTCATCGTGAACTTGCTCGGCAGCAGGCGATGCTCGCCTTGCGGGTTCAAGTAATTCTCGGACGGCGCCCCGGGGCTGCCGCCGTACAGGCCGAACGGCCGGTGGGTGCGCCGGTCGGAGCGCACCTGCAGCACCGCTTCGTCCTCGAGGAACTTGTAGTCGCGGCGGAACGGCACGCCGCCGCGGTACTTGCCCGCGCCTGCCTTGTCGGCCACGAACTCGTAGGCGAGAAACTGGATCGGCTGCTCGGCTTCGGTGATCTCGACCGAGTGCGACGCCATGTTCGCGAACATGTGCGAGTTGCCGTCGAGGCCGTCGGCCCACGGACGCGCGCCCCACGCGCCGCAGGTGAAGTCGACGTAGATGAACGGCGAGCGGTCGGCGTGATAGCCGCCGATTGAGACGCCGGTGTTGCCGCCGTCTCCGGCGGCCTTGACCTTGTCGGGCAGCATCATCGCGAGCGCACCGAACATGCAGTCGGTCATGCGGAATCCGGTCAGGCCGCGCGCCGCGCAGGCCGCGGGAAGCACGCCGTTGCCGACCGTGCCCGGCGGGCAGATCACTTCGATCGCGCGGAACACGCCTTCGTTGTTCGGAATGCCGGGTGGCAGCACCGAGCGCACGCCGGTATAGGACGCGGCCTTGGTGAACGACAGCGTATTGTTGATCGCGCCCTTGACCTGCGGATTCGTGCCCGTCCAGTCGACGACCATGTGGCCGCCCTTCTTGCGGATCGTCACGAAGAGTCGAATCGGCTTGCCGTAATCGACGCCGTCGTCGTCGATCCAGTCTTCGAAGCTCCATTCGCCGTCGGGCAGCTTCTCCAGCGCCGCGCGCGTCAGCCGCTCTGCGTAGTCGATCGTCTCGCGCATGTAGAGCGTGATCTGGTCGATGCCGTACTTGGCGAGCAGCTCGCTGAAGCGCTCCTCGGCGATATGGCACGCGGCGAGCTGCGCGCGCAGGTCGCCGAATACCTTGACCGGGAGGCGCACATTGCGCTCGATGAACGTCATCAGCGTCCGGTTGATCTTCCCCGCCTCGTACATCTTGAGCGGTGCGATGCGCAATCCCTCGGCGTAGATCTCGGTCGAGTCCGACGCGTTCGAGCCGGCGACTCGGCCGCCGACGTCGGTGTGATGGCACACCGTGCAGGCGAACGCCACGCGCGTGCCTTCGTGATAGAGCGGCTTGAATACGAAGATGTCCGGCAGGTGCATGCCGCCGTCGAACGGGTCGTTCATGATGAAGACGTCGCCGGGATGCATGTCGTCGCGGTAATGGCGCAGCACCGACTCGAGCGCCGTCGGTACCGAGCCGAGGTGGCCGGGCAGCGTCAAACCCTGCGCGACCAGGCGCCCCTCGGCGTCGGCAAGCCCCGTCGAGTAGTCCATGTTGTCCTTCAGCACCCCCGAGTACGTCGTGCGCATCACCGTCAGCGCCATCTCGTCGGCGATCGAAAAAACCGAGTTCTTGAACAGTTCGAACGCGATCGGATCAGGGAGGCCGCTCATCGCCGTATTATAGTGAGCCGTGTTTTCGCGAGCGACGACATGAAACGCCTCCTCCTTTGCTCCGCAGTGCTGATGCTGCTGCCGATCGCCGGCTGGGCCGACGACCAGGCCGCGCTCGACCAGTGCATCGCCGCGTGGGGCTCGAAGTCTCCCTTCCACAAGGGCACCCATGCCGACCTGGTGATCGGCACCGGGGTCAAGGTGTTTGGCCTGGGCAGCAGCCAGAGCGGCAACGATGCGCCGACCGCCAAGCCGAGCCTCGTGCTGGTGCGCTCGGCCGTGAACGTCGCGGGCAAGAGCACGATCAAGCTATCCAATCCGAAGGGCTGGTACTGCTTCGAAGACGCGGTCACCGTGGCCGGAAAGATCAACATCAGCGCGCATTGCAGCGCGAATCTCGCGAGCGCGAAGGGCGGCGGAACCGCCGTGATGGGAGCGAATACCGCGAACCAGGGCGTCTCGGTAATGGGCGCGCTGCGGATCACCCGCTACGGCTGCTGACCGACTCGGCCAGGAACCACTCGAGGATCTCGCTACCGCGCAGGAACACCGTGTCGTCGCGCGCCATCAGCGCGTCGATGACGTCCCTCAGGTAGCCGATGCGGTGCGGGACGCCGCTCAGGTGCGGGTGCAGCGCGATCGTCAGGATGCGCGGCCGGCCCTGCTCGCGAATCTCGCGCTCGAACGTGCGCACGGCCTGCTCGATCCGCAGTTTCATCTCGGGCGACGAGTGCTTCTCGATCGCGTAAATCACGCTGTCGTTGATGTCCAGGCCGTACGGCACGGCGACGAGCTTGCCGTATTTCGTGTCGAGCCACGCCGGCAGGTCGTCAACGACCCACTGGCAGACGTACTCGATGCCGGCTTCGCGCAGCAGGTCCGGCGTATCGAACGTCTCCGACCACCCCGGGCTCATCCAGCCTCTGGGCCGCACGCCCGTGAATTGCTGCAGGCGCTCGAGCGCGCCGTGGATCACGTCGCGCTCGTTCGAGGCTTCGCCGAGCGAGCGCTGGTGGATGCCATGCCCGAGGAATTCCCAGCCGGCCTTGAGCACCTCCTCGGCAAGGCTCGGGTAGACGTCGAGCACGCTTGCGTTGATGCTCGCGCTGACCGGCAACCCGCGCTCGCCGAACAGCTGCAGCAGGCGCGGCATGCCACAGCGGTTGCCGTACTCCGACCAGCAGAAGTTCGGCAGGTCGGGAATGTGCGAGCGGCCGTGCGGCGGCACGACGATCGTGCGCGGCACCGGCTGGTCGAACGGCCAGTATTCGATGTTGACGACGAATTGGACGATCAGCGGCTTGCCGTTCGGCGGCCGGTACTTCGGCTGCCGGCTCGACAGCGTAAAATCGATCCGGGGGTTCGAGCGCTTTTGCACGTGTGCAGAGATCGAGCGGTGGGTCGATTATCCACGAACCAGAACAAGAAACCGATGAGCGGTGTGCTTCGTAGACGGTTCCTCATCGCTTCCAGCGTGCTCGCCGCGTTTGGCGCTCGCGCCCAGGCGCCGGGCAGGATACCCCGCGTCGGGATGCTCTCCAACGCTTCGGCGTCCACCGGTGGCCATTTGATGCAGGCATTCGCGCGCGGGCTTTCCGCGCTCGGATACATCGACGGCAAGAATGTGCTGCTCGAGGTGCGCTACGCCGAAGGCCAGCTCGATCGACTGCCCGCCCTCGTGCAGGACCTTGCGGACCGCAAGGTCGATGTGCTCTTTGCCCCGTCGGCGCTTGCGTCCGGTGCTGCGAAAAAAGCCGGTTTCGCCGCGCCGATTGTCTTCGCGTTTACGCCGGACCCGCTCGCCGACGGTTTCGTCGCGAGCCTCGCACGGCCCGGCGGAAACATGACCGGACTCACGAGTCAGAGCACGGAACTCGCAGCGAAGCGCGTGGAACTGTTGCGCGAAGCGTTTCCGAAGACGTCACGCTTGGCTGCGCTGTACGCGCTGCCGTTTCCCGGTGTATCCCTTGAGCTGCAGGAAACCGAGCGCGCCGCCAGAGTCTACGGCGCAGAATTGCTGCGAATCGAAGCCGCGCGCCCTGAGAGTTTCGACGCGGCCTTTGCCGAAATGGCGAATCGGAGAGCCGATGCGCTGGTTGTCATCGAGAACCCGATGTTCTTCACCAATCGCAAGGAGATTGTCCGGCATGCGGAGCAGCAGGGGCTGCCCGCGATTTACAAGGTCAGGGAGTACGCTGCTTCGGGCGGATTGATGAGCTATGGATCGGACTACGCGGATCTCGCTCGGCGGGCGGCGGGTTATGTAGACAGGATTCTCAAAGGGGCGAAGCCGGGTGAGCTTCCCGTCGAGCAACCGGTAAAGTTCGAACTCATCGTTAACTTGACGACGGCAAAAACCATGGGACTGACGATTCCTCGCGGCGTGCTGCTGCGAGCGAACGATGTGATTCAGTGATCGTTCAGCGTCGGCCCTCGTAGAGGTCGCGGCCCTTCACCAGCGCGCGGATCTTGCCGTCGGCGATGCTGCGCTTGAGCATCCAGAAGCCGCAGTCCGGATGCACGTACCGGACGCGGCCGCGGCCGAGCATCTTTTCAGCGCGCTCGATCGAGCGCGCAATCGCCTCCGCGCTTTCGACCTCGGTGCGCTTGATGTCGACGACGCCCAGGCCGAAGCCGATTTCCTTGCGCAGATCCTTGAACACCGCGAGCTCCTCGGGCGGCCGGTGCGCATTCTCCATGACGATGTGGTCGACCCGAAGCGCGTTCAGGTAATCGATCAATTTCGCCCAGCCGCCTTTCTGGATCGATTGCCCGCCGTAGTTGCCGAAGCAAAGATGAACCGCCGACTTCGCCGTCTTCGGGACCGCCTTCAGGACCTCGTTGATCGACGCTGCCGCCCATTTCCATTCGCCCGGATGGCCGGGCAGGTTCGCTTCGTCCAGCTGCACGACTTCGGCGGTCAGTCGCTTCACCTGCTCGGCCAGGACCGCGGCGATCGCGTGCGCGAGCTTTTCGGGGCTGCGGTAGTGCCGGTCGTGCAGCGTCTTCGCCAGCATGTGCGGCCCCGTGAGCGTGAACTTCAGCGGCCGGCTGGCAAGGGTCTTCGCGCGCGCGCAGGCAACCGGCAGGTTCAGCGTTCCGGCGCCAACCGGTCCTTCGACCACGCCCGGCGGCCGCGCGCGAAAGCGCATGCCCGCCGATTTGGAGTAGTCGAGCCACTCCGAGAACGCGATGTCGCTGCGGATGCCGGACATTGGCCGCGTGAAGTACTCGATCATGCCGTTCGTGTCGGGATGGTTCAGGTCGAAGCGGTAAAGCTCGCCGTCGCAGACGACGTCGATGCCGGCCTGCTCCTGCGTGGCAATCACGACGCGCGTTGCATCGGTCAGCGCCTGCTCGGAAGGCGCCGCGGCCAGCCAGTCGGGGACCGGATACGAGCCGACGACGGTGGTGCGGATGCGCGGGGCTGGCACGGGCTCGATTATAGGTTTCTCGAGCGCGCGCCAGCGCGTCACGCGTAGCGCTTTTCGCGCACGTCGGCGGTGATCTGGTGCGCGAGCATGCCCTCGACGTTGCAGATGCGGCTCATGACCGGAGCGATGCGCCGGCTCGCGGCGGGCGTGAGGCGCTGCCAGGTCACGGTCTTGACGAACTTGCCCACCCACAGGCCGCCCGTGTAGCGCGCGGCGCGCGAGGTCGGCAGCGTGTGGTTCGTTCCCACACCCTTGTCGCCGTAGGCGACAGTACTCTCCTCGCCAAGGAACAGGCTGCCGTAGTTCTTCAGCTTGCCGAGGTAGTAGTCATTGCGCTTTGTCATCACCTCGAGATGCTCGGGAGCGTACTCGTCCGACACAGCAATCGCTTCGTCGTCCGAGCCGACGACGACGATCTCGCCATGGTCGCGCCATGCAGGCTCGGCAGTCTTGCGGGTCGGCAAGTCGATGAGCTGGCGCTCGACTTCCTTCAACACCGCTTCGCCGAGCGCAGCCGATGTGGTGACGAACCAGGCGGGGCTGTCCGGCCCGTGCTCGGCCTGGCCGAGCAGGTCGGTCGCGACCAGCGCGGCATCCGCGCTCTCGTCGGCGAGCACGAGGATCTCCGTCGGCCCGGCGAGAAGATCGATGCCCACCGCACCAAAGAGCTGGCGCTTGGACTCGGCCACATAGGGATTGCCTGCTCCGGTGATCATGTCGACGGGCGTCATGCCGACGCAGCCGTAGACCATCGAGGCCATCGCCTGCACGCCGCCCAGGTTGTAGATCTCGTCGGCCCCCGCAGCGTGCAGCGCGTAGAGCGTGTACGGGTACATGCCGTTCGCGTCGCGTGGCGGCGCGCAGGCGACGACGTGACTGACGCCCGCGGCCTTTGCGGTGCCGACGCTCATGATTGCCGAAGCAACGAGCGGAAACTTGCCGCCCGGGACGTAGCAGCCCACGCGCTCGACGGGGATCATCTTCTGGCCGAGCACGATGCCCGGCTCGATCTCGGTTTCGAAGCTGACCAGCGTTTCGAGCTGGCGCTTCGCAAATGCGGTGACCTGGCGCAGCGCGTACTCGAAGTCGTCCTTGAAGGTGCCGGGCAGGGAGCGCCCGACGTTGCGAATCTCTTCCTCCGTTACCCGAAACCGCGCGTTCTCCCAGCGGTCCAGGTCGCGCGCGTAGCGGCGCACCGCCTCGTCGCGGTTTGCGGCGATGTCGGCCAGCATTCGGCGGACGGCTTCCTCGAGCTTGGTGCGGTCCTGTGCGGCGGCTGGCGCCGCCTTCTTGATGTAGCGCTTCATGATGCCTCCAAGGGCGTTACCGGTCGGGTGCGGGGTGCATTGACGACTATCCTATATCGACGTATCGTTGATGAGAACGTTCCGTTCCAATGAGTGAAACGATAAGCGCCCCCGCGGACGAGCGTTCGCCGGTACACAAAGCGTTGAGACTGCTCGCCCGGATCGCTCGCAGCGACGAGCCGCTCGCGCTTCCGGAACTCTCCCGCGCCTTGGGCTTGCCCAAGCCGACAACATTCCGCCTGGCCCGGCTGCTGGAGCAGGTGGGCTACGTGAGCCAGGATCCGCTTACCCGGCGCTACACGCTCGGTCCGGGGTTCGATGAGCTCGCGCTGAACGCCCTGCGCAACGGCCCGGCGCAGCACCGCCGGCAGGAGCTCATGAACCGGCTCGCCGTGCGGCTGGGTGTGCGCGTGAACCTGGTGCTGCTCAAGTCAGGCAAGGTCTCGTTCGTCGAATGGGTCAACTCGAGCTCGCCGCTGCGGATCGACTTGCAGCCGGGCTTGCCCGTCCCGGTTCATTGCAGCGCGAGCGGCAAGCTCCTGATGGCTTTCGCGCCGGACGCCGTCCGCGCGCGATTTCTCGCCGACGCACCGTTTCCGGCCCAGACATCCGCGACGCTTTGCACGCGCGCCGCGCTGCAGAAGGAGTTCGAAAGGATCCGCCGCCAGGGCTACGCCGAGGACTGCGAGGAATTCATGGCCGGCGTGAATTGCCTCTCCGTGCCGATCCGCAATCCGGCGCACCAGGTCGTTGCCGGGCTCGCGGTCATGGCACCGCAGGCGACCTTTCCGATCGAGCGTTGCCGCGAGCAGCGCGCCGTGATCCAGGCTTGCGCCGATGCGATCGCTGCCGAGATGGCGGACTTCGCGTCCAACGGCAGGCGCCGATGACCAATCGGCGATTTTGGCTCGACCTGTTGCTGCCGGTTCTGCCCTGGGCCGGCCTGGTGCTCATCTGGTACCTGATTCCGACGCTCGGGCTCGTCAATCCGTCGCTGGTGCCGACCCCGGGGCAAGTCGCAAGGACGTTCTGGCATCTGCTGACCGTGGAGCGCCTCTGGCTCGACATGCTGATGTCGCTGCAGCGCGTGCTGCTCGGGCTTGCGCTGGGCATCGCGCTCGCGATTCCCGTGGGGTTCGTCCTCGGCTGGTACCGGCCGATGCGCACGCTGATCGATCCGCTGGTCAATTTCTTCCGCTCGCTGCCGCCGATCGCGCTGATTCCGCTGATCATCGTCTACTTCGGCATCGACGAGCTCGCCAAGGTCGTGATGCTGTTCTACGCCGCGTTCTTCTCCGGCGTGATCGTGATGTACGAAGGCATCGTGCAGACGAACCCGTTATTCATTCGAGTCGCGCGCACGCTCGGCGCCACCGACGGCGAGATCTTCCGGCGCGTCATCGTGCCGCTTGCGGTTCCGCACGTGCTCACCGCGCTGCGCGTTGCGCTCGGCGTGTGCTGGGCGACGCTCGTCGCCTCCGAGTTGATCGCCGCGCAGAAGGGTCTGGGCGCAGTGATCCAGAACGCTTCCAACTACTTCCAGATCGACCGTATCTACACCGGCATCATCTGCATCGGCGCAATCGCGCTCGCCATGGATCGCGTCCTGCGCGCGGTCGGCGCGCGCGTCTTGCAGTGGCAGGAACGGATCGTCGCGTGACCCGACCCCGCATCGCGCTCGAGGGCGTTCGCAAGGAATTCGGCGCGGGCATGCTCGCGGTAGACAACGTTTCGTTCGTCGTGAACGAGGGGGAGTTCGTCTCGCTCATCGGCCCGTCGGGCTGCGGCAAGACGACGCTGTTGAACCTGATCGCCGGGTTTCATCTGCCGACGAGCGGCAGCGTGATGCTCGACGGCAAGCCGGTGCGCGGCCCGGGCGCCGACCGCGGTGTCATCTTCCAGGACTACGGCGTCTTTCCGTGGCTCACGGTGAAGGAGAACATCGGCTTCGGCCTGACGCTGCGCGCCGGGCGCGTCCCCGATGCCGAGCGCGAGCGCATCGTCGCGCATTACGTCGAGTTGATGGGCCTTGGCGGATTCGAGAACGCCTATCCGAAGACGCTTTCGGGCGGCATGAAGCAACGCCTGGCGCTCGCGCGCGCCTACGCGGTGCGACCGCAATTCCTGCTGATGGACGAACCTTTCGGCGCGCTCGATGCGCAGACGCGCAGCGCCATGCAGGACCTGCTGCTGCACGTGCTCGAAACCGAGGGCAAGACTGTCATGCTGATCACCCATTCCGTGGAGGAGGCGCTCTATCTCTCCTCGCGCGTGGTGGTGATCACGGCGCGCCCCGCGCGCATCCGCACGGTGATCGACGTGCCGTTTCCGTATCCGCGACGCGAGGACCTGCATCGCACGCCCGAGTTCGCCGAGTTGCAGTACCGCGTGCACGAGATCGTGATGCAGGAATACGCGTCGCAGCAGCGCCTGAAGTCCGAACGTGTCACCTAGACCGCACAACCAGAAACCTTGGAGGAGGAATTGCCATGAAGCTGCAACACCCCACACGCCGCACTTTCCTTGCCGGTGCCGCAGCGCTCGCCGCGGGCGGCGCCAGCCCGCTTTTCGCGCAGCAGCGCACGAAGGTGCGCATCGGCTACCTGAAGGTGCTTTCGGTCGATGCGCAATTGTGGCTCGCGCAGCACCTCGGCACCTGGCAAAAGGAAGGACTGGACATCGAGCCGCGCGAGTTCCAGACCGGCATCGAGCTCTTCCAGGCACTCGTCGGCGGAAGCCTCGACGTGCTCACGACGGGCGGCGTGCTCGCCAATTTTCCCGCGCGCGGCCAGGGCAAGGTGTTCCTGATCAATGATCTCGAGCACGCCACAGGGCAGATCTGGGTGCATCCCGACCAGGGCATCTCGAGCATCAAGGACCTGAAGGGGAAAAAGGTCGCGACCACCCGCGGCACGACCGCACACAACCTGCTGCACCAGGCGCTGAAGGGTGCCGGCATGGATTCGAACAAGGACGTCGAGATCGTCAACCAGCGCATGTCCGAGGCAGTCACTTCGTTCATCGCGGGCGCGGTGCCGGCGGTGGTGCTCTGGGTCCCCTTCAACGTCGCGGTCAAGTCGAAGGCGCCGAAGGCGAAGATGCTCGCCGACATGGGCGCCTATCCTTCGGCCACGATCGTCGACGGCTGGGCGGCGCGCAACGACTTCTACGAGAAGAACCAGGACGTGCTCAAGCGCATCATCCGCGCGTGGATTCCGGCGAACGACTATCTCCTGGCGAAACCCGAGGAGGCGCTCAAGGTCCTGCACCAGAAGCAGTACCCGAACCTCACCTGGGAGGACATCCAGGAGATGAACAACGCAACTCGCTGGTACACCTCCGCCGACTGGGTGAAGCATTACCGCGACGGCTCGGTGGCGAAGTGGCTCAACCAGGTGACGAACTTCAACGTCGAAGTCGGCGCGATCCAGAACCCGATCCTCGCCGACAAGTACTTCGATCCGAAGCCGTATCTCGAAGCAGCCGCCAGCATGGGGATCAAATAACGATGGCTGCCGCAAGCGCGACCGACCTGACGCACGACGACGTCGCCAAGATCCTGAAGATCATCGACGAGGCCGCGCACCTGGACGAGGTGGAGCTGGAGTTCGCGGGCCTGCGACTGCACGTGCGGCGCGACGCTTCGCCGGGCGAGTCGGTGCGGCGCGCTGCGGCAAACCCTGCGGTGCGTGCGCCCGCGCCCGTCGCTGCGGATGCGAGTGTGCCGGCAAAGAAAGCGCCCGTTGCGGAAGCGCAAGCGCCCGCGGGTGCGGTGGCGGTCCGGGCGCCGATGCTCGGCACCTTCTATCGCGCACCGTCGCCCGGCGAGAAGCCGTTCGTCGAGGTGGGCCAGCATGTGAAAGCCGGCGACACGGTGTGCCTGATCGAGGTGATGAAGCTCTTCAATTCGATCGGCGCCGGCGTCGACGGCACGGTGGTCGCGATCCCGGCGCAGAACGGCGCGCTGGTCGAGTACAACCAGCCCCTCGTGTACGTGATGCCGGACCCTGCGAGCGAGGAGTAGTGGTCTCGCCTCCGTTCCGACGCCTGCTCGTCGCCAACCGCGGCGAGATCGCGGTGCGCGTGATCCGCGCCTGCGACAAGCTCGGCATCGAGACCGTCGCTGCGGTATCGGAAGCGGACCGCGATTCGCTCGCTGCGCGCATGGCGACGCGCGCGGTCTGCATTGGACCGGCGCCTGCGCGCGAGAGCTACCTGAAGCCCGAAGCGCTGGTCGCAGCGGCGCTCGGCACCGGCTGCGAGGCGATTCATCCCGGCTACGGTTTCCTGTCCGAGCGGCCAGCGTTCTCGCGCTTGTGCCGGACGGCTGGCGTGCGCTTTGTCGGACCTTCACCGGAGGCCATCGAAGCGATGGGCGATAAGATTTCCGCAGTGCGCCTGGCCACCGCAGCGGGCGTGCCCCGGGTGCCGGGCTCCGAGCGGATCGATTCCCTCGCGACTGCGCAATCGGAGGCGCGGCGCGTGGGCTATCCGGTTCTGCTGAAGGCGAGCGCCGGTGGAGGCGGGCGCGGGATGCGGGTGGTTCGGAGCGAGCGCGAGATCGCAGCGGCGATGCAGGCGGCTGCCGCGGAAGCGCAAGCGGCGTTCGGCGACGGCACGCTCTACATGGAGAAGTTCATCGAGCGGGCGCGCCATATCGAGATCCAGGTGCTCGGCGACTCGCACGGCAACGTCGTGCATCTGGGCGAGCGTGACTGCTCCACGCAGCGCCGCCACCAGAAGCTGATCGAGGAAGCGCCTTCGCCCGCGATCGACGCGGCGATGCGCGCGGGGCTTGCGGACGCAGCGGTGCGTCTCGCGCAGCGGGTGAGCTACGAAGGCGCGGGTACGGTCGAATTCGTCTACGACACGGACGCGGGCCGCGCCTATTTCCTCGAGATGAACACGCGTATCCAGGTCGAGCACCCGGTGACCGAGATGGTGACCGGCCGCGACCTCGTGACCGAGCAGATCCGCATCGCCGCGGGCGAGCCGGTTTCTTTCTTGCAAGAGGACGTCGCGCTAAGCGGGCACGCGATCGAATGCCGCATCAACGCCGAGGATGCTTCGCGCGGTTTTGCCCCCGGCCCGGGACGGCTTGCCGCGTGGTCTATGCCGCAGGGCGAAGGCTTGCGCGTAGATACGCACTGCTTCGAGGGCTATCTCGTGCCGCCCTTCTACGACTCTCTTCTGGCGAAGGTGATCGCGCACGGCTCGAGCCGCGCCGAGGCCATCGCACGCATGGACTCGGCGCTCGCGCGCTGCCGCATCGAGGGCGTGCCCACGACGGTCCCGTTTCATCGCGAAGTCATGGCGCACGAAGACTTTCGCGCCGCGCGCGTCACGACGCGCTGGGTCGAGGAAACGCTCCTTGCGCGCGAAAAGGTTGCGGCATGAACCCTGTCGGCGCCTTCGCGGACCGGGTCGCGCTCGTCACCGGCGGTGCGGCCAGCATCGGGCGCGCGATCGTCGAAGACCTCGCCGCGCGGGGCGCGAGCGTCGTAATCGCCGATCGCGACGGGCCGGCGGCGCGCAAGGTCGCCTCCGAGTTGGGTTCGCGCGCGCTGGCTGTCGAGGCCAACGTGCTCGATGGCGCGTCCGTGTCGGCGATGGTGCAGGCGGCGCTCGACCGTTTCGGCGCGATCGACTTTCTGGTCAACAACGCCGGCATGCTCGGGCCGATCAAGCCGCTGTGGGAGACCACCGACGAGGAAGTCGCGCGCGTGTTCGACCTGAACGTGCGCGCGGTGTTCACTTGCACGCGGGTCGTGGCGCGGCACATGATGGAGCGAAAGCGCGGGTCGATCGTCACGCTTGCGTCGGTGGCGGGCAAGGACGGGCCCAAGGGCATGTCGATCTACGCCGCCTCGAAAGCTGCGGTCATCGCGTTCACCAAATCCTGGGCCAAGGACCTCGTCGCCCACGGCGTGCGCGTCAACTGCGTCGCGCCGTCTCTGGTCGGGTCGACCGGCATGCAGGGCGAGATGCCCGACTGGTTTTCCTCCGATTCGGTCGGCCGCATCCCGATGGGACGGCCCGCCACGGCAGCCGAAGTAGCGAACGTGATCGCGTTTCTTCTTTCGGATGAAGCGTCTTTCGTCACGGCGGCCTGCTACGACGTGAGCGGCGGGCGCGCGGTGTACTGACATGGCGAATCCAGAACTGCCTTCGCTCGAAAGCGTGCGCGGGCTGCACGACCTCACGGGACAGGTTGCGCTCGTAACGGGAGGCGCCTCGGGCCTCGGGCGCGCGATGGCCTGGGGATTCGCCTGCCAGGGCGCAAGCATCGCGATCGTCGATCGCGACGAAGCCGCCGCCAGCGCGTGCGCTGCCGAGATCGCCGCCGGGAGCGGTTGTCGCACCGCGAGCGCGCAGGCCGACGTCTCGAGTGAATCCGACGTCGCGCGCGCGAGCCGCGAGATCGAAGCGAACCTGGGCCCGGTAGACATCCTGCTCAACAACGCGGGACACAACGTGCGCAAGCCGCTCGTCGAGTACACGCTCGAGGAATTCGATTCTCTGCACGCGGTGCATGTGCGGGGCACATTCCTCTTCTGCCGTGCGCTCGCCCGCGACATGTGCAAGCGCAATCAGGGCACGATCGTCAACATCGCGTCGATGCTCGGAATGGTTGCGGCGCCCAACGTCGCTCCGTACGCCGCGGCCAAGGCGGCGCTGATCCAGGTGACGCGCGTGCTCGCGCTGGAGCTCGCGCCGTTCGGCGTGCGGGTCAACGCGCTCGCGCCGGGCTACATCGACACGCCGCTTACGCGCACGCATCCCGAGGCGGTCCGCAGCCGCATCACCGGCACGACTCCTCTCGGACGCTTCGGCGAGGCGCACGAGCTGATCGGTCCGGCGCTCTTTCTCGCCTCGCGCGCCTCGAGCTTCGTCACAGGGTCGGTCCTCGTCGTCGACGGCGGCTGGACCGCGCAATAGGAGATCTGCCATGCCGTCGAATATCGAGGTTGTCGACACCACGCTACGCGACGCGCACCAGTGCCTGTGGGCGACGCGCATGACCACTGCGCACATGTTGCCCATAGCGGAGCGCATGGACCGGATCGGGTTCCAGAGGATCGATCTCGCCGGCACGATCCAGTTCGACGTCTGCGTGCGCTACCTCAAGGAGAATCCCTGGGAGCGCGTGCGCCTGATGCGCAAGCTCGTCCGGAACACGCCGCTCAGCTCGTTCGTGCGCTCGAAGAACCTGGTCAGTTTCGACGTGGTGCCGGACGACATCGTCGAGCTGTGGGTCGAGCGGCTGGTGGCGAACGGCTTTCGCGAGGTCGGCGCCTTCGACGGCTTGAACGACGTCGACAACATTCTCGTTACCACCGACGTCGCGCGCAGGCTCGGCGTGAAGACGTTCGGCGCGCTTTCCTACTGCTTGTCGCCGGTGCACACCGACGAGCTCTATGTGCGCACCGCGAAGGCACTCGTGCAGCGCGGCAAGGTGGACGCGATCTGGCTGAAGGATGCGGGCGGCCTGCTGACCGTGGACCGCATCCGCACGCTCGTTCCGGCGGTGAAGGCAGTGATCGGCTCCGTTCCGCTCGAATTGCACAGCCACTGCCTCACAGGCCTTGCGCCGCTCGTGTACCTCGAGGGCGTGAAAGCAGGCGCGGAGCGCATCCACACTTCGATCGCGCCGCTCGCCAACGGCGCAGCGCAGCCCGCCACCCAGTCCGTGGTGGCCAACCTGCGCGCGCTCGGCTACGGCGTTCCGGTCGACGACGCGCTGATCGACGAAGTCGGCGAGCATTTCCGCCGTATCGCCGAGCAGGAAGGAAAGCCCATCGGCCACGTGCTGGAATACGACGAGTTCCACTACCAGCACCAGGTGCCCGGCGGCATGCTGTCGAATTTCCGTTCGCAACTCGCCGAGGCCGGGCTGTCGCACAAGTTTCGCGAGCTGCTCGAGGAGTGCTCGCGGGTGCGCGTGGAGCTTGGTTACCCGATCATGATCACGCCGACCGCGCAGCTCGTCGGTACCCAGGCGGTGCTCAACGTGGTGCAGGGCGAGCGCTACCGCGTGGTTCCGGACGAAGTGAAGAAGTACGCGCTCGGCTACTACGGCAAGCTGCTTGCTCCGGTCGAACCGAACGTGCTCGACCGGATCGTAGCCAACGGCTCGCCGCGCGTCGCCCTCAAGCCGACCTCGCCTGCGCCTGCGGTCGCGAAACTGCGCAAGCAGTATCCGAACGCGAGCGACGACGAGCGTATCCTGCGCTTCATGTTCGCCGGCAGCCAGGTCGACGACATGATCGCCGCCGGGCCGATGCGCACGGAGTATGCGTTCGAAAAGCCGCTGGTGCGCCTGATGCGCGAGCTCGCCGCCCGGCGCGTGAGCCGGGTGCACATCAGCCGCACGGCGGCCTAGGGAGGGGAGGGGGATGTCGGTCTTGCGCAACTCGGTGGTGCGAGCGGTGACGCTGAACATCGTCTCGCTCGCAGTGTTCCTGGTCCTGTGGCAGGCGGGTGCGGCGATCGTCAATTCGCCTTTCTTTCCGCCGCCTACCGAGATCGTCGGCGCGTTCGCCCGCCTTGCTTCAGTTGGCGACACGCAGGGCATCTCGCTCTACGCGCACTCGTGGGCGAGCCTCTACCGCGTGCTGGTCGGTTTCGCCGCGGGCGTGCTGTTCGGCGTGCCGCTCGGGTTGCTGATGGGACTCTATCCGGGCGTCTACGCCGCGACGCGCGCGATCGTCGAACCGTTCCGCTTCATCCCGCCGATCGCGTGGATCCCGCTCGCGATCATTTTCTTTTCCGGGCTGACGCGCTTCGCCTTCCTCATTTTCATCGGTGCCTTCTTCCCCGTGTTCACCGCGGCGCTCGTCGGCGTGCGCCGCGTCGAGCCGCTGCACCGCAAGGTTGCGCTGGTGCACGGCGCCTCGCGCGGCTACATCCTCGCTCACATCGTGGTGCCGACCGTGCTTCCCGACATTCTTGGCGGCATGCGCGTGGCGATGGGCGCAGCCTGGCTCACGATCGTTGCGGCCGAGTTGGCCGGGGGAACGCCCGAGGGCCTCGGCCGCTTGATGCTCAATTACGCGGAGCTGCTGAAGATCCCCGAGATCATCGTCGGCATGATCATCATCGGCGCGATCGGGTTCGTGCTGAACGAGTTGCTGCTGCTCGCGGAGCGGTACTTGTTCCGCTGGCGCTGGCAGGTGACGCTGTGAGCGTCGTCTCGGTCGACATCTCGCACCGCTACGGCGAGCTGCGCGTGCACCAGGGCGTGAAGTTCGAGGTGCGCGCGAACGAGTTCCTCTGCATCGCGGGTCCGAGCGGATGCGGCAAGACGACGCTGCTGGATATCCTCGCCGGGATGCTGAAGCCGAGCGAAGGCGAGGTGCGCATCGACGGCTCGGCCGCCGATCCGAAGCGCCACCAGATCTCGTTCGTGTTCCAGGAGCCGTCCACGCTTCCCTGGCTGACCGTGCGCGACAACGTCGCCGTCGGCCTGCGCGTGAAGAAGCGTCCCGAGGCGGAGATTGCCGCTGCGGTCGCCGAGATCCTGGACGTCGTCGGCCTGCGCGGCTACGAGGGCTATTACCCGCACCAGATCTCCGGCGGCATGAAGCAGCGCGTGGCGATTGCGCGTGCCTTCGCGACGCGCGCCGACCTGATCCTGATGGACGAGCCTTTCGTGAGCCTGGACCAGCCGACGCGCGAGCGCATGCAGCAGGAGGTGCTCGAGATCTGGCAGAAGCACCGCCGCACGATCATCTTCGTCACGCATAATCTCGAGGAAGCAGTGTTCCTGGGCGACCGCGTGCTGATCCTCTCGGCCAAGCCGGCGACCATCGTCGCCGATATCGCAATCGATCTTCCGCGTCCGCGGGATATGCTTTCCGCGCAGTTCACCGAATTGCGCCGGCGCTGCCTGCTGATGCTGCACGAGCAGCATGCGCAGTCGTCCGGCGCGCGCAGCAACCA
>Ga0068859_100002914_pt1 | contig 17379 bp, 12 predicted proteins | sample KBSSwiS22_FD_66585 | JGI IMG/M metagenome (GOLD analysis project Ga0068859, IMG submission 66585) | Switchgrass rhizosphere microbial communities from Kellogg Biological Station, Michigan, USA - KBS Switchgrass S2-2 | ecosystem: Host-associated > Plants > Roots > Rhizosphere > Soil ...
TAACAACGGGCGCAGCCAGCACGCTGCCTCTTTCGGATACTTCAGTATTGGATCCTCACGTCCACATGAGAGTTGACCCCGACTCGGTTTGCGAACTGGTAGCAGCAAATACTCAAAGTCTCTTGCGCAATCGCGCATATCGCTTGGCGTCTCGGCCGCTAATGACGGTAATTTTGCTTTACATATTTCTGTGACAGTAAGTTGGTGAAAGATAATAAAATATAAGATCACCGCCTCTTCCGGGTCAGCATCGGGCGAAACCATATAACGACAGAGGCGTTCGACAATGTCATCAGCGTACCGCCTAATGGAATCTGAGATCTCAATCATCTCGCCGCGTTCGTTCATCGCCGTGAACGTGTGTTGTACTGAGCCCTCATGAGCCAGCGGATTTTCCACCACGAGGTCGTGGAGCTGAGCCCAGTTGAAGAACGTCCGAAGGTTCATCGTTATTTCAATCACCGACCCACGAGTCAACCTTCTCATTTTTATGTAAGACTTCATAGCCTGGCATTCGGTCTCGATACAATTCTCACTTGTCTTAACGAGGTCTACATGCGTTCGCTTCCCGCAGGCTTTACATTCGTATTGCCAGAATAGAGTTTCCTTATAACTTTCTATCGTGCTCTGGTTCACCTCAGCAAGTGAGAGAATGTTGCGCTTGACACACCACTGAAGAAATACGCCAACCACCTTAACCGTTCCGAGTATCGCTCGAGGCGTATTAGTTAGAGGCCGCGATTCCGGCATCCGCATGTCGAGCTTCGGATTCAGCATTCCATGCGACGCCCACCTCTCGAAGGCGGCTACGTGCTCAACAAATATCACCGGCGTAGACTTCAGATATTTTTCCAATAAACGTTCCTGCCGGTGCTTACTCCAGAGCTCCTCCTGCAGGAAGAGGTTACCTAACTCGAACAAGCACGAACGAATGAACTTGGTTCTAACTCGTGCTCGTTTGGTTAGTCTTGGCAACGCCTCCTCAATTGCGCGCCAAGTCAAGGTTTCAGGAAGTCCGCAAGTTTTGAGATATTCACCTATCGCCCGATACCGCCAGAGGTCTCTCACCCGAATGGTTGTTTCCGCTGCATTGCAGCTATCACGTTTTAACTTCGCCGCCAGAGCCGCGAAATACCGATCGTTCTGCGGAAATGGCGAGCGGTAGTTCCTGACATACTTCTCCAGTGCCTTTGGTGCACGACGATCCTCATAATGACGCTTGCAGAGCTGCGAGCTTCCATAATTGGTTACTCTTGAACATCCAGTGAATGAACATTTCACCCACACGCCTCTTCGCTTCTCGTAACACGGGCCACAGATGCTTTCGGTCTTTTTGTATGACGGCTTCGTCAGACCACAGAGGTTACATACGATGTCCTGATGCATAGACTTCAACCACAGTTTATGCCGCGCTTTCTGGTGACACTTACGACAATGGCTCGGATCACTGATAAAAGGATAATCAGCCACGCTGCATGTTTCGCACACACTGACGCGGCTGGAGTACTTTCCAGCGCATCGACGACACACGGCCGTGTCTACTTGCAGCTTGGATACCAACCTCGAGCACGCGGGGCATTGCACTTTTGGAAGGTTGCTTACGCAGTCTTCGCACACGTCAGACCAGTGGCGGGTCGTTCGCGGCAACTTACACTCTTCACAAATTATTGAACGGCTTACTGACTTGCTCACAGATGTTTGTTTCCTGTACTTCTTTCAACGTTACTCACCGCGTCATGACTCCGTGAGTAGTCGCGCGCATTTGGATAGAACGCTGCAAAATCCTGATTGCCTATCTTTTTTCGTCGCTTCTTCGCTGCGCTTGGTAACACGTCTAGAACATCACTAAGACGAAAGTAGAAAGCGTCACAGAATGCCTGGATCGTCTCGAGACGAATCATTTTCGGTTCGGTATTTAGCAAGTCGCAGACTGCTTGTGTGGACAATTGATAACCGGTCCGGTCACAAATAAGTCTGCTGATTTCCGATGCGCGATTGATGCCACGCTCCTTCAATACACTTCGCAAGTTCCAAGTAGTAGCCATTAGTTTGTTCCTCTTTTCTCGATGTGTGGACTAACAAAAATGTCAATGAGATCACTTTGTTCATCTTCGACGTCGGCGTCAGTGGCAATAAGATAAGGCGCCGCTGCGCTTGGATACGTGTGACCAAGTTTTCTCAGAACTTTCCGGTAAGCCAACGGATTTCGTTCGAGTTCATTTGTTGCAAACGTCCGCCGCAGGTCGTGAGGTCGCAGGTCTTCAGGTAAGGGCACTTCAGCGTCTCGCGCTAACTCAACGATCTTCTCAAAATTCTTATAGAACTGCCTTTTACTCAGCTGGTTTCCGTCTTCGTTGAGAAAAAGATATCCGGCTGCCGCAGCGCGTGGAAACATAGGTTTGAAAATCTTCTCAAACACACGCAGAACCTCCATCGCCAACGGAGTCAGCGGAACTGTTCGAACACGCTTGCCACTAAATGCTTTCCCTTTACCAAAGAGACGCACACGCTCCGTCTGCCAATCTATGTCGCAGCTTTCTCCACTCGACCGTATTCCCAACAGCTCACTTGTACGCGCGCCGATCTCAGCTTGGACAACAATGGCCGTGTAGTCTCGTGCACCGCGATGAGGTGATGCATGCTTCGGCAGGTATTCGGTTCGCATGAACTCGTAAAATTCGTCCCGCAATGTAGCAGATAAAGCGTAGCGACGCTTGGTGGGTCTGTCTTGCACATGCATTGGTACATCGTATTTCGTAAACGTCTGCGTTATCGGACCGTATTTTTCACTGATGGTGAGTACGCCACTCGGGATGTTAGGCTTGGCAAGGACATAATCGCAGAATGACCTCAGCTCGCGAATGTACTTCCGCCTGGTTCCGTGTGCCAGGTCGTCCTGGAGCAGCAACGAAACGAGTAAGCTTAACCGGGACGATCCGAGCCCCGCGTCAAGGAGCTCCCAAACCAGTACCTGTCTCATCCCACGAGGGTGATTTGGATCTTGGATCTGCAGGCGGTCGAAAAGGTGATTCAGTACGGCTCTCGAAGATCTAATTGTCGTCTCAAGGGTGCATCCGCGGAACAAGAGATTCTGGAGATACTCCTCAAGCTTACGAGTATGATCCTGAAGCTGCTCTTCCCACGGGATAATTCTTCGTTGTTGTTCGGGTAGCGATGTCGGGTTTGCGAGTTCCACAGAAACTTCTCCTCATGTTTTGATTTTGCTTGCTCACTCAAGCGCCTCTTGATTTTTCAAGTACTACTTTATTTGCCCGTATGCCCATCTTCCTGTCCATCTCGATGGCCCAGAACGACTTCTGCTCAAAACTAATGGAAAAGCGCTACGCGATGTTTCCAGTAGAATGTGGGCTATGCTCGGTACTTTCAAAGAATGCGGATGAGCGTTTTCAACCGCACTTGTTTTTCCCCGGCTGCCCGTGATTACAAGACCTATGCCATGATTTAGCCTTCTTTCAACTCTCTCTCGTGCTTGGCTGAGATAAGGTCAAAGACTTTCGCAACGAGTGCTGAATCTCGTGGTAGAACGTGCCTTATGGTGATTGGTTTGTATGGACCAAGGTTCCCCGAATCTCAGAAATCACCCTTGCAAGAAAACTGGCTTGAGAGCCAGATAGACTGAACTGTTCGGATATACCATTCAAGATCAAGGCTCAAAGTCGGGATATCCGAACAGTAGCCCTTTAAATTACGAACCCGAGCGGCTAACGACGATTGGGAAGAATGAACGATTTGCTACTAGAAAATATCGCGATTTTCGAGGTCATTACGAGAGTCTAGCGTGGTTTTCGCGAAAGAAACCAAGCCAACTTAGACTTTTTGATCTACCAATCCCGAGAACCCCGGTAATGCGGCACATGATCTGCACCTAGGACTTTCAGCGACGAATGAAGGTACTCGCGCAACGACTCAGTCACTGATGAGCTTAATGACGAAAAAGACGCGCATTGATGCCAAGCGTGTCGCTGAGATTATTGGTTGCTCCCGTAAGACAGTACTGAACGGCGGCGCCGGCACCGCGCAACTCACTAGAATTCGCAACGGGTCTACTCAGGTGCGTTTTATTCTGGAAGAGGTACTAGCCTTTGCGGAAAAGCAGGAACGAGATGCTCAACGTCGACTACCTAAAGGCCATTCGACAATGACGTCGTAACAATCACGTTCTATCACTATCGCCCTCCTCACAGTTTCCTTAAAAAGAAGAGCTGCAAGCATGAAGCGTATTGCTAAGCAATTTGGATCAACGTCGGCTGCGCGGCGAGAGGAAACGGTCGTGAAGAACTTTCATCAGTATGTTGGCCCAGGCGGACAAACTCTTCACGGTTACATGCGCCGCTACAAGAATGTTCGACTTCGCAAGAAAGGCTTTACAAGTAAGGCCGAAGCTGAAAGACATCTGCGTCAGGCAATGAACGATATAGACGCGGAAGAACGAGGTGAGATTCGCTGTAAACCAACTACCGCCCAGGAAGCTCTCAACATTTATCGCCGCAACCAGGAAGTGCGAGCTCGAGACAAGGGTTATCAGTACGGCCACAACGTCAGATCCAATTGCAAAATCATCCAGCAGTTTGTGGACCACTTTGGTCCCAACCGGTTAATCCGCGAATGCACCGAAACAGATTTGCGCGAGTTCTACCAAATACTTTGCTTTCGTCCGACCCTTAATAAGAATAGCGCCGGCGTCTTTATTAGCCGCATTCAAGGGATGCTGAAGGCGGCACAAAAAGCAAAACCTGATCTAATCAACTGGCTCCGCCCAACGCTCAAGGTCAATCGCACGCCTGAATTCGAACATCGGGTGGTGGAGTTAACCGAATACGCAACCCTTGTTCACACGCTGCTAAATCCACCTTTAGCTCCATCTCGACGTACGGAGCGCAATAAATTATGGCGTGATGCCGCTGATGTGGTTCAGTTCCTCCGTTTGACCGGGGGCAGGCTCAACGAGATCGTGCGCATACGACTCGATCAGTTCCTGTGGTCCAAAGGCAAGCTTCGTTTATATGCAACCAAGACCGAGAATCAACGCGACCTGCCATTATGGGATTGCATTAAAGAGATCGCACAACGCCGAATCCAGGAAGGCCTCACTGACGGCGAGCTATTATTTCCGCGTGCCAAAACCGCGACCTTTGACAATGCCATCGCGAGGGCATGCCGGAAAGCCGCGCGACTGGCAAATCTCAACTATGGTCGAACCAACGGCTTCACTTGCCACAGTCTCCGCCATACCTTTATTACTGACATGATGGAAGCAAGCGGAAACAACGTGGCGCTGGTCATGTCCTACAGTGGTCACAAGTCGCTCGAGTCATTCAAGATTTATCTACACGCCCCAAAACAGGGCTGTGTAGCTACTGATCAGCGCATAGAAAGCGTCGGTCTATTCTTTGCCTCTTTTGCGGGAACGAAGGGAATAGCGGAAAGATCGGGAACGACTAACGAAATTGGTAAAACTTGAAAAAGCAAAAGATTACGGTGTTATAGCTGCTAATAAAACCTCTGCTCGCTGGAGCACTCACGTCAATGTCCCATGTATAAGGACTTATCTCTGCACCCGCCTGTCCGTAGCACGAAACTGAGCTTTTCGTTTTTCCATCACCCAATCACCGGTCTTGATGGCAAAAACGCTCGGCCGTTAGCGACGGTACTCGGTCCATACGTTTAGCTGAGCTTCGGAACAGCCGAGATAAATCACGAGATTGGTGCCCCTCAATTAGATCAATGCTTTCATATAAACTCTTAGGATATTGCGCTGATTACTGATAATGACAGTCTGACACCTTCGTTCGATCTAGCCTGTCCTCTTCTAAAGCCGACCGACCAACAGACCTTGAAGCTGATTAACCTCGTTTTTTACTGATCGGTTCTCTGACCAATCTAACCAGGAGATCACACTTTTTCGAACTCCCGCACTCACAGAAATACCCGTTTCTGTATCGCGTGAAATGGATCTGAGATTTCTGCATACACGGACGTAAGAGCGGTTTACGAGTGAATGCTAAGAAGGAGTCTGACAATGAAAAGAGTCTTCGTCTGTCTATTCTTGCTGTTTTTCATGAACACAATCCACGTCTTCTCCCAGGAAAATGATTCTCTCGAACAGTTGAAACACCAGATTCGCGAACTCGAAAAGCTCGATCGCGATGAAAACGTTTCTTTCGACGTCAAACAGATCAATGCCACTTTTTTGGACGACCGGCGAGCAACTCTGCGCAAGACACTGGAGACAAGGATTGAAAGCGCACAACAATACTTGTTTAGAGTTGGCTCTCAGTTATCTAACGCTGAGATTCAGGTAGTTGAGCAGAACATCGCGGCCTGGCGAAAAGAATTGGCTTTGCAGACTGAAGGTTCGCCGGCTCCGCGAGCAGCGGTTGCAACTCAACCACTGTCGCAACCAGCCGTAATGCGGCCAGAGACTTCGCTGAATGTAGTGCCGGCATCCGCTCCGGCTCCACCACCGCCGCAGTCACAGAATAAGCCACTTCAAAGCGCTCCTGTCGCATTATCACCGGCTGGGGCTGCTCTTATTCGCCAACCGGTTGCAGAGATTATCAATCCCACTTACGCAGACCAACTGATTGACGCAGCCTTTAACGCTAATGCGTTCAAAGATGCCAACGACAACCCGATCCCGAGGCCAGCAGAGATAGATCGCAATGACTTCCACTGTGTCATTCATGTTTTGAGATGGAGCGATCCTGATGCAGCCAATAAGCAGACAGTGGTGGCGCAGAACTGGTACGTCTACAACAACGGAAAGGCTAAGGGCTTACGATCCGATCGTATTTGGTCGCAGGAAGACTTCACCGGAGATCGAATCTACGGTGTCAAGAAAATCTGGCTACTATACGTTCATCTCAATACCAAGGTGGGGTATAACGCCTATTACGATTTCCAATTCACAAAAAAGACGCCCGCAAACATCAGCAATTTACTAGCACTGGCACAGGTTTTTACGATTATTCCAGGCGGCGCGGCCGCAGCTCCGTCGCCGCCAAACGTTTGGGGCGGAAGTTTTGTCGAAACCGATTATGTCCCTTCCGATGCGACCATTACCGCGAACATAAGTCCTACCCCAGGCACGTATGTCGCCCTGGACAAGCCCAAAAAGTTCGACAACGAAGGATTGTATTGGTGGGACGTCAGTATCGGAGTGCCCATCCGCAAGATCAAAGAGCTTCAATTCGATTCCACCGCAAACACAATAACCGCGAAGGAGGTAGACCAGCAGAATGCATTTGCCCTGCTGAACCTCTACTTTCCGCCGAAGGATATCAAGGGCACAACCAGCAGTTGGATTCCACACTTTATTGGCGGGGTCGCGATCGCCAAGCAGCCTCTTAAGAAATTCATGTTCGGAGCCGGCTTTGGTCCTAACTTCACCAATTTTTACGTCGGCGCCCTTTTCACGGAGCAGAAAAGACCGGCCACGTTGACCGAGGGTAGTACGGCCACTCCGGACCAGCTCAACAACGATCTGAGGAGACACTTCAAGGCGCAATTTACCTTTGGAATAAACATACCCGTGCGCGCGGTTCTCGCCACTCTCGAAAAAAAGAAAGAGTAGAGGTCAGCAGGAAAACATCATGCTCCGACTATCAATGCGCAGCTTTTTACAAGTTCTGTTGTTGCTCGGATTCATCGGCGGCGTGGGACTCTTAGCCGGCGCGACAGAGCCCGTGCCGCCAACGACAGGCTTGGTCGAGCCAACCATACGGATTGCCGCCGGCACGAATGACGGCTCTGCGGAAGTTAACTTTAGATCGGCACGCATTCAGCCGTCGGCTCCGCGTCTCGAAGACTCTCCATTGCCGATAGCTGCCGCAACGGTGAAATTCTTTCCTCTCGAAGGGAGTGCAAACACGCCGAGTAACACCTGGCGTTACAGAGTGGATATCGCGGGTGTTGGTACTGCGGGCATCACTCAGCAACGTTACGCGAAAGTCACTTACGCAGATCAAACAATTGAAACTTTTTCCTACATGTTGTCCAATCAGGCTACCACTACTTTCGCGTGGACCATCTCTAAACCACCGGATCCCTGGGTAGGTTCAAATATACCATGGGGTCCGTCGTGCACGTCGTTCTTCGTTACGCCAAAAGACTCAGCAGCGACAGACGTTAGAGTAACCGCTGCCCTCGTCGAACAAACCACCAAGAGAGCAATCACCAGTGCCAAACTAAAACTCTGCAAGGGACGAGACCAATGCAAAGGCGACGAGAAGATAGAACTGCTCGCGAATGTCCCTGCGGAACTCGTGCTCTGCACTACCGAAACGTTTTATGGAACCTTTACCGGTTCGATTAACCTCATCGCGCGGGAGAAACCTGACGGTGAAGCCATACTTCAAAAAGGGCACTTCAGTAGTTTTGTCGCAAAGTGTGCCGGATTTGTTTTGATACTTGCAGGTGTTTTTTTTGCCTGGGTGGCTAAGGTCTACGCCCGAGCGCGACTGGAACGTAACCAGGCACTCCTGCCAGCGATTGAAATGCGCGGACAACTTGAATCGCTGCAAGGAAGGCTTGATTCGTTAAATAAGGAATACGCCGACCTTTGCCTTAATATACGCAAAAAAATCACCGCACTCCTCGAACAACTCTCGACCCGCGAGCTCGACAAAAATCACCTCATTCCACCCAGGCTGCCAATTCCTTTTTCCGGAAACCTTGATAACAATAACACTGCGTACAAAGAGTACCTGGAGAGTCGGAACCCCCAGATTCAGACACTCTCGACACTCATAAAAGACGGCGTCGAGTCCGCGGCAGCGAAAAACACGGGAGGCCTGACAGATGACAAGAAAGAAAATATCAGGAGCGCCGTTCGGGACATTGACAAGATTGCGAGTGCTTCGGCACTTCCGACTCCAAGCGACGCTCTTTCTCAAGTACAGACGATTCAGACAAAACTTCTTGAAAAACTAACAGGGGTGTCCCCTCAGCCTGAAAGAACACTAACAGCCGCGCATGAGCTCAAGGTTGTGAATCTGGAGATCGAAAGCATCAGTAAAGGCATTTGGATTCTCTACTCGCTGTTGACTGCGCTTGCGGGTCTGGTGGCACTCATCCTTATCAATCCTGGATTCGGAACACCGATAGACTACGTGTTCGCATTCTTCTGGGGCTTTGCACTGCCGACTACGGTGCAGTCATTAGCTCCCGGTTCAGTAGCGACTGCGCTCAATATCTCAATTGCGAAAGCTTGAACTGCGAAACCAGAAACTTAACTTCGGAGGCATATCAACGTGTGTCCAACTCCAATCATCACCACTCTTAGACCGGGCGATACCACGAAGACTAATCCGTTTACCGTCGTTATCGTATCGAATCCATCTCTTGAGGCTCCCTTGAATTCTGGAACTTTTGTGATTGATCCGATCACTACAATGCAGGCAGCTTTCAATACTGCCGCGACTCGAATTGTTTCGGCACTGTTTGCGTTACTTCCAACTCAGCGGGAACGATTCATCGCCCATCCATCGATCGGACCAAAGATCCGAGTTATCTCTGCATTTGTTTCCGGGCTGCCAGCCCAACAATCAAACTCGTTGGTTGCGCAAGACGCGGTCAGCACGCTCTTAGTTGCCCGCCGCACAGTTTTCATGCCGTTCCTGCTGGGCATTGGTATTAACGTTGCCGATGTAGTTTATGCAGTCTCAATGTCAGAAACTCACAGACGCGCCTCTGCGTGGTTTACTTCAGACGATGACGCCAAGGCAGGCATAGGTTTCACTTTGGACTCTGGCATGTTCACTCATCGATTTTTCAATATCGTGCCGGGTACGGTGGCCATCCATTCAAGTACGGATACCTTTACCCCACTGCACGAATTCGGACACGCGCTGTCAAGCTACTCGAACGGGAAAGTTGTGGACTTGTACACTGATAGTGGGCCGGGAATTAACAATAAGAACGGCAGGCCTATCCCACCTCACTTCGACAGCTACGACGGTACTGCATTGGCATCTGATCTGACGCGAGACGGTTTAGGTTATCCGCCGGGATGGTCGTCCTATCACTGTGAATTAATCGATCCTGCTGTTCCTGCAGTTATGGACAACTACTTCGCCGCTGGGACACCGGAAGCCTGTCAACACGACACGATGACCAGGCAATTTCTGATGGACAGGTTGCGTGCTAAAATTTCACGTTGAGGAGAAGAAGATGGAGCCATTAAAACCAGAGGTTCGGAAACGGATCTTAGACGAACATCCGCAGGCATCTCCCGAAGATATTGAAGAATACGAGCGACTCTTGTCCGAGCGTTTTACCGTAGATCCTGATTTGCCAATGGCGCCTGAAGTCAGCGACCAGCGTAACGCGGACGAGGAACGACTGGCAGAGCTCTATGACAAACTATTCTCGACTCCATGAAGATGAATAATTCCTCAGAGTCATGTTCAGAGTCCAGCCGCGGAAACATGCTCACGAAGTTCTGCCTTCCTTAGGTGCCGGGTGCTACGTCGGAACTGATTACCAACACGTCGAATCGTGAGGCGATGATTCATTTCAGGATTGATCGATAAATCTTCAGTTCGGGCGAAATATTTTATTCCTAAGTGCATATACGTTGAGACTTAGTATAAGAAGCAACTAAGTCGCCGGTCTGGTTATGCAGTTAGCGTAAACCCATTGTCTTAATTTAACCAATGAGGATCCCATGACTAATAAAGAGGAATCAAAGAACGTTGGCGACTCCGAATCTGAAGCGCCGCCCAAGGCGGAGTGGACCATCATGATTTACATGGCGGGTGATAACAATCTTTCCGACGATTGCGTAAATGCGTTGAAAGCGGTGCAGAACGTCAAGACTGGAGACCTCATTCACGTCATTGCACAATTTGATCCGGCGGATACGAGGGTCGGCTCTCAGCGAGTGGTAATGAACCACCGCGACAAAAAGCACGCCATGCTCACTGCACTCTTGGTGCCCGACAGTCCTAGCAAATTGTCCAAGGATTACGTCAAGTTTGAAGAAGGCCCGGTAAAGTTTGATATGCGTTCACGACAGCAACAGGTCACGGATCCCGCTGAAACGGACACCGCTGATCCAAAGACATTATTCGACTTCATCAGTTGGTCTACCTATGCCTTTCCAGCGAAACGCTACATGCTTCTTCTGGCGGGACATGCCAGCGGCATCGAGGAGGGTTATTTGCTGAAGGATGAGAATCCGGTCAACTCAATGTCCCTGAATGGACTGATGCAGGTGTTACGTCGAGTCAAAGAAGGGTTGAAAATTCAAATCGACATTTTGGGTATGGATTCCTGTTTGATGAGCATGATCGAGATTTGTTACGAGTTGTCGAAATTAGAAGTGGTCGACATGTACGTAAGCTCTCAAAGCATGACACCGAACCCCGGCTGGCCTTATGGACAAATTGTGGAAGCATTAAAGCATGAGGGCGGAATGGCTGAAACCGAAGAGTTCGCTAAAACCATGGTGAACAGATATATCAACTCGTACGTTGAAAATGCAGTTTGCAGCGGCTTGTCCACAGATCAAGCTGCGGTGAAGCTGGCCGCTACACCAGGTGTCGTCGGTGAAATACGAGACTTTGGCCGTGTATTGAAAGCCAGGATGGGTAACGGATCCGGCGACGATTTCAATCGTGCACTCGTTCACGCCCATTGGGAAGCGCAATCATTTAATGGCGAACGGTTCGTTGATCTGCGCGATCTTTGCGATCTGGTCGAAAAATATTGCCAAGATGCAGAGGTGACGACGGCTACTGATAAAGTTCGGGCAGCGTTGAAGAGCATGGTATTGACCTCTTGTTTCTGTGGCATCGACTACCAGTACTCTTATGGGCTGTCGGTTTATTTTCCCTGGTCAACGATTTTTGCTTATTATGGAAATCTCGAATTTGCCAAAGAGTCCGGTGCTGACTGGTTTAATTTCCTGGAGGATTACGTCGAGAAGACCCGGCGCGAACCGCGCGGCGGAGACGGCGCCGGCCCACGCCACGATTACAAGTTTTACAGGAGGGTTCCTCCCTATGATCATGGCCCCATGCTGCCGGCAACCAGTATGAGAAATCCTCCTCGCAAATGGAGCACAAACGGAATCAGTGATTGTATGGACGACAAGAAGCAATGGTTTACCGTATTTGAATCCTTCCGATGAAGTGCTTGGTAAAATCAAATAGGCGGCTTCCAAACGTTCTAAAGCTGTTTATTTCAGTTAGCGTAATTCTATGCCTTCCCGCTAGTTTCAGATCTTCAAATCTGAAATCTAACACCTCGGCTCAAACAGAGAGACACAACAAGCAAACACTAGAGTTAGAAAAAATGCGAGCCGCTGCTGAGTTGGCTATGCGCGAGGCAGAGAACCTGCTACGCGAGCTCAGCATCGGCTCGAATCATACCGCAGAAAAGAAATATCTGGAGGCGCTCCAACTGTGGCGGTCAATCGGTGACGGGCCGGGGATTGCTGCGACTCTCAGGCGTATCGGCGAACTACTTCTCAATCGAGGCGATCGACAAGGCGCACTCGGTTATTTCAAAGAAAGTTTAATAGCAAGCCGGAAAGCCAAAGACCTTAACGAAGAAACCCGCGTTCTCAGTGCCCAGGGTTACGTGCAAACCGTACTGGGAAACTACAATGAGGCGCTTACTCTCCTTTCGCGCGCCCACCAATTAAGCCTTCGCCATACCAATCGCCAAAACGAGGCGCAAGCATTAAGTAACATGGGTGAGACGTTCCACGATATGGGCCAACTTGCTCGAGCACTGGAATACGAGCAGAAAGCGCTGCAGTTCTGGAAGGATTTGAACGACCAGCGCGGGCAGGCACAGGCACTGCTCAGAACTGGCTACACCAGGATGAGCATGGGACAGGTAGAAGAAGCTTTATCAGCTTACCAAGAGTCTCTGCGCTTGTTTAAAGAACTGAATCTTTATCGCGAACAAGCGTTTGTCCTGGCCGCGTTGGGCCATCTACATTCGCAGAGCGGTAAGAAACAACAGGCAATATCGTATTACGATCAAGCCAACACTCTCTGTCAAAATATTGAAGATCCATACATCCGAGCAGAACTTAGCGCCGGCACGGGTTATGTCTACTATGAACTTGGCGAGATGGAACAAGCGCTGCACTACAACAAACAAGCGTTATCGCTTTACAGCGACCTGTCAGATCGTTGGGCGGTGGCGGCGCTACACCTCTCTATCGGTAAGATCTATCTTTCAATGGGCGATGCACAAGGCGCGCTAAAGCAGTATCAAACCGGATCAGCGCTTATTCGAACGCTGTCCAATCCTCGACTGGAAGCCTCACTCCTGAGCCAATCTGGAGAAGTGTTTGATCGGCTCGGAAAACCTACAGAAGCTTTGGCTAACTACACCCGGGCTTTGTCGCTCAGCCGTTTAGCAAAAGATCCAAGAGCCGAAGCAACCACACTCAATAATATCGGCCGCTTACGAGCCGCCCGTGGCCAAAAACAAGAAGCAGCAGGCGACTTCAAACGGGCGTTGTCACTTAGTCGGGAAATCTCCGACCGATTCACTGAATCGGTTACGCAGGCAAACATTGCCCGCTTCGAACGCGATCGCCGCGATCTGTCTGTCGCGCTGCACAACATTGAATCGGCCGTTCGTGCGATGGAATCGCTACGTTCTGACGTAAAGAGTCGCGACTTGCGAACATCCTACTTTGCAACCATTCGGCAACACTACGAGCTTTACGTTGACGTACTCATGCAGTTGCATAAGCAACAGCCCGAACATGGTTATGTAAGAAACGCTTTCGAGATAAGTGAGCGCGCTCGTGCACGGTCCCTGCTTGACAGTCTGGGTGAGCAGCAAATTCAAGAAGGGGTGGATAATGAATTGTTGCTGCATCCGGAACCGCTGCGACTTGGTGAGCTACAAACGAAATTGTTGGATGAGAATACGTTGACACTCGAATACATGCTGGGGGATGAAAGAAGTTATGGCTGGCTGGTGACATCCTCAGATATTCTTTACTTCGAACTACCGCCTCGCACTGAGATAGAGAATGAAGTTCACCACTTTTATGAACTGCTTACGGCAAACCAACCACGACCTGGAGAAACGATCGAGCAGATTGATGCACGCGTTAAATGGTCCAAAGAGCAACTCGCGAATCAGACTGCAAAATTAAGCAAACTGTTGTTACTTCCAGTCGCGCCGAGTCTTGGCACAAAACGTCTATTGATAATCTTAGACGGCGCGTTGCAGCGCATTCCGTTTCAGGTATTAACAGTACCAGCGCCTGTAGCAAATACCGACAGCACGACATTAATAGAAACACACAGACCGCTCCTCTTGGATCACGAGATCGTTAACGAACCTTCCGCGTCAACGCTTATGTTGGTACTCAAAACTCACGAAAAACGGAAAACTGCGCTACGCACCGTAGCTGTCTTTGCTGACCCTGTCTTTAATATTGCGGACTCGCGGCTGCAGTCGCATCAAGGTGCAACGCTCCACACGCCAGAGGGCGGAACCAGCGCGGAGCTAACGCGGGCACTGCGTGACGTAGGGCTTGAAAATCAAGATGTTCCTCGTCTGCTTTCGTCGCGTCGCGAAGCGGATTCCATCATGTCTGAGGTTCCCTGGGGGAAAGGTCTTAAGGCCGTAGGCTTCGACGCGAGTCGCGAAAGCGTCACGCGACATGATTTGGCTCAATACCGCATCGTTCACCTCGCCACGCATGCGCTGCTAAACAATGACCGCCCTGAGATGTCCGGGATTCTACTCTCCTTGATTGATTCGAGGGGTGCGAGGCAGGATGGTTTTTTACGTCTCAATGATATTTACAAGCTCAAATTACCCGTTGATTTGGTTGTGCTTAGTGCTTGTCAAACGGGCCTTGGTAAAGACGTCAAAGGAGAAGGTCTGATTAGTTTGACGCGCGGATTCTTCTATGCCGGAGCTTCAGGGGTGGTGGCCTCTCTCTGGAAGGTTGATGACGATGCGACGGCAGAATTAATGAAGTATTTCTATCGAGAGATGTTTGAAAACGGTCGTTCGCCGGCGGCAGCACTGCGCGAGGCTCAACTCAAAATGTATCAAACGAGACGCTGGCGAGATCCATATTATTGGGCTGGTTTTGTTATTCAAGGCCAATACACGATGAAGGACAGCCTCAAACAGCAGTCAAGCTCGGCTCTTTACGTAGCAGTGTTGAGCACGGGAATGTTCTTAGCAATTGTATTTGTCTTCTGGCGAAGACACAGACGTAATTTTTGATTACACTAAGCGCTGCTTGCTCCAGCAATCCCAGATCAGCACGCAAGTATCACGGCAAAATGCTTCCCCCGTTGGAAAATAATCGCAATCTCACTCAGGATCCATTCGATGACCTGTTGAACTGGCTCAATTCTGATCGAGACCTGGCCGGGATGGCATATGAGGACATGCGCCGGCGTCTGATCAAGCTTTTCGTCTGCCGTCATTGTCACGACCCGGAGTCTTTGGCTGATGAGACTATCAATCGCGTTACCATGAAAGTTAGACAAATCAAGGATACCTTCGTCGGCCCGCGTGAGCCATATTTTTACGCAGTGGCGAACAAGGTTCATCTCGAATATCTACGTGTTAAGCCGACGATTCCAGTGCCTCTAGATCTTTCAGCTACGACTATGTCCGATCGAGTTGAGGCAGAGTACGGCTGCTTGGAACACTGCCTGGAGCGCCAATCCCCGGCAAATCGCAAGCTGGTACTGGCATACTACAAAGGTGAGAAACGAACAAAGATTGAGTATCGAAAAGGGTTAGCGGAACAGTATGGTATTGCCTTAAATGCTTTGAGAATCAGGGTTCACCGAATTCGCGCGTTGCTAGAGGAATGCGTAAAGAGTTGTATTAACACTTCCGCAGGCAATGGAATTGACCACTAACATAATCTCTTGGCATGAGAGTGAACGCGATTGAGAGCACATAGCCAAGAACAGGAATCGATCATGCAGTATCTCCTCGGACAGACGGGGCCGGAGGAGTCGTCGCATTTCGAAGAACGCTTGATTACGGACAAAGATTTCTACGACGAATTGATAATTGCTGAAGACGAGTTGGTTGATCAATATCTCGAGGGCGATCTAAATCCACTCGAACGAGAACAGTTTGAAAGCCACTTTTTGTTTAACCCTGAGCGGCGGCAAAAGATGCGGTTTGGACGCGCTCTTCACCGTGCCGCCAAGACTGATGAGGATCAGGCCGTTGAGACAATCGACGGCCACGCACGTAGCCTGTCGAAGCCGCTGCGGATGTCACGTTTCCCGGTACACCTTCCCCAGTCAAATGCAGTTCTGTCGTACTCGGTATTGGTCCTGCTGGTCTTTGCAGGTATAGGCTTTTGGGCCATCTGGAGGAGCTTCAAGCAGTCCGACGTGCGAATCGCAGGGAAAACTGCGACCATTACTCTTTTACCCGGCGCGACGCGAGCTGACCGACCCACAAATAACAGTCTCTCGTATTCGCCATATAATGAAAGGATTCAATTGCGGCTTGCGCTCGCGAACCCTCAAGAGACTTATCACGTCAGAGTGGTGAACAGCGAGGAGGCAGAAGTCTGGTTCGGTGAAGGTGCTTTACAAACGGACAGTGGTCACAGTTTTATTGTCGCGATTTTGCCCGCGCGATTACTTCCAATCGGCGACTACAGAGTGCTCCTGGGTCGCAAACTCACGGATGGCTCGTTCGAAGAAGTGTTGGGCTACTCATTCCGTGTTGTTCCATAGCCGGCGCCTTCGATCCTTATCACAGCTATGACGGAAGCAAGCGGAAACAACGTCGCGCCGGTCATATCCTACAGCGGTCAAAAGTCGGTCGAGTCGTTCAAGATCTATCTACACGCCCCAACACAAGGCTGTATAGTTACTGATCAGCGCATCGAAAGCGTTGGCCTATTCTTGGCCTCTTTTGCGGGAATGAAGGGAATATCGGGAACATAGGGAACACTGGACGAGAATGGTAAGTCTTTGGAAAAGCAGAAGATTGCGGTATCATAGCGCTCCAATAAAAAAGATTGCCCGCTTGGCTCAGCGGTAGAGCACTCGCTTCACACGCGAGGGGTCAGTAGTTCGAATCTACTAGCGGGCACCAAGTTCAAGAAACTTACGGGCGACCATTGGTCGCCCGTTGCTGTGCCTACTAAGCATGCAGTCCCTTCCGGTGTGATCTTTTCCGTAACTCCGCCACAAACAGACAGAGACGAAGATTGGAGGGCATTATCATGCTTCATCATGTACTGCGCGGGTTGATTATTGCCGTATCTATCACCGGGTTCGCTGCTTCAGGCCACGCGCAAGGTCTGGCGCGGACTGTGAACGCGTCCTCTATTGTGGGCACGTGGAAGGGCGAGTCGATCTGTGTCGGCAATCGTCC
>Ga0068859_100002915_pt1 | contig 17375 bp, 7 predicted proteins | sample KBSSwiS22_FD_66585 | JGI IMG/M metagenome (GOLD analysis project Ga0068859, IMG submission 66585) | Switchgrass rhizosphere microbial communities from Kellogg Biological Station, Michigan, USA - KBS Switchgrass S2-2 | ecosystem: Host-associated > Plants > Roots > Rhizosphere > Soil ...
GACTTCGACATCGTGCTGTCCAACGACGCGTTCAAGGCCAAGTACGGCAAGGACAACCCGAATATCCCGCTGATGACGGCGCTCAAGAAGGCCGGCGTTGAGTTCCGCGCGTGCGGCCAGGCCGTCGTCGGCCGCAAGATCGAGACAAAAGATGTCAACCCGGACATTCAGGTCGACCTCTGGGCGATGACGACGTTCTTCAACCTGCAGATGAAGGGATTCGTGCGGACAGGGAATTAGTCCTCACTGCACCGGCACGCGGTAGATGTTTCGCTGGGTCGTGACTCTGGTGAACGCGTAGATCGAGGGATTCGGACCCGGGAAGACGTTGGCTTCGGTCGAGACGAGCTGAGCGCCGGCCACCGTTTCAACCATTTCTTTTGACTCGAAACCCGATGGCGGTATCGGCGGCAGCACCCGTCCCGCCGCCAACGGAATCGCATAGGTTGATCCGGCAAACTTCAGGTACACAAACCGTCCATCCGACGACCAGTTCATGTCTGGTGGCGTCGGGTCCGTTCCCTGAGGCAGCGAACAGCGCTGGCAGATGACAATCGGATCACTGTTGCCTTTTGCGTACGCCTTCAACGAACCCCATTCACGTGAGTCCTCAGCGACCACGAACCGACCATCCGGTGAGACGCTGAACGGGAGAATATTCGACGTCTCGATCATCCTCGCCAGGCCCGTCCCATCTTCGTTGATGCGATTGACGAAGAGTGCTCCGCTTCTGGTCGTCTCACCGGCCAGGAAAATGATCTCGCCCGGCGCTCCGAAGAAGACCGCCCAGGTGCCTGGACCGGTCGCGAGCCGGCGGGGCGAGGCACGACCGTCCAGAGGCGCCAGCCAGATGCCACCCTCGGCTTTGTCATCAGCGAAGGCAATGCGCTGACCGTCGGCTGAGATGCTGTAGTACTGCAGTTGAAAATCTGGAAGCAGCCGTTGTTTCTGGCCCGACGCAATGTCCGCCACCCAGAGGCCACCGGAGATGAAACTGCCGGTACTCGTGCCGCGCACCAGGTAGTACAGCTTCCGGCCATCAGGCGAGACCGAGGGACGAAAGCCGTAGCCCTCGGACGTGATCTGCCGCGTGCCGTTGGCGTCGTGGACCCACACAGTGCTCTGACTCGTTCCGATAGACGTGACGAACGAGCGTCCGTCCGGCGCGAAATCGATGCCGTCTTCTTCGGTCGCGCCAAACGTGACTTGCTCCGGCGTGCCATTCGGGAAGGCCTGTCGCCAGACGTGTGTGCCGCCACCGGTATCGGTCGAGAAATACATCCACCTTCCGTCAGGCGACCACGCGGCATCCGTGCACTGGGCGGGTGCCGGACCCACCGGCTTCCCCAACGAACTGCCGTCGAACGGCACCAGACGGCAGGGCAGCCACGACGCTTCCATCTCCACTGCCACCAACCACTTCCGATCGGGGGACGCGTAGGAGCGATGCGCCATGCCGTTCTCGCTCGGAGGAAGGTAGACCGTGCGTGGGTCCATCCGGCTCTCGTTCGAGGTGACGAGCGACATCTGCCCACCGTGGCCGGTCATCTCCGAGAACAGGACCCGCGGCGGTTCGGTTGCGCTGTTGATCCACGTCAACCCTTCCGCATTCGACAACAACGGCTGTGGCTGTCCACCGAGCACCGGTACCACCCACGTGAAAAACGCGGGCGGGCGGCCATCGAGGGTAATGAGGGCAGTGGTGTAGGCAATGCGCGTCCCGTCGGGCGAGAACCGTGGATTCATTTTGGGGAAGTCGTCTCTCGTCAGCTGCACCGCCTCGCCATCGGGCAGCAGCTTCACGTAAATCTGCCCTGGCCCGGCCAGCGTCTCGGCGTTGCCGCGAATGAAGGTCAGCATCCGCCCGTCAGGCGAGAGCGACGGCTGAACAGCGGAATCGGCGAAATTCGTGAGCTGCGTGTACTGCAGGCTGGAGCGCGCCGGTGCCGGACGATTGCTCATCAGGAAGAAAGCCGTGGCAGCGGCGACGAGCACCACGACCGCGAGCAGCCCTCCGGCCACCATCGACCGCCGAGGTCTGAAGCGACTGGCGGCAATCGCGGGCGTCGTCTCCGAGCTATGGCGGAGAAGCCGGCGCAGATCGACCACCACCTCGCGCATCGATTGATAACGGATCGCGGGCTCCTTCTCCAGCGCCTTCGCGACGATCGAGCGGAGCTCAGTCGGTAATATGTCGGGTAACGGTTCGGGAGTCGCGCGAAGAATTGCGTCGAGCACGTCAGGCTGCGATGGGCCGGTGAACGGGCGATGGCCGGAGAGCGCCTCGTAGAGAAGAATGCCGAACGAGAAGATGTCGCTGCGGGCATCGATAGCGCGTCCGATTGCCTGCTCCGGCGACATGTACGGCGTGGTGCCGACAACGGCTCCGGCGCGTGTCCTCATGTCGGCGACGGTGACCGAGTCGTCCGCAGGCACGACGTCGCGCAGCTTGGCGAGGCCAAAGTCGGCCAGCTTCGCGTAGCCGCTTTTCGTGATGAGAACGTTCTCCGGCTTGATGTCGCGGTGCAGAATGCCGGCTTCATGAGCGGCGGCCAGAGCATCAGCGACGCCGGTCAGCAATTCCAGCGTTTCGCGCCAGTCATGCCGGCCGCCGATCCACTCTCTGAACGTCCCGCCGTCCACGTACTCGGTGACCAGATACTGGCGGCCCTCGGCCTCGCCGGCATCGAGCACGGTCAGGATGTGCGGATGATTGAGCGACGAGGCGGTCTGCGCCTCGCGCTGGAAGCGGCGGCGCTCGATGGGATCGGCGAGATCATCGGCCAGGAATTTGATCGCGACCGGCCGATTGAGTTTGGTATCGAGCCCGCGATAGACCGTCCCCATCCCGCCCGCACCGAGCGGCGTCCGGACCACGTACACGCCGACCTGTATTCCCGTGAGAGTGGGCTGGGTCACGATCTGCGGCAGTATCAGACTTTCTCCGCCGTTGCGCAAGGGAACGGCGACGCTTCTCAAGCGGCCGCGTCATCTTCCCACGATCGCGCTTCGGGTATAGTGGCCGCCATGATCGAGGACAACCAATTTCCGGTCAACCGCTATTTCCGCTGGAACCGTTGATTTCACCGAAGATCGTCGTGCGCATCAGGCCGCAGCTGCCATCGGAGATCGAAGAATTCCGGGACGAACGGTGGTGCCGTGAAGGCGCCCGTCAGATTGCGACGGCCTTCGATGCCGAGAACTTCGTCGAACGGGCCGGCTTTGCCGCCTGCCTGACCGATTCGCGTCGTCCGGGCCCGTCGCTCTATGTGGCGGTATGCGGACGTCGAGACGCCGTGATGCCGCGGAACGTACAAAAGGATCCCGAAGCCTCGCTGACATGGGTGTTGAAGGACGAGCTCCTCAAGCGCGGCCGCGTGTATTACGCCAAGCTGGCCCGCGGCAAGGCGATGTTTCTCGCCCCGCGCATGATTCCGTATTTCTCTGCCATCTGGGGTGTTCGGCGCGCCGACGAGAAGAGGCGCTTGAGCAGGAAGGCGCAGGGCATCTTGCGGATCCTGCGGCACGAGTGGGAGATGGCCACGTCGGATCTGCGAGACGAATCGAAGATCAAAGATCGGAAGGCGTTTACCGCGGCGCTGGACGAATTGCGGGCCGCCATGCTCGTCGTGCCGAGCGATGTCTGTTACGAGCCGAAGTTCACCTATATCTGGACGCTTGGCGTCGGCCGTTTCCCGGATCAGATGAGACGACGCATCAACCGCGACGTCGCGCTGCGCGAAATCGCTCGCGCGTTCCTCACCGGCGCCGGATTGACGATTCCCGGCGAATTGGCGCGCGTCACCGGGCTGTCACGCCCTGAAGCCGGGCGCGGCAACCGGGCGCTGGTGGCCGAAGGGTTCGCAAGCATGCCCGCCTACGGCACCTACCGGCTGCAGGAATTGCCCGCCGATTATCTGGCCGCCTCATGAATTGAGGGCGACCGGGACGCGCGGCAGGCTTCAAGCCCGATTAGACTCTTGGGGAAATGCTGCCCGCGCCGGTTCACGCGGCCCGTGCGCGCAAGGGAGGATGATGTGAGAACCTCGCATACCTGCAGGGTCGCGACGCTGACAGCGCTGGGCATCATCCTGGCGGTGGGAACCACTTCGCAGGCGCAGAAGGAAACCGGACCGAAAGTGGAGAAGACCTACGGCGAAGGGCTGCCGCGCGACAGCGCCAAGCTGACCTTCGGCGACGATCAGTATCCGACCTGGCCGCTGACGCCCGCGCAAAAGGAATACGCCACCATCGATGGCGCCCGCATGAAACGCCATGTCGTCAATCTCGCGCAAATCGCGTTGAAGTACCGCGACGAGGGACACAAATGGTGGGGACGTTTCCCGGGAACGACCGCCGACCGCGAAGGCATGGCCTACATGACGAGGGAATTCGAAAGCCTCGGCCTCAAGGTCGAGCATTTCCCGTACACATTGCCGCAGGACTGGCGGCCCACCGACTTCAGCGCCGGCTACCAGACCGCGAACGGAAGCGTGGTCGACCTGAAGACGGTCTTTCCGGTGTCGGGAACGAAAGCGACTCCGGCACAAGGCATCACCGCTGAAGCCGTCTGGGTCGGCATCGGCGCCGGAGCTGATTTTCTTGGCCGCGACGTCAAGGGCAAGGCCGTCATCATCTACAGCACGTTCGTGCCGGGGGGCCGTAGTCACTCAGCCAGCGATCGCGCCGGGTTGTTCAACTCGAATGCGCGTGCGGTCAAGGCCGGCGCCGCGGTCGTCGTCAACGTGATGGCGGTGCCAGGCAACGGCCAGTTTCAACCCGAGGGCGGACTGCGCGAGGTGCCGCAATTCACGCTCAGCCAGGACGAAGGCTTCGCGCTGAGAGATCATCTCGACAACGGCGAGAAGGTCACGATGACGTTCAAGCTGGACGTCCCGCCGCTCCTCAACTCGCCGACCGAATACACGATTGCGACGCTGCCCGGCGCCTCGGATGAACAGATCGTGGTGATGACGCACACCGACGGCTATTTCCAGGCGGCGATGGACAACGCCGCCGGCATGGCCAGCGCGCTCGAGCTCGCCAGGTTCTTCGCGCAGAAACCGCCGGCGCAGCGCCGCCGCACCTTGAAGTTCATCCAGTTTTCCGACCATCACCACGGGGAAGTCGCCCGCGGCGAGCACATCGACAAGACCTATCCGTGGAACACAGTGGCGGTCAAACTGACGATGGAACACCCGTCGCAGACGCTGCTGTACATGTACAACGAAGATCTGACGCCGACCAATGCCATCGGCGCCTTCCGCTGGAACGCGCTGGGCAGCGCCGAATTCGAGAAGATGATCTTCGAGACGCTGCGCGAATTCGGCGTCTCGGTCTACGCGTCGGAAGATGGACCGAAGAACGGCAATTACGCGCCGTCGTTCCACATCATCGATCACATCATCTATCACACGTCGCTCGACGTGCCCGAACTCGTGCCGGCCAGTGGCCTCGAGCGGAGCACGCGCGCCTTTGCCGCCGCGCTCGATCGCGCGAACAAGATGACGATGGCCGAGTTGCGAGGACCGAACTTCCCGCCACGGAGCGGGCAGGGCACGCTGACCGGAACCGGCAAACCGAACAATGAGCCGCCGTCGCCGCGGACGCGTGGAGCCCAGTAGCAGTTCATGGACCGCTGGCAGCGCCTGATTAGGCGAATCGGGCTGGACGGCGCGCTGGTGCTCCTCGCCGCGGGGATGCCGGCGGCCGTCTTCGCACAGTCGACGCTGCCGGAAATCGACGGTCCGCCCGCTCCGGTGGCGCCGGCGGTGGTATCGCGCGATGGCACCGGTCACGCCACCGTGCGGGCGATTCGCCTGACCGAGCCGCTCCGTCTCGACGGCGCCCTCGATGAACGCGTCTACGCCGAGACGCCCTCCATCGGCGATTTCATCCAGCAGGTGCCACGGGAAGGATCACCGGCGACCGAGCGTACCGAGGCCTGGGTGATGTTCGATCGGGACTTCATCTATGTCTCCGGCCGATGCTGGGATACCGCTCCGCCCGACAAGTGGATCGCGAACGAATTGCGGCGCGATACCAATCAGCTCCGCCAGAACGACATGTTCGGCGTCATCTTCGACACCTTCTACGACCGCCGCAACGGATTTCTCTTCTACACCAACCCGCTTGGGGCACGCGCCGATCAAGCCGTTACCGACGAAGGCAATCTGAACGTGGACTGGAATCCGGTCTGGGATGTGCGCACCGGCCGATTCGAAGGCGGATGGACCGTGGAAATGGCCATCCCCTTCAAATCGCTGCGCTACCACTCCGGATCGGCGCAGGTGTGGGGCATCAATATCCGGCGCGTGATTCGCCGCAAGAACGAGTGGACGCACCTGACGCTCGTGCCGGCGTCGGCCGGAGTTCCGGGTGGGATGTTCCGACTGTCGAGAGCCGGCACGCTGGTCGGACTCGATTTGCCGCCGGCCAGCAAGAACGTCGAGTTGAAACCGTACGCCATTTCGCGCGTGACCACCGATCGCACCCAGGTTCCGGGCGTCGACAACGATTTCGATCCGGATATCGGCCTGGACGCCAAGTACGGCGTCACCGCCAATCTGACCGCCGACGTCACGATCAATACCGACTTCGCGCAGGTTGAGGTGGACGAGCAGCAGGTCAATCTCACCCGTTTCAGCATCGTCTACCCGGAGAAGCGCGATTTCTTTCTGGAGGGCCGCGGTATCTTCGATTTCGCACGCAGCGGCCCGATGGGGACGACGAGTACGCTCACGCCCTATCTGTTCTACAGCCGCCGCGTCGGCCTCAACGGCGCGCGCGTGATTCCCATCGATGCCGGCGAACGGCTGACCGGCAAGATTGGCCGCTACGGGATTGGCGCCATGAACCTCGAGACCCGTGACGACGCGTTGACCAGAGCGCCGCGGACCAACTTCACCGTCCTGCGCGTGAAGCGCGATGTCCTGCGCCGCAGCACGATTGGTGCGATGGTCACGAATCGCTCAGCCTCGACGCTGCAACCCGGCGCGTCGAACCTCGCCTACGGCGCGGATGCGGCCTTTTCCTTCTTTCAGAACGTGAACATGGGCGGTTACTACGCGCGCTCCGAGACCGAGGGGCTCACGCGCGACGACGATAGCTATCTCGGCCGGGCCTCCTACGATGGCGATCGCTACGGCGCCCAAGCGCAGTACCTGAAAGTCGGCGACAACTTCGCGCCCGAGGTTGGCCTGGTGCGCCGCGACAACATGCGCCGTTCATTCGGTTCGCTGCGGTTCAGTCCGCGGCCGAAAGTGCGGTTCAAGGGCATTCGCCAGTTCACCTATCAGGCCAGCCTGGAGTACATCGAAAACGGGGCGGGGCAGCTGGAAACACGAACTCAGTCGGGCCACTTTTCGGTCGAGCGGCAGAACAGCGACGCGTTCTCCGTCGACGGCGGGGCTGATTACGAATTGCTGCTCCGGCCGTTTGCAGTCGCCAGGAACGTCACCATTCCGCGCGGCGGCTATTCGTTCAGCGACGTGACGTTCGCGTACTCACGCGGCCTGCAGCATCGCGTCTCGGGCACGCTCTCGTTTCAGCGCGGTCAGTTTTACAACGGCACCATCACGGCAGTGGGGTACACCGCCGCCCGCGTGTCGATCGTCAAGCAATGGTCGGTGGAACCGAGCGTATCGATCAACGACGTGAATCTCCCTGCTGGCGAGTTCACGACGTCGGTCCTGCGCGCGCGTTCGGATTACGGGTTCTCGCCCCGTATGTTCGCCAGCGCGTTGATTCAATACAGTTCGAACGACAGCGTCTTCAGCAGCAATTTACGGTTTCGATGGGAATACCAGCCAGGCAGCGAGTTGTTCGTCGTCTACACCGACGAGCGCGACACGTTGCCATCAGGCTTCCCGCTCCTGAAGAACCGTGCCTTCGTGATCAAAGTGAACAGACTGCTTCGCTTCTGAAGTCTCAGGGCTGTCGCAAGATTCGTGTCGCGGCCGAGGTAACAATCGGGCCGGCGTCTGTAGAATTCCTCCTCCACTTGACGGGAGGAAGACTATGGCCAAACGAGCACGATCGAAGCCTGCCGCGCTGCGGCCGGTAACAGTGAGCGACGTCCGTGTCGACGGTCTCCGGCTGATCGTGGGCACAGTCGGCGAGCGGAAGAATTACAACTTGCAGCCTGGGGTCACCGAGTACCAGCTGTGGCCGTTCTCGACCATCGAGTGGGTTGTCGATCAATCCAAATACCGCGCCCGCGCCATCATTCAACACCAGACCACGAAAGACATGGTGGCGTTCAATTCGTGGCATCAGGATTTCAGCGATGCCGAACGCGCCATTGCGCTGCTCTCCGACAGCCTGAATGGCATCGGCGCGCGACGTGTCTACAACGTGTTCGGCGAGACCATCGAGATCCACACCTCCGATATCGGCGGCGGCCACATCATCAACGTGTTCGAGGTACTGGCGCTGATCTGGTCGATGCAGGAAGCCTGAGGGCCGCCGCGGCCGTGGCCGACAGCGCTGTGAACAGCGCGCTACGACCCAAGTCTTCGCGCCAGGGTCAGACGCCACGGTTCATCCCAGTCTGCCCGTGGCTCGGCGGCAGCGCGGGCGAACAACCACCGGCGAACGCGTGTGCCGTTGACACCTGCAAGTTCTGAGATTCGCTGAATCAGTGCGAACGGATCGGCGCCAAGGCGGTCCCGGCAGTTCAGCAGGTGCTGCGTCGTGTCGTAAGCGGGGTCGCCGACGAATGGCTTGGGATCGATGACGAGCCAGGGCTCGCGTTGAGCCCGGAGCACATTTCCGGCATGCAGATCCGTCGCCAGAACCACGTCTGTCTCGGCCGGCCGGGCCATGGCCCGGAAGATGCGGAGCCCTTCACGCACGAGCGCGTCGTCGGTCCATCGTGCACGTTGGGTCAACGTCTCATCGCTCCAGTACTCGACCATCGTCGAGAGAGGGCGGAAGCGATGCGACGGCCCCGGTGATTGCCAGAGACGGCGAAGCAAGCCGGCAATCACCACATCCTGCGTGCCTGCCGCCACGGTTCGCAGCGACGTGCCCGGTTCGCACCGTTCGAGCAGCATCGCGCCGACGCGGTCGTCCGAAGCGAGCACGCGCACGGTGGGTGTGCCGTTCCAGAAGCGAAGCCCTTCGATTTCCTGTTCACCTTCCATGTGGGGCATCGCGATTTTCAGGACCGCCGCGGCGCCGTCAGCGCAGACGGCGGGAGCCACCCAGGCGCAACGACTCTCGCTGAAGGGCCTTTCCAGAACCAGCTGCCATCGACGCTGGAGGTCTGCGATGGTTGCGGGTAACGCCGCGATCCAGGCGGACCGGTCGGGTGCATCGGCGCACATTGCCGCGAGCTGTATACCACGCCACTCCTCCCTTCGCCACGATGCGCGGTGGTGTGCAAACCCGTCCCTGAAAGTCGCCGCGCCACGCGCCGATAGTGATGAACAGGATGACTCGGCGAATCGCTCGACAGATGGGCCCCTGTGCGACGGTGATCGTCACGCTGGCGTGGCCTGCCAATGGCCAGGGGCTTGCTGACGCCGCGAAGAAAGCGAAGGAGTCGTCGGCGGCTTCGCAAGGCTCCCGCGCTTTTTCCGACAGGGACCTGAAAGCCAGTTCGTCAACCGAGGACGGGTTGATTCCCTCGTCGAATGACGCTGGTGACCTGAAACCACCCGGACCGGTATTGAGTCGCGAAGAGATCGTCAACCGGGTGATGCCGGCGGTGGTGACGATTCAGGCGGGCAATGCCACCGGCACCGGATTCTTCGTCGATCGCGGTCTGGTGATGACCAATCATCACGTAGTCGGCGAATCGAGTTTCGTGCGCGTGCACTTCGTCGATGGCACGAGCACGACCGGACAAGTGACGCGTTTGGCTGCTGACGCCGATCTCGCGCTGGTGAGCGTGGACGCCCTCGGTCCGAAGATCACGCCGGTGCCGCTGGGGTCGTATCGCCGCCTCCAGACCGGCGAGGAGGTTGTCGCCATCGGCTCGTCACTCGGCGTGCTGCGCAACACGGTCACCCGTGGCATCGTCAGCGCCGTCCGGCGTTCGAGCGGTGTTGTGTACGTTCAGACCGATGCGGCGATCAATCCGGGCAACAGCGGCGGACCGCTCGTCGACAAATACGGCCAGGTGGTTGGGATCAATACCTCCAAAGTCACCGGCGCGGAGTCGCTGGGCTTTTCGATCGCGATCGATCATGCGCGGCGGTTGCTCAGGGGTGACAACTACGTGGCGGATCGCACCGCACCCGACGCCACTCGCGCGGAGGGTGGGCTCGACGCGTTTACCAGTCCGCGGACCTCGGAACTCGAAGAGCGGCACCAGGTCGGGCTCGCGCAGTACGACGTCGCCGTGGGCGCGTTGGCGGGTCAAGCCGACTATGTCGATGCGGAGTGGCGTGAGTACGCCAAGTGGTGCGGGACCAGTGGAGTGTCGGCGCCGAGCGGCGGCCGCGTGTGGTTCGCAATCTGGTCAGCGGCAGGGGCGGTCGGCGGCACCGCGCGGGCCGACTGCTCGGCCATGCACGGCGACATCCTGGAGCGCGCCAACCGCGTCAGAGCCGTCATGCAGGACGCGTCGGAACGCGCCCGCCGCGCCGGTGTCTTTCCGGGCGAGGCTCGCGACGTACGGCGGAAATACTCGCTCGACTACGACGGCTGGTAACGGCCGCTTACGACGGACTCTCCGTCGGTGCCAGCCGGCCGAGCACCTGGGCATGCACGCCGGCGCCGGTCGCTCCGCCGAGCACAATCGTCACCTCGTGTAAGCGCCCATCGTCCTCGAGTGGAATGGCGCGGGCGTCAACGCGGACGCCATCCCTCTCGGCCAGCGCGACGCCACAACAGCGGTGCTCCGGGTTCGAGACCGTGAACCGGTAGCGCGTCCGGCCGTACCGCCACTCGAGCGTAAATCGCGGCCACATCGTCGGGATGCAGGGGTTCACGGACACGGTTGATCCTGTTCGTTCGAGGCCGAGCAGTGCTTGAATGGCTGCCTGGTACATCCATCCTGACGATCCGGTGTACCACGTCCAACCGCCGCGCCCGACATGCATCGGATGCGCGTAGACATCGGCCGCCACCGCGTACGGTTCTACACGATACCGCTCGACGTCTTCCGGAGTTCTTGCGTGGTTGATTGGATTGACCATGTGGAACAATTCCATCGCTTCATCGCCCATGCCGAGGCGGGCGAGTGCGATCACGGTCCACAGCGCCGCATGCGTGTACTGGCCCCCGTTCTCGCGAATGCCCGGCAGATAGCCTTTGATGTAGCCGGGATCGTGCGCCATATGATCGAAGGGAGGCGTCAGCAAGAGGACGATCTGCGCATCGCGACGGACCAGGTGGGCGCGCACGGCGTGCATGGCGCGCTCGGCGCGGCGCGGTTGCGCGGCGCCTGAGAGGACCGCCCACGACTGGGTGAGCGAGTCGAGCCGGCATTCTTCGTTCTGCACCGATCCGAGCGGCGTTCCGTCGTCAAAATACGCGCGCCGATACCAGTCGCCATCCCACGCCAGTTCCAGCATGCCGCTCAACCAGCGCGCCTCATCCCGATAGCTCTGAGCCAGGTCGTCGCGGCCCCGCCGCTCGCAGACGGGCGCGAACAGGTTCAACACGGTCACGAGAAACCAGCCGAGCCAGACACTTTCGCCGCGGCCTTCATGACCGACACGATTCATCCCATCGTTCCAGTCTCCGGAGCCGATGAGCGGGAGGCCGTGCGCGCCGTACTTCATGGTGTGGGAGATGGCCCGGATGGCGTGCTCAAAGAGCGACGCCTTCTCGGCGGACAGCCGCGGCAGGATGTAGGTTTCCGACTGATCGGGTTCGAGCGGCGGCGCTTCGAGGAAACTGGCCACTTCGTCGAGCACCGACTCGTCGCCGGTGTGAGATACGTACTGGGCGATCGCATACGGCAGCCAGAGCAGATCGTCGGAGCAGCGCGTTCGCGTTCCCTTACCGCTCGGCGGGTGCCACCAGTGCTGGACATCGCCTTCCGCGAACTGCCGCGATGCCGCGACCAGCAAATGGGCGCGGGACACGTCGGGCCGCGCATACAGCAGCGCGAGCACGTCCTGCAGTTGATCCCGAAATCCAAACGCGCCGCCAGGCTGGTAATAACCCGTGCGCGCCCAGATGCGGCAGGACAGCGTCTGGTAAATCAACCAGCGATTGACGATCAGGTCAAATGAGTCGTCGGGCGTATGGATCTGGACGCCGTTGAGCATCTCGTCCCAAGCGCGTTCAGCGTCGACGATGGCCGCCTCGGCCTGCTGTAACGAGGCGTAGCGCGCGGCCAATGCCATCGCGTGCGGCTCGTCGCGGCCCTCACCGAGAACGAACGCGACGCTGCGCGTCTGGCCCGGTTCGAACTCCAACGCGATCTGCAGGGCCCCGCACGGATCGAGCCCGGCTCCGGTTCGGTCGTCGAGGGTCTCGCGGAAGAGCGCCGCCGGTGCGCTCAAGCTTCGATTGCGTCCGATGAATTCCGTGCGATCGCCTGTGTGCGACAGCGGCGGCTCGGTGGCGAGCCAGAACGCCACCCGATCGCGGAACTCCGTGTTGTAAGTGTTTCGTGCCAGGAGCGCGCCGGTCGTGTCGTCCAATCGGGTCACGACGAAGCGCTCCTCGCCGGTACGTGGCGGACCAAGCGACCACTGCACATAACCGAACACGCTGATCCGTCTCCGACGGCTGGTGGTATTGGTGAGCGTCAGCCGCATCACCTTTACGGGATCATCCGCGGCCACCGACACCGCCAACTCCTGTTCCATGCCGGCGACAACGTGCTGATAGCGAGTGACCCCGGCGGCGTGCCGGATGACCCATCGGCCGCCATTCGCGAGACGGGGCAGCGGACCAGGCGTGGCTCCCCACACTGCGCCCGAATCGTCGTCGCGCACATAGCAGGCTTCTGCGGTCGGGTCAGCCAGCGGATCGTTGGCGAACGGCGTCAGTCGATTTTCGCGGCTGTTCTCTGCCCAGGTGAACGCGGATCCTGAACTGCTGACAACGGTTCCAAACGTCGGGTTCGCCAGGACGTTCGACCACGGCAGCGGCGTTTCCCGCTCGCCGTCGAGCACGACGATGTACTCGCGGCCGTCTGGCGTGAAGCCGCCCAGCCCGTTCTCCATCATCAGCGGCGGAATTTTGATGGCGTCGGTTGCGGCCTCGGGCACTGGCAGCCGCGCCGTTGGCGGGATGTCCGTATCGCTGTATGTCCAGGGCGCCGGCCGCTCGAGTTGCTCGACGAGATCGCCAAGCTCGCTGCGCAGCACCACCCGCGACACGGCGGAGAGCAGGCGGCGATCGATTTCGGGCATGCCGTCGGCGCGGAGCAGGAAGATCCCCCCGGGCTTGGCGAGCCAGCCGACCCACGGCGGTTCCTGCACCACTTCGGTCAGCGCCTTCTGCATTTCGTCGAGATAGTCGGCCGGATGTTCGTTCATCAGCACGAGATCCGCCCGCAAGCCCTTGACGCGCCAGTACTCCTGCGCATGAAGCAGCTGTCTGACGAGCGGCAGCGCATCCGTTTCGGTGACGCGAAGAAGAACGATTGGCAGGTCGCCCGAGATCCCATGCCCCCACAGGTGCTGCTGCCCCAGCGAATTGGCCGAGAGATCGAGTGGACTGGTGCAGGAGGCATCGGTGCCAAAGACGCGCGACGCCAGTCGATCGAAGAGGATGGCCCGTTCATCGCTCAGCCCCAGTTGCTGAAGGGTGATGTGAACGTGCGTGAAGGCCATCGAGAAGGCGCGCGCCGCCGCACTGCCGTCGCGGTACTTTCGCGCCAGCGCCAGCGCCGAGGTATGGTCGGCCGCGACGCCGGTCGCGAAGGTGACGCGCACCACGCCGCCGGCGCCGATGCGGATGCGCTCTCGCAGCGCGCCGATTGGATCGAGCACCGCTCCAGTCGTGCCCGACAACGCGCGTCCATCGAGCATGACCGGATTGGCCGTCGAACGGCCGCGGCCGATGAATCGTGCGCGGTCGGTTTCCCATTCGACGGCGCCGCCGAGGCGCGGGCCGTCCACGCCGAGCACATGGAAGCCGACGACCGGGAATTCGTCGGCGGCGCGGGGCCGGCGACTGAAGAGGAGACCGGCGCTTTGTGAATCGAATTCGGTTTCGACGAAGAGCTTGCCAAAGGCGGGATGCGCCAGATCGTCTTCGCCTCGTCCCAGCACCATCTCCACATAACTGGTGACTTCGATCTCGCGCGTCTGCGTGCCGCGATTGCGGATCGTCAGGCGGCGCACCTCGACGTTGTCTTCGGACGAGACCGTGATCTCGAGTTGAGTCTCGATGCTCTCATCGCGCCGGCGGAACGTGATCTTGTCGAGATCGAAGGTGGCGTCGAATTGATCCGGGTCGGCCCCGACCGGCAAATAGGTCGCCGACCAGACATGGTGCGACCACGGGTCGCGCAGGTAGATGTACTGCGCACCGGTGTCGCAGGTGCGATCCTCCCGCCGCCGCGTGACCGCCAGATCACGCCAGATGCTGAAGCCGCCGCCGGCATTGGTGACCGCCGTGGTGTAGCGGCCGTTCGAGAGAAAGTGCGTATGCGCGCTGGCGGTGTGCGGCGATCGAAACTGCCGCGACGCGAACACCGGCAGCGTCGGCGGCGCCGACGTCGCTTCGGCTGGACGCGGCTCGGACAGAATGGCTTCGCGAGGCACGCGCTCCTGCAGCAGCAGCTCCGTCGCCTGGACGCGTGGATCGGTGTGAAAGCGCGAGACGAACGCATCGTGACAGATGACGTTCACGATCGCCACCAGCGACATGCCCTGGTGGTGTGCGAAGAATGCGCGGACGATGTTCGGCCGTGTCTTCGCGTCGGGCGCGACATCGACGTCGCGGTGGCGCGGGTTGTAATCGAGCGACTCGTAAAATCCGAAGCGGCCGACCATGCCCAGCGCCGCCAGCCGCTCGAGGTTGTCCGCGGCCGCGGCCGGCGAGACGAGGCTGGCCAGCGCCGTGGCGTAGGGAGCGATCACCAGTTCGCTGGCCAGGCCGCGCTTCAGTCCGAGGCCGGGGACGCCAAACGCGCGATATTGATAGTTCCCCTCTCGGTCGGTGAAGCCATACGCCGACTCGGAGATTCCCCAGGGGACATTGCGCTGACGTCCGTAGGCGATCTGTCGACCGACGCTGGCGCGGCAGCTCTGGTCGAGCAGGGTTCCCGGGAACGATCGCATCAGCAGCTGCGGCATCAGGTACTCGAACATGGTGCCGCCCCACGACATCAAGGTTGCGCGGCCGTCCACATTGGTGACGAGCCGTCCGAGATGGAACCAGTGGTGCTGCGGCACGTCGCCTTTGGCGATCGCCACGAAACTGGCCAGCCGCGCTTCCGAGGCCAGCAAGTCGTAGAACGATCCATCGAGCCGTTCCGGTCCCTCGCCATCGGCGAGGCGATAGCCAATCGAAAAGATGCGTCGCCGGCGGTCGTAGAGGAAGTCGAAGCGCATGGCGTCGGCGACCTCTGACAGCCGGGCGGCCAGCGTCCGCAGCGACTCATTCGACACCGATTCACCAGTCTCGGCGCGATCGATCGCCTCGAGGGTTGCCTGGTGCCAGTACAGGATTTCTTCGATGTCGTCGGAGCGATCCAATTCGGCGGCGGCGCCGGGGAGCGTCTCTTTCAGGTCCAGGATGTGAGCGAGCGCCGCCTGTCGCGCCTCCTCGTTCGCCTCGTCGCGGGCGCTGGCGCGAGCCGCGGACACAATGGCGCGGGCCGCGCCATTGACGGCCGTCACCGCTTGTCGCGAGCGTTGGCCTGGATCGATCGATGAGGAAACCCGGGCGAGCTGGTCGGCGGTATCGGCCAGGCCGGCGAGCCGTTGTGCGAATGTCTGCGGGTGATGCTCGAGGTCGAGCAGTCCCTGGGCGACCGCCATCAGCGCCCCGGCCAGATTGCCGCTGTCGACGGTTGACACGTACTTCGGATGGAGCGGCGCGAGGCTCGCGGTGTCGTACCAGTTGAGGAAATGCCCGCGATAGCGTTCCAGCCGGTCGAGTGTCGACAGCGTCAGGTTCAAGCGGCGCAGAAGCGCCGCGGTCGAAAGATAGCCAAGGTCATGGGCAGCCAGCGCCGACATCATGCCCATGCCGATGTTGGTCGGCGACGTACGGCGCGCCACCTTCGACGTTTCGCCCTCCTGGTAGTTGTCCGGCGGCAGCCAGCCATCGGCCTCCGACACAAAGGTGTCGAAGTAGCGCCAGGTACGGCGTGCGGTCCTTCGCAGCAGCAGGCGATCGCGTTCGCTCAGCGGCCGGACTCGCGCGCCAACCGGGACGCTGAGCCAGTAGGCCACGGCCGGCGCCAGCGCCCACAGCAGGATGAACGGCGTGGCCACGGGCAACGCGTCTGGCGTGCGGATCACGATCAACGCCGCCACAATGGCCGCGACCAGCGGGCTTGCCGCCATGTCGGCAGCGAAGCGGCGCAGGCGCTGGCTGATCAGTCCGGCGGCGCGTGCGGCGGCGGCCGCCGCGGTTTCCCATTCGAGCAGGCGCCGCTTGGTGACGACCAGGCGCACCAGCGTGACGGCGATGGCATGCACGGTGTCGACGGCGTGAAAGGCGAGGAACGTCACGCTGAGGACGATCTGGGCCAGCGCCGTCGCGGCGTCGCCGCGCAGGTTCCGCAGGAAGACCGGCACCGATTGCGCGCGGCCCGGACCGACGAGGAGCCGCGCGAGCACGGGCAGGAGTTGCGACGCGGCAACCCCGAGGACTGCCGCCGACCAGAACCAGCGCGCCCCGGGCAAGACCGTCCATCCCGCCACCAGCATCAACAGCAGCGCCGGCGACACCAGACTGCGTCGCAGGTTGTCGAGGATCTTCCAGCGCCCGATGATCGGCACCGTATTCCGCTTGAGCCCGTGGCGCGACGGCACAAACGGGAACAGCCAGAACAGAATCTGCCAGTCGCCGCGGATCCAGCGGTGCTGCCGCCGCGCGTGCGACAGCACGCTCGACGGATACTCGTCGACCAGTTCGACATCCGAGACCAGCGCCACGCGCGCATGGAGACCTTCGAACAGGTCGTGTGACAGCAGCGCGTTCTCGGGGACCGAGCCGTCGAGGGCCGCCATGAAGGCGTCGACGTCGTACAACCCTTTGCCGGTGAAGATCCCTTCGCCAAACAGGTCCTGGTAGGTGTCGGAGACCGCCGTCGTGTAGGGATCGACGCCGGTGTGGCCCGAGTAGAGGCGCGCGAACAGCGATCCGGCCGCGCTCATGAAGGTCACGCTCACCCGCGGCTGCAGAATGCCGTAGCCCTCGGTGACGCGGCCGACGCGGGAATTGAACGTCGGACGGTTGAGCGGATGCGTGATGATGCCGATCAGCTCGCGGGCGACGCCGCG
>Ga0068859_100002916_pt1 | contig 17371 bp, 8 predicted proteins | sample KBSSwiS22_FD_66585 | JGI IMG/M metagenome (GOLD analysis project Ga0068859, IMG submission 66585) | Switchgrass rhizosphere microbial communities from Kellogg Biological Station, Michigan, USA - KBS Switchgrass S2-2 | ecosystem: Host-associated > Plants > Roots > Rhizosphere > Soil ...
TCCGATGCTCCAGAAGGCGTGATGCACGACGAAGAGCCGGACCATCCCGCCCCAAAGGAACCCCTTGAGCGCCCCCGTCCAGCCGCCGAGCCAGAACGCCCCGAGAAGCGTCGGCAGCACCAGCCCGACGATTGCCCAGAGCGCATACGTTTGGTTCACCCACACAGCGATCTTGTCGCGCCGCAAGTCGTTAGCAAAACGGACGGAGTTCGTCAGCTTCCCGGCATACAACCAGCGAATGTGCGCGTGCCACTCTCCCTCCAGCCACGATCGCCAACCCGTGCCGAACAAATTAGGTGAGTGCGGGTCACCTTCGCGGTCACTGAAAGAATGATGGCGCCGGTGCGTGGCCGTCCAGAAGATCAGCGGCCCCTGGATCGCCATCGAGCCCAGAATCCCGAGTCCCAGTCGAACAACGGGCCGCGCTTTGAAAGCACGATGCGCAAAGTGCCGATGGAATCCAACGGTGACGCCGATCGTGGTCGAGGCATACATCAGCAGGAAAATCGCTACCTCCGCCACGTGCAACCCGGTCGTCACGGCCAACCAGATTGCCGCACCCACGCCTATCGCCGGCGCGAGGATCATCAGCAGTGCGAGGCGGAGCTGGCTACGCTGCAGGCCCGCATCGCTGACCGTCATCCGCATTTCGACGCGCCCAGGAGCCGGCGGCGGCTCTGGGACCAGCAGGACGGAAAGCGTTTCGCTGGATGGCGTCGTATTCATAGTGTGCTCCCTGCTTGCGGCGCGTCGGAGTGCGCCCCGTGCGGCCGCCGGACATCCCAGACCAGTCCGATGCGTTCAAGCCCGAGGATCAACCAGGCGCCCAGATCGAAATGCCACCACGCGAGACCGAACAGGGCCGAACCCGGGAAGGCATGATGGTTGTTGTGAAGTCCTTCGCCGAAAGTCGGTAATACCAGCAGCGCGTTGTTACGACTGCGGTCCCGGGTTTGGAACGGCCGCGAGCCGAATAAGTGGCCGAGAGAATTGATGCTGTTCGTCGCGTGATACGAGACAAAAAGCCGCACGAGCCCGCCCCACAACAATCCCGACACGGCCCCACGCCAGCTTGCGGTCAGAACGCCGCCGATGACCGCCGGAAGCAACACACCCAGTAGTACCCACACGTAATACGTACGATTCAACGCGACCGCGATGGGATCGCGCAGCAGGTCGGGTGAAAACGCGGCCGTGTTCGTCACTTCATCGTCAACCGTCCAGCCCATGTGCGCGTGTAGAAATCCGCGCACGCCGCGCTGCAAGCGCGTACCCGCGACATGCGGCGAATGCGGATCGCCGTCGCGGTCACTGAACCGATGATGTCGGCGGTGGTTGCTGACCCAGTAAGTCACCGGCCCCTGTGCGGCCAGGGAACCCAGAACGCCGAGACCGAATCGCACGCCCTTGCTCGTGGCAAATGCGCGATGTGCAAAATGTCTGTGAAAGCCGACCGTAATGCCGAGGATGGATAATGTGTAGAACGCAATCAGCAACGCCATTTCCATGGCGCCAACGCCCCCGGTCCTGGCGAACACAAGGGCGGCGATGGTACCAACGAGCGGCACCACTACGATGCCGACGGCATGCACCAGCTGCGTGGTGCGAAACGATGCCCCGCTGATGACAATGCGCGGTATGCTCGCTGCCGTTCTCATGGGAATTGTTCGTCCTGGAAGTTGAGGGCATGAGTCTAGACCAAGCACGTCGTGCTCACAAGTACACGTTCAGAGAAATACCTCTGCACAGGAGATAAGGTGTTGAGCCACACCTCTGGCGGCTATGGAATGCGTTCGCTTGTAGAGGTGCTGCGGCGGCGCGCCCAGGAAACGCCCAACCGCCGAGCGTTCGTCTGGCTGCAAAACGGACGCGACGCCGCGAGCGAGTTCACCTATGGCGAGTTGGACCGCGCCGCGCAACATGTCGCCAGGCGTCTCCAGTCACTGGACGCCGCCGGCGAGCGCGTGCTTCTGCTCTACCCGCCCGGCCTGGACTTCATCGCGGCACTCTTCGGCTGTTTCTACGCCGGCGCGGTGGCCGTGCCGGCGCTGCCTGCGGCACGGCCGGGGCAAAGCCGCGACCGCCTGGAAGGAATATTGGCCGATGCCGATCCACGGTTCGCATTGACCACGGGCGCTGATGGCGCCGCTCTCGCGGGCTCACCGCTACACATCGCGGTCATGCAGGACTTGAAGTCCGTGGCAGAGCGCAGTGCGGAGCCCTGGACAGCGCCGTCAATCGATCCGAACGCGACCTGCATGCTGCAGTACACATCCGGGTCCACGGGCACACCCAACGGCGTGATGCTGAGCCACGCGAACATCATGCACAACGAGGCGATGATCTGCGAGCGCTTCGAGCACACACCAGACTCCGTGGTCGTCAGCTGGCTGCCCGTCTACCATGACATGGGGCTGATCGGGATGCTGTTTCAGCCACTGTATGTCGGGAACCTCTGCATTTTCATGTCCCCCGTCACGTTCATGCAGCGCCCCATTCGTTGGTTGCAGGCGATCTCTCGCTACCGCGCCACCACGAGCGGCGGGCCGAATTTCGCTTACGAGATGTGCGTGGATCGCATCAAGACCGACGACTGCGCAGAGCTGGACCTGTCATCGCTGGAGATTGCCTACAGCGGGGCGGAGCCGGTGCGCGCAGAGACCATGCGGCGGTTCAGCGAGCGCTTCGCGCCGTACGGGTTCCGCCCAGAGGCCTTCTATCCATGCTACGGATTGGCGGAGGCAACGCTGCTTGTCACGGGCGGCAAGAAACTTTCGCCGTGGCGCGTTCGCACCATGGATGCGCTCGAGCTCGAGTCCGACCACCGTGCGGTGGCCGCCCGCGACGACGGACATCGGCGGACGCTCGTAGGCTGCGGTACGAGCCCCGCATCCCAGTCGGTGCGCATCGTCCACCCGGACACCGGCGAAGAGCTCGCAGAGGGACACGTCGGTGAAATCTGGGTGGCGGGCCCGTGTGTCGCCGGCGGCTACTGGAAACGCGAAGACGAATCACGCACGACGTTCCAGGCGCGCGTTCAGAGCGATCCGGAAACGCTATTCCTGCGCACCGGAGATCTGGGATTTCTCGACAGCATGGAGCTCTACGTGACCGGCCGCATCAAGGACGTTCTGATCATTCGCGGCCGGAACCATTACCCGCAGGACATCGAAACGACCGCAGAGAACAGTCATCCTGCGCTGCTGCCGGCCGGCAGTGTCGCGGTGCTCGTCCCGGGCGCAGACGCCGAGCGCCTCGTGCTTGTCCATGAACTTCGGCGCCAGTATGTGGCGGCGCCCGACACGGTCGAGATTGCGGCCGCGGTTCGCCGGCAAGTGGCGCGAGAGCATGGACTCCAGGTCGCGGGGCTGGTACTGATCAAGCCGGGAACGCTGCCGCGAACTACCAGCGGCAAGGTGCGGCGACGGGAATGCCGGCGGCTCCTGCTCTCGAGCGCCATGCCGGTGATTGCAGAGAACGTGCTGGGCGGGCCACTGTCGCCCGCATAGGCCGTTGCTTTCACGCTGTCGGATTTTGCCACGTGTACCCGCAGGGCAATACACCTGCGAGATAACGTTGCCGACACTCCTGCCGGCGGATTTTCCCGCTTGATGTTCGCGGGATGCCGCCAGCCTTGACGAGCACGATCGCGCCGGGCGCGATGCCGGTCGCGTCAACCACTGCTCGACACACCGCCTCGGTCACGGCGATCGGATCGCCGCCGCTGCCAAACTCCACCTCATGGGCAACGACGAACTGCTCCACGCCGTTCATTTCCACAGAAAACGCCGCACCTTTGCCGCTGCGCAGGATTTCGTGCGCCTCGCCGGCGACCCGCTCGACATCTTCGGGATACAGGTTGCGGCCGTTGACAATCATCAGATCCTTGATTCGCCCTGTCAGGTAGAGCTCGCCATCGTGAAGAAACCCTTGGTCCCCGGTCCGCAGGTAGGTGTGTGCCCCGGCATCATCCGCTCGCACGGCGTGGAACTGCTCGTGGGATTCGGCATCGAGGTTCCAGTAGCCCTCTGCGACGCTGGGCCCAGCCACCCAGACTTCGCCGATCACATTGGGTGCCTGGCGCGTGCGCGCCTGCGGGTCCACGATGCACACGTCCTCCAGCAACGGGCGGCCGCAGCTTACGAGCACCCGCGCAGTGGATGCATCCGCACTGTGCGTGGACTCAACCCGTCCAGCCTCCAGAGCGCGACGTGTCAGCGCCAGCGATCGCGGGGCACGGCCTTGCGGCCCTCCCGTCACCGCCAGTGTCGACTCGGCAAGACCGTAAGAAGTAAAGAAGGCCTCTTCGCGGAACCCGCAGGCCGCAAACGTATCGGCAAAGCGTCGCAGGGTCTGCGCGCGAATCGGTTCGGCACCCACGATCGCAATCCGCCAGCAGTCGAGGTCGAGACCGGCGCACTGCGCCGGCCGCAGCGAGCTGCAACACAGATCGTAGGCAAAATTCGGCGCGCCGCTGACCGTGGCCTGGTAACGGGAGATCGTCTCGAGCCAGAGCGCTGGACGGCGCACGAATTCGAGCGGGTCAAACAGGATGCTCTGAATGCCGGAATAAATCGGCTGGAGCAGTCCGCCGATCAGCCCCCAGTCATGAAAGAAGGGCAGCCAGCTCACAATGCGACTGCCCTCGCCGTGTCCGAAGGCCCGCTGCAACACTTCCAGGTTGTCGAGAATGTTCGCGTGGCTCACGCGCACGCCCTTCGGCGTGGAAAGCGAGCCGGAGGTGAATTGCAGGAACGCCAGCGGATGGACCTCGGTTTCGGCGGGAGTCCAGTCGTCCGCCTCGGCGTCGGCGATGCTGTCCACGCAGATGTGTGGGACGTTGATGAGGACGGGCAATCTGTCGCGCTGCGCCTGCAGCCGCTCAGCGATGGCCGTGGTGGTCACCACCGCCGTTGGCGTGATCTCCCCGAGCACACGGCGGAGGCGCTCGGCCGCATGAAACCCTTGCAAGGGCGGGCCGGGTACTGGAGTCACGCTCGCGTACTGGCACCCCATGAAGGCTTCGATGAAATGCAGGTCATTGGGACAGACGACCGCCACGCACGTGCCCGGCGCCGCCACCGGCCGTAGTCGCGCCGCCACGGCTCGGGCCCGTCTGTCCAACGCGCCGAAGCTCATCGTGCGCAACACGTCCGATCGCCGGCCGAGGAACGTAAACAGCGGCTGTTGTGGATGCCGCTGCGCGCGGGCGCGCAGGAGCGTCACCAGGCTGTCGACTGGGGCGGCAAGTCCCGGTGGAATCGCGTGCACGGCCAGGAATCAGTTGCTCGCTCTGTCGATTCGGCGGAAGGCAAAACGGGAGAGATTCATGGTGCCGGTGTGAAATCCGATCATGAACAGGCTGAGGTATTTCTCGTAGCGCGCAACCACGTCGGATCCCACCATCTCGGTCGCGGCGTCTTTATTGGCTCTCAGTCGCCTCCGCCAGTCGCGCAGGGTGCGCTCGTAGTGATCGCGGTCGTTCCGGAACCGCGTGATCTCGAACAGCCGCTCGCGGCCACAGACGATGTCGGCCTGCGTGGGCAGGTCAGATTCGGGGAAAATTTCCTGCTCGATGAAAGTATTGAGATCGCTGCGTTGCGCGTTTTCGTACGTGATCGTCTGCACCGATAACCAGCCGCCGGGCTTGAGCCATCCGTGGCAGAGCTCAAAGAAATGGCGATACACGCCGCGCTTCTCGGCGTCCGAGATGCCGGGGCGTGCGGCATGCTCGAGCACGCCCCACGCATAGATGCGGTCATAACGCGCGACGGCCTTGTGGTCGCGCCAGTTTTGCAGACGGACTTCGATGCGCGGATTATTGAACGTGTTGATCCAGTCGATGTGCGGCTGGTTGAGCGTGAGACCCACCGCCCGCTTTACATCGTAATGTTCCGTGGCGCGCTGCAGTTGTCCGCCCCATCCGCACCCGACGTCGAGGAGGCACTCCGCGCCGCGGAGGTGAGTTTCGTCGAAGTGGTAGTCCACTTTGTGTGTCTGCGCTTCTTCCAACGTGTCGGCAGGACTCCGATACAAGGCGCTGGTATAGCTCAGCGACTTATCGAGCCACAGGGCGTAGAAATCGTTGCCCAAGTTGTAGTGGTACTCGAGCGCCGGCACGGAGGCGCCCAGAGACGCATCGGAAAGCTTCACGCGGCGCCTCCTTGCAGTTGCGCCACCAGGAAATCCGTCAATTCCGCGACGGTGGGATAGTCGTAGACAATCGTCGGGTCGAGCTCCAGTCCGGTCCAATCCTCGAGATCCGCGACGAGGCTGACGGCCGCGGCTGAATCAAGGCCGTGACTTTCGAATGACAACCTTGTGTCGACCGTTTCGCTCGGTGCGCCCAGCAGCGCAGCGAGATAGTTGGACAGCCACCAGTGAATTTCCTGGCGGCCGCGCGTCTGCTCGCTCACGGGCCTATCGTCCGTGAGACGCTGCGACTGATCGCGGCGGCGTGGGCCGGTCGAACCGAGGCGCACATTCGACATAATTCCCCCTACCAGATTGACGCTCGGGACGCTCCAGCTGGCGGAGCGCCGTCACTCAACTCGCGTAGCTGTAACGCGCAGATGGTGCGTTGCGAGCAGCAGTCTGTCAAGCACAAATCAGGGCAAGAGATAATTAGTCATCATGGCGAGGCGCGGCCTCCATTCGTTCGCGGAGGCTTCGAGGACGCATGTCCGTCCAGACCTCCTTGATGTACGCCAGGCAGTCTTCGCGCGTGCCCGGGCTGCCGACAATGCTCCAGCCAGGCGGCAGCTCACGATCAACCAGCCAAATCGAATATTGATCTTCGTGGTTCACCACAACGTTGTAGTCCGCGCGCTTACTTTTTTCTGAATCCATCGAGTGCCTCCAAACGTTGGTGCCACGATACACGTACTCCGGCCTTCTTGAACCGCGCATTGTACTAATAGCGAATGCGCGACTTTTGTCTCGGTGGGAGGCGAGATCGCCCTCAACGGCAGGCTGGTCGAGCGACCACCGCGTGTTGCGCCATAACTGTAACTTCGCTAATTTCTTTTAGTAGCTAGCAACAACGTCGCGTAGAATGCCGACTCCGGCCCAGCCTCGACTGGCGGGTGCCCGGCTCCAACACAAGCAACGAATTGCAGAAGCAAACGATACGCAGGAGACGTTTGTGTTCCGGCGATTGTGATCGAGTACGTATTTTCGAGAACAATCCTGCGAAGCGAATGGCGGGAGTTATCGGATGAGCGAGATTGAAGATCGAGCGACCGCGGAACAGCTGATACCGGTCCTGCGGTGGCGAGCGGCAAACCAGCCAGACCGTCTCGCCTATGTGTTCGCTTCGGAAGGAGCTGGCGACATCCGATTGACTTACGCCGATCTCGACCGCAGGGCGCGGGCCGTCGCTGTTACTCTGCAGAGCGCCGCGTCACCGGGCGATTGCGCGCTCCTGCTTTTCCCTCCGGGCCTGGATTTCCTCGCCGCCTTTCTTGGCTGCCTTTACGCTCGAGTTGTGGCCGTTCCTTTGTTTGCGCCGCGGCGCAATCGTGAGGATCCGCGTCTGAACGCGATCATCGAAGATTCCGGCGCAAGGTTAGCGTTGACTGTCGCGCGGGCGTTACCCGAACGACCATCGCCAGGGTCGCGGTACGGCGACCTCGACTTCCTGCTTACGGACACGATTGATGACGCGGTTGCGGATCGATGGATCGAGCCACCGAATGACAAAGAAGAACTGGCGTACTTGCAGTACACATCCGGTTCGACGTCGGTCCCCAAGGGCGTGATGGTTACTCACAGTAACCTCCTCTCCAACTGCGCATTCATGCAGGAAGCGCTGGAATTGTCAGAGCAGACCGTATCGGTGACGTGGCTTCCGCATTTCCACGATATGGGGCTCATCGACGGATTACTGAACCCGCTTCAGGTCGGGTATCCCGCAGTGATCATGGCACCGGCGGAGTTCACCGCCAGGCCCATCCGATGGCTCCAGCTCATCTCGCGTTTTCGAGCCACGCATAGCGGAGCACCGAACGCGGCCTACGATCTCTGTGTCCGACAGATCAGGCCTGAGCAACGAGCGGAGCTGGATCTATCGTCCTGGACCGTGGCGTATTCCGCGGCTGAACCGGTACGAGCCGAAACGTTGGATCGATTCGCGGAGTTTTTTGCTCCCTGCGGTTTTCGAAGGCGATCCTTTATGCCCGCCTACGGCCTCGCGGAAGCAACACTCATGGTTTCGGGGACACCCAAATCCATGTCGCCGACGGTCAAGGACCTGGATTCGGCACACCTGGAGCGAGGGCTCATCTTTCCGGCGAACGTATCGAAATCCCGCCGCCTGGTCGGGTGCGGTCTGGTGTCGAAGGGCATCGGCGTGTCGATTGTCGATCCTAGAACGTCGAGAATCTGTTCTGAAGATACCGTCGGAGAGATTTGGGTGTCCGGGCCCACGGTGGCCGGAGGCTACTGGAAGCGACCCGATGAGTCTTCCGAAACGTTCAAGGCATTCCTCGCCGACACAAACGACGGCCCGTTTCTTAGAACGGGCGACCTCGGGTTTCTCGCGGACAACCAACTGTTTGTGACCGGGCGCCTCAAGGATCTCATCATTATTTCCGGCTCCAACTTCTATCCCCAGGACATTGAAGCACTCGTCGAGAACGCGCACCCGGCCCTGCGTCCGGGACACGGCGTGGCCTTTTCCGTCGAAGTGGAGGGCCAGGAATCTCTCGTGATTGGGCACGAGATCGATCGTCAGTTCAGGAACGCGGGAACGGCCGAACTCGAAAACGTTGCTGGCGCCATCAGGCGGGCGGTATATGAGAGTTTCGATCTGGACGTCTACGCCGTTCAACTCCTCAAGGTCGGAGGCATCAAGAAAACCTCGAGCGGCAAATTTCAGCGTCAGGCCTGTCGTGCGGATTTTCTGGCTGGCCACACCGAGGCGCTGTTCGAGTCGAGGTTGAAACGGAATCTGCATCACTCCGCTGAGGAAGCCGACGGACTGAGCCGATCGGAACTCCTGGCGTTGAATCCGGGAGAGCGCGCCGCCGCCCTCGAAGAGCGCTTGCGCCGCCGCGTTGCCCGAGTTCTGCAGATGCCTTGGCGGCAGATCGACGCATCCGAGCCGCTGGGATCTTACGGGCTCGGGTCGCTCAAGGGCATTCAGTTGATTGCGAGCATCGAGGACAGTCTCGCAGTGACGCTGCCCACGACCGAGGTCTTCAACTATCCGAACATCACCGCGCTTGGCCGTCATCTTTGTGCCTTGATGGGGTTCGCCGTCGACGCCGGTGTGGTCAAGACCAGCGAGGTGATTGTACAGGCGACGCACGCACTGGACGATGAACGCCTCGCCGAGTTTCTCGGCGCGGTGGAACGGATCTCGATTTCGGATATGCAGCAGATGATCGCGGACAGGCAAGTGGGAAACAAACCTGAATGAAGCGAGCTTGGGTGAAGACAAATGAGCGAAGCACTGACGCGGCTGATTACCGACCTGCCTGCCGACAAGCGAAAAATTCTCGCGGAACTTCTCGGCTCTCCTCGAGATCCGATCGCCATCATTGGGATGGCTTGTCGTTTTCCTGGCGGCGCAGACTCGCCGGATGCGTTCTGGCGCCTTCTCGAGAATGGCGTTGATGCCATCGGCGAAGTCCCGCCGGATCGGTGGGACATCAACAAATTTTACGATCCCGATCCCGCGGCTGCCGGAAAGATGTCCTCGCGGTTCGGCGCCTTCCTGGATCAAATCGATCGATTTGACGCGCCCTTCTTTGGTTTAACGCCTCGCGAAGCCAGCCGCACGGATCCGCAGCATCGGTTACTTCTCGAAGTGGGCTGGGAGGCCCTCGAAAACGCTGGTCAGCCCGCGGACCGCCTGGCGGGTACACAGACCGGTGTGTTTGCGGGCCTGAGCACCAACGACTACTGGTGGCTCCAAGTTCCGGACGTCGTCAATTTTGATGGACATGCCGGGATGGGTGGGGCTCATTGTGTGGGGGCTGGCCGGCTCTCTTACCTGCTCGATCTTCGCGGCCCGAACGTGGCAGTGGACACCGCATGTTCGTCATCGCTCGTCGCAGTGCATCTCGCCTGTCAGAGCCTTGCCACCAAGGAGTGCGACCTCGCGATCGCGGGAGGCGTCAATGTGATGGCGTCGCCGATCCCGACCATTTCTCTTTCCCGGTGGGCAATGTTGGCACCGGATGGCCGTTGCAAGACCTTCGATCGGAGCGCGAACGGCTTCGCGCGCGGTGAAGGATGCGGCATGGTCACGCTCAAGCGACTCAGTGACGCGCTTGCCGACAATGACCACGTTCTCGCGGTGATCCATGGTTCGGCGATCAATCACGACGGCAGGAGCACCCGGTTCTCGGCACCCAACGGCCATGCTCAACAGGCCGTCATTCGACGGGCCCTCGACAATGCCCATATAGCGCCGTCTCAGATCTCGCTGGTTGAGGCCCATGGGACAGGTACTTCTTTGGGCGATCCGATCGAGTTCGAGGCTTTGAAGGCGGTCGTTGGGCAGCCACGACCTGCAGGAGAGCGTTGCGCACTCGGATCGGTGAAGACCAACATCGGTCATCTCGAGGCAGCCGCGGGCATCGCGGGGCTCATCAAGACCGTACTCTGTCTGCAGCACCAGACCATTCCGCGGCATCTCCATTTCAAAGAGCCGAATCCGGGGATTGTGTTGAACGATTCGCCGTTCTTCATCGCGCAGGAGAGAACCCCGTGGTCGGTAACCGATGGAGGTCGGTACGCAGGCGTCAGTTCATTCGGCCTTAGCGGCACGAATGCCCACGTCGTCGTCGGCTCGGGCCCAAACGCTGCGCCTGCACACCCTGAGACGGAACCCAACCGGGCGCACATTCTGCCCATCTCCGCTCGGAGCGCGGCCGCGCTCGACACGTTGGCGCGAACGTATCGCGAGTGGCTTCTTGGCCCCGCCGCGGCGGCAGTCTCTCTGGAGGACATTTGCTACACGGCCAGCGTGAAGCGCAGCCGCCATCCGTATCGGGCCGCGGTTACCGCCAGTAGCAAGGAAGAACTGGCCGAGCGTCTGGGCCTGTTCACGAAAGAACCGGTCGTTGGTTCGCCGGTATTTTCGTCCCGGCGCATTGTCTTTGTTTTCTCCGGCCAGGGCTCTCAGTGGGCTGGAATGGGAAAGCAGCTGTTCCAGGAGGATCGTGTTTTCCGCGAGACCTTGGAACGATGCGATGCCCTTGTTCGCAAGGAGGCTGGCTGGTCGTTGCTGAGCGAACTCAATGCAGACGAGCCGCACTCCAGGCTCGTCCAGACAGATCGCGCCCAGCCGGCCATCGTTGCGGTTCAGGCGGCGCTCGTGGAACGTTTTCGAGCCTGGGGCATCGAGCCCGATGCTGTCGTCGGGCACAGCGTTGGAGAAATTGCCGCGGCGTACGCCGCTTCCGTGCTGAGCCTCGAGGATGCCATGCGCGTTGCCGTGCACCGGGGAAGGGTTATGCAGCGTGCCCAGGGAAAGGGACGCATGGCCGCTGTTGGGCTCTCATACTCGGAGTGCGAGCGATTGATTGCCGCGTATGGCGACCGTCTGTCGGTAGCCGCTGTCAATAGTCCCACGTCCACCGTGATTGCTGGCGAGTCCCTGGCTTTAAACGAAGTGCTGGACGTTCTGAAGACGCGCGGTGTGTTTTGCCGTGATCTTGGAGTGGACTATGCCTTCCACACACCTCAGATGGAGCCGCTCTTAGCGGAGCTGGCCGAAAACCTCGAGAATTTGAAACCGCGCGCTAGTTCAGTCCGCGTGCTCTCGACAGTCACCGGTGCCGACGCCAGCGGCGAGGAGCTCGATGGCCGGCACTGGGCGCGATCGATGCGTGACCACGTTCGCTTCGCCGACGCGATCGATCGGCTGTTGGACGACCGCTACGATCTCTTCATCGAGATTGGTCCTTCGCATGTTCTGGGCACGCCGGTTACGGAGTGTCTCCGGGCGCGCGGGACCGAAGGAACGGTGCTCGCTTCTCTGCGAAAGGGGCGTGACGGGTCCGGGGTGTTACTCGCGGCCCTTGGTGCTCTCTTCACTTCGGGATGCGACATCGATTGGAAGCGCGTTTATCCGAGCGGACATTTCCTTCCGCTGCCAACCTATCCGTGGCAACGAAAACGCTACTGGCTGTCGCTCGGACCCGACGCACCAACGCCGTTGACGGCTGGTGCGATCGCGTCTGGAGAGTCGAGCCCCATCACGACCGCAGAGCGAACGAACGTCGCGACGTACTACGACAAAGTCGTCACGTTGACTGAAGGTCACAATCACGAGATGTTTCTGACCTTCGCGCCGTTTCGAGAACCGGTGCCGGGCTTTTCATGGCTGCTCGCCCTGTACGAGCCGGACAAACATCCCGACGCTGTCTCGCTCGTCAGGCACGCACAGCAGGAGCTGCGAAGGGTCCTGTTCAGGGGAATCGACTTTTTGTCGATTCGGAGGGTCCTCGATTTCGGCTGCGGGCACGGCTCGGACGCCATTTCGCTTGCCGAGCAACATCGTCACCTCGCAGTGGACGGGTTCACGATCTCGGCCAGGCAGGCGGAGTTCGCCAATCGCGAGGCCGCCGCACGCAATCTTCAGGATCGGGTTTCGATCTACAACTGCGACAGCTCGAAAGACGAGTTTCCTGGTCACTACGATTTGGTCATCGGATTCGAAGTCGCGCACTACGTCGATGAAAAGCACAAACTGTTCTCGAACATCGATCGGCATCTGGCCGACGGCGGGTTTCTCGTGCTCGCCGACTTCGTGGCCAACACCGTTTCCGAGATCAGAGACGAGGCAACCTCGTCCTACTTCCCCACGGCCAAGCAGTGGTCGGACCTCCTCGCTTCCTACAAATTGAGAGTGGTGGAATGCGTTGATGTAAGCCAGGAGATGTCGAATTTTCTGCACGACCCCGATGCAGCCGCCAACCTCGATCTGTTAGGCACGCGAGCCGCGGATCAAGGCGCCGCGAGACGCCATTTTGCAAGCTACGACGGCTTGGGGCGCCTGTTCCGGAAAAAGCTCTGCATGTATGGCCTGATAACCATTCAAAAAGATCGTTACCTTTCGAAGGACGCTATCGCGACGATCAACCGCGAGAGGCTGGCGTCTCCTACGCCCTACGCCGAGGCTGCAGGGTGGAGAGAAGGTCATAGCGCCGCAGCAGGAACTCGACTTGCGATCGACACACGTTCAGCCGACTGGCTTTACGAGATCGCTTGGCGGCCCAGCCCGTTTCCTAAACCGGCACCGGCTCTCCATGCCGATTCGGAAGGAGTCTGGATCATCTTCGCCGATCGAAGTGGTGTCGGGGAAGCATTGGAGGAGCAATTCCGGTTGCTCGGACAGAACTCAGTCATCGTCACGGCTGGGCACGCCTTTGAGCAGCTTGGAGAAAGAAGTTTCAAAGTTTGTCCATCGCGTGCAGACGACTTCAGTGCGGTCTTGTCGCATGTCCTTACCGACCGGCGGCTTCCATGCCGTGGAGTCATTCACCTTTGGGGCTTGGACTCCACTCCGGCGGACCAGACAACTCCCGCCTCCCTGAGAGCCGATCAGGAACTGGGGTGCGCGAGCCTTCTGTATTTGACTCAGGCGCTTTCGGAGGCTGAGTACGCTGGACGCCCGCTCCTGTGGAGCGCCACACGCGGCGCTCAGGCCGTCGACGCCGGCAGCGTTCTAAATGCGTCGCAGACACCTCTGTGGGGTCTCGGGCGGACGATTGCCACCGAACACTCGAGCCTCTGGGGAGGCCTCGTCGACCTGGATCCCGCGGCACCGGCAGGTGAGACGGCTCGCGTTCTCGCAGACACGATCCTCGCCGGAGACGGTGAAAATCAGGTTGCGTGGCGCGGAGGAGAGCGCTATGTCGCGCGTCTTGTCTCGCGAGCGGAATCCCGAGAGGAGGCCGGTCTTCGATGTAAGTCCGACGCCAGCTATTTGTTGACTGGCGGGTTGGGCGCGCTGGGTCTGCAAGTCGCGAAGTCGATGGTCGACGCGGGTGCCCGCGAGCTGATCTTCCTGCAGCGGTCAAAGCTACCGCCGCGCGACGCCTGGGCCGAGGTCGAGCAAGGGAGTCACATCGCGGATCAAATCGCGGCGGTTCAGCAGTTGGAGGCCAAAGGGGCTCGAGTCCATGTGTTCTCGGCGGACGTCGCGAGGGAAGATCAAGTCGAGGAGGTACTCAGAGAAGCCCGGAATTCCTTGCCTCCTGTCCGCGGAATCATTCACGCGGCAGGCATCCTGGACGACGCGATACTCTCGCAGTTGAACCAGGGCCGCCTCGAGCACGTCATGGCTCCGAAAGTAAGCGGCGCCTGGAACCTTCATCGGTTGACGTCGAGCTTGCCGCTCGACTTCTTCGTGTGCTTCTCCTCGCTCGCCTCAGTGCTGGGCTCTCCAGGTCAGGCGAACTATGCGGCCGCGAACGCCGGATTGGACGGGCTGATGCACTACAGGCGCCGGCTCGGATTGCCGGCGCTGAGTGTCAATTGGGGGCCGTGGTCAGAAGTAGGCATGGCGGCCGCCGACACCAAACGCGGCGAGCGTGTGGCGCAGCAAGGGTTCGGAAGCATTGCCCCGGCCAAGGCTGTGCGCGTGCTCGAACGGCTGATTCAACAAGAGCGGCCGCAGATCGCGGTCGTGGACCTCGACCTCCGCCGCTTACAGCAGTCCACGGCAGCTGTAAGAACACCGTTCCTCTCCGAACTCCTTGGCGACGCAGTCAAGGTCGCGGCAACTCGCCCCGCCGACACAGGTGAGATCCAGGACACGAAGCCTCCGATTCGGGACGTTATTTCCAGCGCCGATCCAGCTGCCTGGCCCCAGTTGTTGAAGGAGTATCTCCTCCAAGAAATGGCCAAGATTCTTCAATTGGCACCATCCGAGCTGAGCATGAATCAGCCCTTGAACAGCTTGGGGATCGATTCGCTGATGGCTGTCGAGATTCGGAACCGCATTGAGTCCGACCTTCAGGTTCGCGTCCAGATCACAAGTCTCCTGGAGGGTTCGAGCGCGGATGACCTCGCCGGAAACATCCTGCGTCAACTGCAGCCGAAATCCACGGCAACGCCGGCCGCGCGTGCCGCGCGTATCGCTCAACAGCTTGAAGAAATGTCGGACGAAGCGGTTCACGCCCTCCTGGCGGAGAAGAGGCGGGAAGCGAATCACAGGAGTGTGTCGTGATCGAGGATCGCGAGACTGCTCCGGAGCTTTCGCCCGAGAGGCGTGAGCTACTAAAACTGCTGCTCGGCGAAGACAGCGAAATCACAGAGAGCGACAACACGATCCCGCGGGTGGTCAGGAACGGCGAGCCTCTCGAAGCCTCGTTCGGTCAGGAGCGGCTGTGGTTTTTCGACCAACTCGAGCCCGGCAACGCGCTATTCAACGAGTCGCAAGCTCTACGCCTCGAGGGCCGGCTGAACGTCGCCGCTTTGCAGCGGTCATTGCAGACGATCGTCAGGCGGCACGAGATCCTTCGAACGAGCTTCAAGGCCGTGGACGGACGGCCCATGCAGATGATCGCAGGGGCCTTGGACATCCCGCTGCGGATCGTGGATTTGAGTGGTCTTTCGGAGGCAGCGCGACGGGCGCAGGTACATCAGCGCCTCGAGACCGAAAGCCGGCAGCCGTTTGCGCTCGACCACGCACCACTGGTGCGATTGACGCTCCTGCGGATGGGCCCGGAGCTTCACGTGCTGCTGGTCACACTACATCACATCGTCGCGGACGGTTGGTCTCACGCTGTGATTGTGAAGGAGCTGGTAGCGTGGTATCGGTTGTTCGCGGATGGCCGCGGCGAACCGCTACCCGAACCGGCGCTGCAGTATGCGGACTACGCGGCGTGGCAGCGTCGCGAGGCAAACGGCCCGGTGTGGCAAGAGCAAAAGGCGTATTGGAAGCGGCAGTTGAGAGGTGAGCTGCCTGTTTTAGAGCTGCCGCTGGATCACCCGCGTCTGCCCGAGTCTTCGTTGCGGCGTGGAACGTACCATAGCTTTGCGGTTTCGCCCCATTTGTATGCCGGGCTCCGCGAGTTGAGCCGGGCCAGCGGCGCCACCTTATTCGTGACGCTGCTGACGGCGTTCAAGGTGCTGTTGCTCCGCTACAGCGGTCAGGAAGATCTCCTGGTAGTTTCCCCAATTGCAGTCCGGAACCGGCTGGAACTCGAAGGAATGATCGGGTTCTTCGTCAACAGCCTGGCATTGCGCACGGACCTCTCAGGCAATCCCACCTTCAATGAAGCATTGCAGCGCGTGCAGCAGATGTGTTTTGACGCATTTGCCCACCAGGAGTTGCCATTCGAAAAGGTCGTTGAAGAAATACGGCCGAACCGGTCTCGGGGAGGTCAGCCCTTGACCCCGGTTTCGTTCATGTTGCACGCGGCGGTTACCGAACGCCACGACCTTGGCGAGGGACTGAGCCTGGTGGTGGAAGACGCGGACATGAACGATGAGTACGCCTTGACGATGGCGATGTGGCAGGGTTCCGACGGGCTGGCGGGGACGCTTCTCTACGACGCCACGCTGTTCGATGCCGCCACGATCGAACGCATCGTCGGGCACTGGCAAACGTTGTTGGCCGCCGTCGTTGCGCATCCCGATTGGCGCGTGGCAGATCTGCCGCTGCTCGACGAAGCGGAGCGGCAGCAGCTCCTGTTTGGCTGGAACGAGACGCGCGCCCCATACGTACAGCACGCCTGCTTGCACGAGCGCTTCGAGAAGCAAGTCGAGGCCACACCAGACGCATTGGCGCTGACGTGCGACGACCAGCATTGGACCTATCGCGAGTTGAACCGGCGGGCGAACCAACTGGCTCACTATCTGCGTGGCCGCGGCGTCGAACCCGAAGTACCTGTGGGCTTGTGCACGGACCGGTCCGCGGAGATGGTGATCGGTCTGCTCGGCATCGTGAAAGCGGGCGGCATATATGTTCCGCTGGATTCGGACTATCCGCGCGCGCGGATGGAATTCATGCTGCGGGACAGCCGGTCGCTCTTGCTGGTAACGCAGCAGCATCTACTGCCAAAGCTTCCGGATGATAGACCACCAGTGGTCTTGATCGATGCGGACTGGAGCCTGATCTCGCAAGAGAGCGAGAAAGACCCGGCCAACCGCACGACGGAAGACAACGCGGCGTACGTCATCTACACGTCAGGCTCGACGGGCAGGCCGAAGGGCACGCTGGTCAGCCACGCCAACGTGGGGCGCCTGTTCGATGCCACCGAGGACTGGTTTCACTTCGGGCCAACCGACGTGTGGACCCTGTTCCACTCTCTGGCGTTCGACTTTTCGGTATGGGAGGTCTGGGGACCGCTTCTCTCTGGTGGCCGCCTGGTAGTCGTCCCTTATTTCGTCAGCCGTTCACCGGCGA
>Ga0068859_100002923_pt1 | contig 17349 bp, 9 predicted proteins | sample KBSSwiS22_FD_66585 | JGI IMG/M metagenome (GOLD analysis project Ga0068859, IMG submission 66585) | Switchgrass rhizosphere microbial communities from Kellogg Biological Station, Michigan, USA - KBS Switchgrass S2-2 | ecosystem: Host-associated > Plants > Roots > Rhizosphere > Soil ...
ACCAGAAAAATCCATGCGACTGATTTGTGCCTTCGTTTGTACGCTGTTGCTAACGTTCGTATTTACAAGCTGCCAGCCTAAGTCTTCTTCAGGTGGCGGTGCAGGTGGAGCAGGAACAAAACACCGGCTTGCTTTTGTCACCAACAATGCGTCGGCTTTCTGGGTCATTGCGCGCGCCGGCACTGCGAAAGCAGCCCAGGATATTCCCACCATTGAAGTCGATTTCAGGATTCCGTCTGATGGAACAGCCGCAGCCCAGCAAAGCCTGGTGGATGATCTACTGGCCAATCGTGTTGAAGGTATCGCCATTAGTCCAGTTGATCCCAAGAACCAAACCGACATGCTGAATCGAGCCGCCGCCCAAAGCATCGTGATAACGCAGGACAGCGACGCTCCGAACAGCAACCGCGTCTGCTACATCGGCACTGACAACGTTGCTGCCGGTCGTCAGGCCGGTGAGTTGGTTAAAGAAGCATTGCCGAATGGCGGCAAGATCATGGTCTTCGTCGGCGTGCTCGATGCCGCCAACGCGGCGCAGCGTAACCAGGGATTGAGGGAAGCTCTGGCGGGATCGAAGGTGCAGATTATTGACGTGCGTACTGACAACACCGATCGCGTACGCGCCAAGTCAAACGCAGCTGACTCGCTCGTAAACTTTCCCGATATCGTCGGCATGGTAGGGCTTTGGTCTTACAATGGACCCGCCATTCTTTCCGCAGTCAAAGAAGCAAACAAGACCGACAAGGTGAAGATCATCGCGTTCGACGAAGAGGACGAGACACTCGCGGGCATCAAGAGCGGTGAGATTTACGCCACTGTCGTGCAACAGCCTTACGAGTTTGGCTATCGCTCGATGGAGCTGATGTCAAAAATTCTTAATGGCGACAAGTCCGGGATTCCGGCCAGCAAGCAGATCTTCGTGCCGACAATCGCGGTGAAGAAAGACAGCGTCGAAGCGTTTGCGAAGCAATTGAATGAGCGCCTCGGCAAGAAGTAAAGTCACCGATCCGAACTCCCAGTGGCCACTAACATTCCAATCCTCGAAATGGAGGGAATCAGTAAACGGTTCCCAGGGGTTGTAGCGCTCGATAACGTCAGCCTGAGTGTCGGCACGGGTGAGATCGTGGCGCTGATCGGCGAGAACGGCGCCGGGAAATCGACGTTGATGAAGATTCTCGGCGGCGCCATCGCGCGCGACACCGGTACGATCAAGATCAATGGCGCGCCAGTTGAGATACGCTCCCCACGTGAAGCGAGCGCGCTCGGCATCGAGTTTATCCATCAGGAACTCAGCGTTCTCGATAACCTCGACGTTGGCGCCAACATCTTCCTACGTCGCGAACCAACGACCGCCGGGTTCCTGAAGCTGATCGATCGCAAACGGATCTATAGGGAGTCTGATCAAATCCTGCGGCGGCTCGGAGTTGACGTTTCGAGTCGCACTCCACTCGGTCAACTTTCCCTCGCCCAACAGCAACTGGTCGAGATCGCACGAGCGCTCAGTGCGGGGGCACGAATCATCATCATGGACGAGCCAACGTCGAGTTTGACGCTTACAGAGACTCGCCGCCTGCTCGAACTGGTGAAGGATCTCAAAGCTCATAACGTCAGCATCATCTACATCTCGCATCGCATGCACGAAGTGAAAGAGATCGCTGATCGCGCGGTCGTGCTTCGCGACGGAAAAAACGCGGGTGAGATTCAAGGCAACGAGATCACTCACGAACGCATGGTGCGAATGATGGTCGGGCGTGACTTGAAAGAGTTCTTCAAGGTTGAGGCGAGTAATGGCGAAACTAACGGAGGCGGTGGTTTTGAAGTGCGCCGCTTGCGTACTTTGCGATATCCGAACCATCAGATCTCTTTCAAAGTCGAAAAAGGTGAAGTGCTTGGGTTTGCGGGACTGGTTGGCGCCGGACGCTCCGAAGTCGCGCGCGCGATCTTTGGTGTTGAGGAAGCCATCGAGACTGACCTCTCTTTAGACGGAACGGGATTGCAAATTCGCGGTCCGCGGGACGCAATTAGTCACGGTATTTATCTCATCCCTGAAGATCGACGTCTTTCCGGTCTAATCGTCGACTTCAACGTGCGCGAGAACATTTCGCTGCCGAATCTGGAAAATTATTCGTCCGCCAAAATCATCAATTTCAAGAAGGAAGCAAGCGCCGCTCGCGAAGCGTGTAAAGCAATCAATATCAAAACGCCATCAACAGAGATGCGTGCGGCAAATCTCAGTGGCGGCAACCAACAGAAAGTGGTGCTTGCGAAATGGCTGACGTTTGCGCCGCGAGTGTTGATTTTTGACGAGCCAACACGCGGGATCGACGTTGGCGCCAAGGCTGAGATCTATCAACTCATTCGCAACCTTGCCGCGAAGGGTGTATCGGTGATCGTCATCAGTAGTGAGATGGAAGAGGTGCTCGGGATCAGCGATCGCATCGCGGTGATGCACGAAGGACGCCTGACCGGAATTCTCGACCGCGCCCAGTTCAGCGAAGAGGCCGTCATGCGTCTCGCTACCGGAACAGAAGGATAGCCACCAAAAAGCACACAAGCACACAAGATAAAATGAGAACCTTCCGCTGAAAAATCATTTGTGCCTTATGTGCCTTTTTGTGGCTAAAGAGGATACTTTATGAAAAAAGAGCTCGGCATCTTTGTCCTGCTAATCGTTCTCTGCATCGTCGTTTCCGTCATCAACCCAAACTTCCTGCTCGCGATCAATCTGCAAAACCTTGCGCGGCAGATTGGAGCGTTTGGAATCTTCAGCATCGGCCTCGGCCTCGTGATCATCACCGGCGGTATTGAACTCTCGGTCGGTTCAATGATGGCGCTGCTCGGTGTGTTGTTGTCGATGATGCTGACTGAGTGGGGTTTCGGTGTGCCCCTCGCGATCCTGGCTGTTATCGGTATCGCAATGGCGCTGACCTTCGGTCACGGACTGCTGATCACTCGCCTGAACATGCAACCGTTTATCGTTACGCTCTGCGGTCTGCTGTTCTATCGTGGTCTCGCGCGCTTCATCACGAACGACGAAACAAAAGGCTTTGGTACCGTGGCAGGACTCGACTTCCTTCGCTTCCTCGCCAACAGAAACCTCGCCGGCATCCCAATGCCGTTTGTGCTGCTCATCATCATCAGTGTGATTGCGTGGGTGGTCCTGCATCGCTCAGTCTACGGCCGTTACCTCTTCGCAACCGGCCGCAACCCTGAAGCAGCGCGCTATGCCGGTATTAATACGAAGTGGATCGTTACCATGACCTATGTCATCGCCGGTGCGCTAACGGCGATCTCGGGAATCATCTTCGCGTTTTATACAAACTCCGTGTCGCCGGCGAATCACGGCAACGCTTATGAACTTTACGGAATCGCGGCCGCGGTGCTCGGTGGATGTTCGTTGCGCGGCGGTGAAGGATCGATAGTCGGCATCGTGATCGGCACTGCGCTGCTTCAGGTGCTGCGCAACCTCGTCAACCTGCTCGGCATTCCGAGTTCACTCGATTTCGCGGTGATGGGCGCAGTGATCCTGATTGGCGTCATGGCCGATCAGATCTTTACCGAACGCCGCAACCGTCGACAGGTCGCAATCATGCGCGAAACCAGCGCCCAGTAATCTTCTTCGCGTCTTTGCGTAAACCTTGCGCCTTTGCGTGAAAATGGAGAAACGAATGAAACTGCGTCAAAACCTTTTTGCCCTCTTCCTGCTCTTATTGTCTTGCACTCTCCTCGCAAATGCTCAACCCACTATCACCAAAGCTCCGTTCGGAACCGCCGACGGCCAAAGCGTCGATCTTTACACACTCCGAAACGTGCACGGCGTAGAAGCCAAAATAACGAATTACGGCGGTATTCTAGTCTCTCTCAAAGTTCCGGATCGTAACGGCAAGTTTGACGACGTCGTGCTCGGCTTCAATGATCTCGCCACCTATTTAAAAGGACATCCATATTTCGGCGCACTCATCGGCCGTTACGGCAATCGCATCGCCAAAGGGCGCTTCACGCTTAATGGCGTTGAGTACAAGCTCGCAGTCAATAACGGCGAGAACACATTGCACGGCGGTATCAAAGGCTTCGATAAAGTTGTCTGGACCGGCAAAGAAATGAAAACAAAAGCGGGGCCGGCAGTTGTCTTAACTTATCTCAGCAAGGACGGTGAGGAAGGTTATCCGGGCAATCTCAACGTCAGAGTTGTTTACACGCTCACCAATAACAACGAGCTCAAGATCGAGTATTCAGCCACGACCGATAAAGACACCGTCACGAATCTGACTCATCACTCTTATTTCAACCTGGCCGGCGAAGGTAATGGCGATATTCTCAGTCATCTCGTGACGATCAACGCCAATCGCTTTGTTCCAACCGACGCGGGCTCGATTCCGACCGGCGAGTTGAGAAAAGTCAACGGCACGCCCTTCGACTTTCTCACCGCGCACGCAATCGGTGAGCGGATCAATCAGGACGAAGAGCAACTAAAACTCGGCAATGGTTACGACCACACGTGGGTAATCAACGGTCGCCCCGGCACGCTCAGGCTCGCCGCCACGGCTTACGAATCAACTTCAGGTCGCACGATGCAGGTATGGACCACCGAGCCGGGAGTGCAGTTTTATACGGGAAATTTTCTGGACGGAACGCTGACAGGCAAGTCGGGAAAGATATATCAGCGACGCTTCGGCTTCTGTTTCGAGACTCAACACTATCCCGACTCGCCGAATCAGCCGTCGTTTCCGACAACGACACTCAAGAAAGGTGTGACCTACAGATCTACTACGATCTACCGGTTCGCAAGTAAGAAGTAACCACAGATAACACGGATTAAAAATCGGATTTTATCTGTGTAATCTGTGGCTATAACGGCAATCGCAGCCGGGCTTCACAACCGCGTAATTGCTGACGATTCTCGAGCGTGAGTGTTCCACCGTGCGCTTCAGCTATCTGCCGCGACAGCACCAACCCGATTCCCGAACCCTGCGCCTTCGTCGTAAAGAACGGCACGAAAAGATTCGCGGTGCTCGCGAGCCCGGGTCCCTCGTCGCGCACCCAAACCTCGACCTGTCCGTTTTTCTGTTGCCAACCAACATCCACGCGGCCACGCGTCTCCATCGACGCATCAACCGCATTGCGCACGAGGTTGATCAGTAACTGCTCGAGTTGCACGTCGTCACCCTGGACCACGAGCTCCGGTCCGGGCACAACATGCACCGGCAGACGCGTTTCCAAACTCGCAACTCGCGACACGAGTGCGCCGACCTTCAACGGCTCGAGTCGCGGCGTCGGCAATCGCGCGAGCTTTGAATACGACTCGACGAAACGCGCGAGCGAATCCGCACGCGAAGAGATCACCGCGAGACCGCGATGCATGTCGTCGCGCCAATCCGGCGGCTCCGGTTCCCTTCCCATCAAGTCAGCCAAACTTCCCGCGACAGATTTGATCGGCGCCAGCGAGTTGTTCAATTCATGGCCCAACACGCGCAGCAGTCGCTGCCACGCCGTGCGTTCCTCTTCACGTAACGCCTGACTCAGATCAGTCAACACGAGCAACTGGTGTTGCTGGCCACCTTCGCGAAACGTGCTGCGACGAATGTCCCAGCGTCCGACCTTGCCGGGAAAAACCATCTGCATCGTTTGTGGACCACGCGTCGGGGAGTTGAGACACACTGACAATCCAAGCTCGTCAGCAGTGCGACCCAACAAGCGCGCGGATGGTTGCGCCAACAGTCGCTCACCCGCACGATTGACGAGTTGCAGGCGTTGCTCGCCATCAAAGGCAAAGACGGCGACGTCGATCTCCGCCATCACGGTACGCAGCAAGGCCGTCGCTTCCATCGCGCCGAGACGTTGTTCGCGCAACGTTTGGCCCAGGTCGTTTACTTCGAGCATCACTTCGCCGAGTGCGTCGCCGGAGAGTGCACGTCGTCCACGAATCGAATAGTCGCCTTCACGAATCGCTGCGAGTATGTTTGAGAGAGTTTGGAGCGGCCGGACGATGCGCGTCCTGAGATTGAACGAGACACCGAGCCACAGTAGCGTCAGCAACAGGTCGATGGTCCATTGCACTTGAGCGGAATAACCGTCGTACCAGAGCAGCAGCGCGCATAGACCAACCGCGGGAAAACCTGCGAGCAGTGCAAGCAGAGTGATCCGCCTCTCGAATTTCAGACGATGGCCGTGTCTCAGTTCCGGATCGAGAGAGGAGAACTGCTTCGGCGGTTTAACGGGGGTGCTCACATCCTAATGATACTTTGTGTTACGGATGTTTTTCACGCAAAGACGCAAAGAAAGACGCCAAGGCGCAAGAAGATCCTGGTCCTTTGCGCCTTTGCGTCTTTCTTTGCGGCTTTGCGTGAGATTATGATCCGAGCCCATATTTCTGTAGGCGGCGGTAGAGAGCGCTGCGGCTGAGGCCGAGTGCTTCGGCGGCGCGATTGGCGTTGCCTTCGAAGCGCGCGAGGGCTTTTTTGATCAGCAGGCGCTCGGCGTCTTCGAGGCTCATCTCTTCGAGTCGCGCGGAAAGACGCGCATCGGGAGTCTTCTCGAGTGCGAGGTCGAACGCGGTCACGATGTTTCCGGTGCTCATCAAAATGGCGCGCTCGATCACGTGGTCCAACTCACGCACGTTACCCGGCCAGAGATGTTGTCGCAAAGCGTCCAGCGCCTCGGGTGTGAAACCCATGATCGGACGGCGATACCGCTCACGATGCAGTCTCAAAAAATGCTCCGCGAGGATCGGAATATCTTCGATGCGATCGCGTAACGGCGGCAGCTTGATCTCAACCGTATTGAGACGGAACAGCAGATCCTGACGAAAACGTCCCTGCGCCACTTCCGCGTGCAGATCAGCATTGGTTGCCGACAGCAAACGCACGTTGACCTTCTGCGTTTTTGACGAACCGACACGCTCAAACTCACCAGTCTCTATCACGCGCAACAGCTTCGCCTGAAGATTCAGCGGAACGTTTCCAATCTCGTCGAGAAACAACGTACCGCCATCGGCGAGCTCGAAGCGACCAACGCGATCGCTCTTCGCATCTGTAAAAGCGCCGCGCACGTGACCGAACAGTTCGCTTTCGAAAACTCCTTCGGCGAGCGCGCCGGCGTTCAAAGAGATCAAGGGTTTCGAGCGGCGCGAGGAGATTGAGTGCAGCACGCGCGTGATGACTTCCTTGCCGGTGCCGTTCTCCCCTGTGATGAGCACGTTGGCGTCAGCCGGACCGATGCGCTCGACGAGGTTCAAGACCGAACGCATTGCGGGCGATTCGGAAACAATTTGCGGCAGTTCACTTGAAGATTCAGAGACACTATCGCGCAGCGCGATATTTTCGGCTTCCAGTCGTTTCCCGCGTCGCAACGCCTCGCCGAGTTCCACCTGCGTTCGCAGCACTGCGAGTAATCGCGCGTTGTCCCACGGTTTCTGGATAAAGTCGCGCGCGCCACGCCGCATTGCTTCGACCGCGAGATCGACGCTGCCCCACGCAGTCATCACCACCACCGGCAACGTCGGATCCGCAGCGCGAATGCGCGAGAGCAAGTCCAAACCTTCGCTGCCCGAGGTGGTGTCGCGAGCGTAGTTGAGATCGATCAGCACGACGTCGAATTCGTGCACCTCGATCGAGCGGAGCACACCTTCAGGCGACGACGCGCTCTCAATCTGAAAACGCTCGCCCTTCAGCAACAAACTTAGTGCGGCCAGAACATCGGCCTGATCATCGGCGATTAAAATGCGAGGCATAAAATCCTATGTGATTTATAGGACCTATTCATATCGCAACGCAACCAGCGGATCTACCCGTGTCGCGCGATGCGCGGGTATCGAGCAAGCAAACAAGGCGGCGCCCAGCGAGACAAACACCACGATCGCATAAGTCGCCGGGTCAGAAGCCGAGACTCCAAACAACATACTCGACATCCAACGCGTCAGCACAAAAGCTCCGGCAACGCCGAGCACAATTCCGGCAACAGTGAGCAACATGCCCTTACGAAGCACCATCATCAAAATCACGGGCCGTTGCGCGCCCAGCGCCATGCGAATACCAATCTCCTGCGTTCGCAAAGTTATCGAATATGAAATCACGCTGTAGATTCCCAGCGTCGCCAACACCAAAGCGACGATTGCAAACACGCCGAGCAACCAGGCGTTAAACCGGCGCGGCGCGGTTGTCGCCCCGATTACTTCGGCCATCGTCTTCACGCTCGTCAACGGCTGATTCCGATCGATAGTCGCTACTTCCTTGCGAATCGCCGCAGCTACCGACGAAGCAGGCAACGCGCTACGCACAAACAAATAACGGTGTCGTTGCGGTGAAACGACTCTGGACGCGTACCAGTCAGGCTCGGGTTTTGAATCAACAGCACGATGCGGCACATCCTTCGCAATTCCGACAATCGTGATCCACGGATTATCAGGACGCGGCAGACCTAACGTGATGCGACGACCAATCAGATCTTCGTTGGGCCAATATCGAGCCGCCATCTTCTCATTAATTATGGCAACTGGAGGCGCACCCGGCTGCACATCTGTCGCAGTCAGATCGCGTCCTTTGAGCAGCGGTATGCCAAGTGTCTTCAGATAGTTTGGTCCAACCACTTGCCAGCCCGCGGCAGTGAGATTCGGCGGATCTAGTTTCCGCCCTTCAATAGCAAACGGATCGCTGCCGCCATTACCACTCAATGGCTGCACCGTTCCAAAGCTCGCTGTCTCAACTCCCGGTAGCGACTCAACGTGACTGACGAGTTGACGGTAAAACTCCGAAGCGCGCTCCGCGTCCTGGTAAGCTGACGCAGATAGATCGATCTCGACACTCACCAGTTCATTCGCGACAATCCCCGCATTCGTCCGTTGCAGTTGCAACAGGCTATTCACCAGCAACCCCGATCCAACCAGCAACAACACCGCCAGCGCCACTTCCGCGACCACAAGCGCATCGCTCCACTTGCGCGATCGTCCTCCACCCGACTGGCGAGTTGACCTCAATGCCTCATGCAGATCAGTTACCGGTCTCGCCGCGACTAAACCAAATCCGACACTGATCAGCGCGACAGCGGCGACCATGAAACCAAACACGCGCGCGTCGATACTGACTTCCTGCACTCGCGGCACTATCGCCGGACCAAGCACCGCCAGCAACTTGATGCCCCAGTTCACAAACAGCAAACCCAATGCGGCCGCAAGCGTTGCGAGCACGAGGCCCTCGACCACCAACTCTCTAACAATTCGCCAACGACTCGCACCGAGCGCCGCGCGAATCGCGAGTTCCTTCTGACGCCGCGCCGAACGCATCAACAACAAATTTGCGACATTCGCACACGCGATCAGCAGCAGTACCCCAACTGAAAACAGCAGCACGAGCAACGCACGCCTGCTGCCGCCGACTATCTCTTCCTGCAATGGCGTTACAGTTATGTGCCAACCACCGTCTTCACCGTTTGGACCACGATAACCACGCAACTCGCGCTCGAATCGCTGGGCGAGTGTGTTCATGTGCGAACGCGCCTGCTCGAGCGTAACGCCGGGCGCGAGACGCGCCAGCACGTTGAGAAAGTATGGACCACTCCGCTTCGCCACCTGCTCCTGCGTGTAAGTCAATGGCAGCCAAACGTCGGCCGGTTCTCCCGAGGCAAAGCTCGCGTGCGGGAATTGAAAACTCGGCGGCATTACACCGACTATCGTAAAGCTCTCGTTATCGAGCGTGATGCTTTGATTGATGACGCTGCGATCACCCGCGAAGTGTCGTTGCCAGAAACTGTCGCTCAAAACAACTACCCGTTGCTCGCCGTCCGTAAACACTCGACCGGCCGCGGCTTGCGTTTCGAGCGTCGGAAAGAGATTCGCCGAAACGTATGCGCCGCGAATGCGCTCCGGCTCCGAACCGGTTGAGAAATTGAAACTGTGATTCGCATAAGCAGCTACCGAACCGAAGACTTGTGTTTGTCGAGCGTAATCGTCGTACTCGGCAGCTTTGGCGGGAAGGCGTGCGATATTGAGTGTGCGGTAGTTGCCCCAGACGACTTGCAGCCGATCTGAGTTTGGAAATGGAAGCGGACGCAGCAGGACCGCGTTGACGACGCTGAAGATCGCGGTGCTGGCGCCAATTCCGAGCGCAAGCGTGATCACCACCACGGCCGCAAAACCCGGTTGCCTGAAAAGGTTTCTCATATATTTATCCACAGATTACACAGATGGAATCAAAAATCTGTGTAACACCGTAAAGGCCAGGGTGATTGCCGCGCTGTTGCCAGCTCGGCTGGTTGGAGAGTTGGCCCACCGGCACGTACATCTCCGCGCGGCTCGAATATGCTTATAAACTTCTGTGTAATCTGTGGCTGGCTTTACTCATATCTCAAGGCTACTAACGGATCGACCTTCGTCGCGCGCCGCGCGGGAAGATAGCAAGCCAACAATGCAACTACAGCCAAGACACCACCCACCACGACAAACGTCGTCGCATCATTCGGCGTGACGCCAAATAATAACCCGCGGATCAAACGCGTCAACACAAACGCTCCAACCAATCCAATCGCTTCGCCTACGAGCGCGAGCGTCATGCCTTGGCGCAACACGAGCTTCAATACGTCGCCGACGCGTGCGCCGAGCGCCATTCGTATTCCCATTTCCTGCGTCCGCTGCGTCACCGCATGCGACAATAGTCCATATATGCCCACAGCCGAGAGCAGCATCGCGAGACCACCGAACAATCCCATCAGCAACATGTTGAGCCGGCGTTGCGCGATGCTATCGTCAACGACCTTCTCGAGCGTGCTAATGTTCGCGATCGGCTGATTCGGATCGATGGACCACACCGCCTGGCGCACAGCGCCAACAATCGATAACGGATCGGTTGTCGTGCGCACGAGGATCATCATGTCTTCGAGTGGTGCTTGTGAGGACGGAAGGTAGTAAGCCGGTTCCGAGGGGGCTTCGAGTCCGGCCAGTTTTACATCGTGAGCAATGCCGACAATCTCAAACGAGACGAGCTTCTCACCTCGCCAGATTCTTCCCGGTGGTCCGGGTTTCATCCTTTGACCAAGAGCGTTCTCGTTCGGAAAGTAATGCTTAACAAACGATTCGTTGACAATCGCGACGCCGGGATGATCCTGATCATCCTGCGGCGTAAACTTGCGACCCGCCACCAGCCGCACGCCAACCGTGTCGAAATAGTCTGGTCCAACCGGAATGAAATTAGCCGATAGTGAACGACTCTCCGGCGGCAAAACCCGGCCTTCGATCTCAAACGAGTCGAGCCAGTTGGATGTCAACGGAGGATCGTAAGCGAGCGTCGCTGTCTTCACACCGGGCACTGCCGAGATGCGCTCCAGCAACTGCTTGTGAAAGTTGTTGATCTGTTCTTTCGAATACTTCGAGGCGGGCAGAGTCAGTTCAGCTGATAGCACGCCTTCGGCCTGAAATCCGGGATCAACTTGCTGTAGTCGCCAAAAACTCTTGATTAAAAGTCCGGCGCCGATCACGAGCATCACTGCTACGCTGACTTGAAACACGACGAGCGCTTGCCGAAACCGCAGCCGGCTTGCTCCGGGTCCTGAAGTGCGTCCGCTTTGTTCGAGCGCATTGTGCAGATCCGGTTTCGAGGCTTGCCACGCCGGCGCTAGACCAAAAATCAAACACGTGCCGAGCGAGATCAACATCGTGAACCCGAGCACCTGCCAGTTGAGACTCAAGTGCGCGAGACGCGGAACACCAGCCGGAACAAACTGCAACAACATATTCGTACCCGCTGCGGCGATAGCGAGTCCCGCAACCGTTCCCAACAAAGAAAGCAACAGTCCTTCGATAAAAAACTGCCGCACCAAACGCACACGACCGGCTCCGAGCGCCGCGCGAATAGCAATCTCTTTACTGCGTCCCGCATGTTGGGCCAACAACAGTCCCGCGACGTTTGCACACGCAATCAACAACACGAGCGCAACAGCGCCCAGCAGCGTCAACAGCGCCGGCCGGACATTCCCGACCACCTCATTCATAAAGTGGCTGACGATAATGCCCTCGCCTCGATTCTCAACGTGTTCCTGTTCGAGGCGAGCGCCAATCGTGTTCATGTCCGCGACGGCTTGTTGAATCGTGATGCCGGGCTTGAGTCGCGCGACGACGCCGAGCACGTGAGCGGATCGAACCCCGGCCCAACCGGCCGTGAACGACATCGGAATCCAGAAGTTCTGCGCCTGTTCGTCGAAGTTGAGACGTCCGGAAGTTGTCGGCGAAACCGGGTAGATGCCGGGCGGCATCACGCCGACAACTGTGTAACTGGATCCGTCAAGCGTCACATTGCGATCAATGATCCCGCGGTCACCACCGAAGCGACGTTGCCAAACCGCATGGCCCAGAATAACGACCTGTCCCTTGCCGACCTCATATTCTTCGGCGACAAAGGACCGGCCCACGAGCGGCTCGACACCAACAACAGCGAAGTAACCGGCGCTCACGCGTGTTCCGATCAGTTGCTCGGGTTCGCCCACGCCAGTGAGCGTCATCGAACCCTGTCCAAACGCCGCGACGTCTTCGAAGACAGTGTTCTGCTTCTTCCAGTCGAAGAAGTTTGCGGGTGCAGCGCGCCAGCGACCGTGACCCGGCACGTTCTCCCAAAGCGAGACGAGCCGATCCGGTTCCTTATAAGGAAGCGGGTTGAGCAGAACCGCGTTGACGACACTGAAGATCGCGGTGTTCGCGCCGATGCCTAACGCCAACGTGATCACCGCAATCGCACTCACACCCGGATGCTTCAACAGCATTCGGAATGCATACGTCAGATCATTGCGCAGGGAGCTCATCATCTCTATAGACCTCAAGCGGAAGAAATTTTCTCGCGCAAAGACGCAAAGCCGCAAAGGAAACCCTAGAAACGCGGCAGCGCTTTGCGGCTTTGCGCCTTTGCGCGAGAAATCGACTACTCATACCGGAGCGCCACGAGTGGATCGATCCGCGTCGCGCGTCGCGCCGGGATCAAACACGCGAGCAACGCTACGAGTCCGAGCACTAACGGCACCGTCACAAACGTCAACGGATCCGATGCCTTCACGCCGAACAGCAGCGAACTCATCAACCGTGTCAGTACAAACGAACAAATCAAACCAATAAGAATACCCGCCATCGTCAGTCCCATTCCCTTCTTCAACACAAGGAACAGAATATTGCGTGGCGTAGCGCCGAGCGCCTGTCGCACACCGATCTCCGCAGTGTGCTGCGTCACGAAGTAAGCAAGCACTCCGTAAATACCGAGCGACGCGAGTAACAACGCGAGCGCCGCAAACGCCACGAGCATGATCATTCCCATGCGCCGCTGCGCGGCTTCGGTACCCAACACCTCGGCCATCGTGGCGATATTCGAAACCGGCTGATCGGGATCGACTTCACGAATCGCCTGGCGCACTGAACCGGCGAGACCGCTCGTATCGCCCTTAGTGCGAATCACAAGGTCGCGCGGTGTGTACCAGATCATCTGACCCTGCTGATATGGAAAATACATCTCCGCCTTCACCGGTTCATCGAGCCCCATCTGGCGAATGTCTGCGACGATGCCGACGATCTGAACCCACGGCACATCAGTGTCTTCCGGACCACCCAATTTGAAGCGACGGCCCAGCGCGTTCTCGCCGGGCCAATACTGTCGCGCCATCGTTTCGTTGACGATCGCCACCAGCATCGACTGCGCGTTGTCACTGGATTCGAAGTAACGACCGTAGCGCAGCGGCACGTTCATCGTCTGAAGATAGCCGGCACTGACCTGGCGATGGTTCGCGTCGTAAGCCATACCGGGAATCGGCGAGGTGACTCCTTCCGGATAAAAGCCACTCGTGCCGCCTTTCCACGCGAGTGGAATCGAAGTCGTATATCCCGCCGACGCCACTCCGGGAAGATGTTCGACGCGTTGCAGCACCTGCTGGTAGAAGTTGTCGCGCTGTTGCGGTTCTTTGTATTTCTCGCGCGGCAGGATCGTGCGCATCGTCAAAACCTTTTCAGGTTCGAGCACCGAGTATTGCCGGAAGAGTTGGAAGAGAGTCTGAATCAGCAGGCCCGCACCGACCAGCAACACGAGCGACAGCGCTACTTCAAACACGATCATCGCGCTGCGCAAACGACCGGTTGAAGTCGTGCGCGTGCTGCTCTGTTTCAACGCATCGTTCAGATCGATGTTCGCTGCCTGTAACGCCGGCACGAGTCCGAAGATGATCCCGGTGACGACTGAGATCAGAAGCGTAAATGCAAGGATGCGCGTGTCGAGATTCAGCGACGTCGATAGCGCCATCTCTTCCGGGACGAGCCCTTGCAGGAACGTGAAACTCCAGTAGGCGAGCAACGATCCGAGCACACCGGCAACAGCGGCAAGCAACAGGCTCTCGGTCAGCAGTTGTCTGATGACGCGGCCACGTCCGGCGCCCAATGCGACACGCAATGCGATCTCCCGCCGACGTCCGACTGCACGCGCGAGTAAAAGTCCCGCGACATTCGCACAAGCGATGAGTAGTACAAACGCGACTGCGACCAGCAGCACGATCAACGAGCCACGTGACTCACCGACCATCTGCTCGCGCATCGGCAGGACCACCGCGCCGAGTTTTCCTTCCATCGTTTGACCGGGATGGTCCGCGGCAATTCGACGCATGATGGCGCCCATGTCAGCCTGCGCTTGCGCAATCGTAACTCCGGGTTTCAAACGCGCCACGACTTTCAAGTAGTGACCACCGCGATTCGCGAGATCTTCCTGGTCCAACGCCAGCGGCACCCACAACCGCACGTCACTTTCAAAGAACTGAAAGCTCGCGGGCATCACTCCGATAACCGTGTGCTTCTCTCCGTTTAGTTGAATGTCGCGATTGAGAATCTGGCGATCGCCGCCGTAGCGACTCTGCCAGAGACTGTAACTGAGCACAGCGACCTTGTTCGCTCCCGGACGATCTTCCTCGTCAGAAAAACTGCGACCGAGTAACGGCTGCACACCAAAGAGCGGAAAGAAATTGGAGTTGACCGAATATGCCGCAACACGTTCAGGCTCGCCGTCGCCGGTGAGATTGAAACTCGTCTCATGGCTCGCGGCCATATCAACGAACGACTGGTTTTGAGTTTTCCAATCGACGTAGTTTGCGGGCGCAGGTGTGTTGCGCGGAAAGCCCGCGAAGGTCGCGTCTTCCCAAACGATTACGAGCTGATCCGGATCACGAAACGGGAGGGGCCGGAGCAAAACGGCGTTAACAACGCTGAAAATCGCGGTATTAGCGCCGATGCCCAGTGCAAGCGTGATCAAGGCGATGGCCGTGAAGCCCGGCCGTTTGAGCAAACCTCGAACCCCGTAACGAATGTCCTTGATTAATGTTTCCATGACTAAGTAACACCACCGCACGCTTCTTTGTGCTTATGCGAAAAGATTTCTCCCGCAAAGGCGCAAAGACGCAAAGAGTTTTTTTGAAACGTGGCAGCGCTTTGCGCCTTTGCGGGAGAAAACCTCGCCTACCGAAGCGCTTCCAAAGGATCGATCTTCGCAGCCCTCCGCGCCGGCACGAGGCACGCGACAAAGACGACGACCGCCAGCACTACTGCAACCGCGACAAACGTGACCGTATCGATCGGCTTCACACCAAACAACAAGCTCGTCAGATAGCGTGTGACAGCCACTGCGCCAGCGACTCCGATCCCGATTCCAACCAAAGCCAGCCACATCGCGCGGCGCAAGACGAGTTTGAGCACGTCAACGATCTGCGCGCCAAGCGCCATGCGCACTCCGATCTCGTGCGTTCTTTGCGTCACGTAATAAGAAGTGACACCGTAGATACCGAGCATCGCGAGTAACATCGCCACTCCCGCAAACGCGCTCAACAGCAACATCGGGATACGACGCGGCGCCGCCGACGTCGTAACCACGTCGTTCAGCGTCTTGAGGTTGTAGGTCGGAACAGCTTTGTCGACAGCGCGAATCGCTTCACGCACCGAGCCTGCGAGCGCAGTCGGCTCGCCTGCGGTGCGCACGACGAGGGAGAGACTGCCCCAGTTCGCATCCTGCGCGTAAGGCACGTACATCTGTTGTCCCGGTTCTTTGTCGAGCGAAGACTTCGTATCACCGACAACACCGACAACTTCACGCGGAAACTTCTCGTCGCGCCATAACGTGAAACGACGCCCAATCGGATTCTCGTTGGGCCATAACGTTCGCGCCATCGTCTCATTCACGATCACGACTTTAGTTGACTGGAAATTGTCCCCGTCCGTGAATGTTCTTCCCGCTTTCAACGGGATCTGAAGTGTTTGAAAGTAGTCGGGTGAGATTGGAAGATGCTGCGCGTTTGTCTGTTCGTCAGGCGTCATCGGCCGACCTTCACGAATCACACCGCGCCCCACGTTAAAGGAATCGCCGCCGAGTGGAAGACTAAGCACGAGGGCCGCTGACTGCACGCCGGGAGTTTGCTTCACACGATCGACTAACTGCTGGTAGATCTGCGCGCGCGGTTCACCCTGCTTATACTTGCCGGGCGGTAAGGTCAAACGCATCGCGAGCACGTTGTCAGCGTTGAAGCCGGGACTCAGTTCTCGCAGGTGCAGAAAGCTCTTGATCAGCAGACCGGCGCCCGCGAGCAGGATGAACGAGAGTGCGATCTCGGAAACGATGAGCAAACTTCCGACGCGATTGCGCCCACCGGTTTCAGATCCGCGCTGGCCACTATCCTTCAACGTCTCGTTAAGGTTCGGTCGCGAAGTTTGCAGCGCCGGAACCAGTCCAAACAAAATCCCGGCGAGGATGGTCACCGCAAACGTGAACGCAAACACCTGCCAGTTGATCCCGATTTCACTAAACCGCGGCGCGTCTGGCGGAGTGATCGCGGTCAACAACTTGACGAACCAGAGACTCAACGCGAGCCCGGCGACACCACTCACTATCGAAAGCATCACGCTCTCAGTCAGCAGTTGACGAACCACGCGCAGGCGACTGGCGCCCAACGCCGTGCGCAGCGCGATCTCTTTTTGCCTGTACGCCGCTCGCGCGAGTAGAAGATTCGCTACGTTCGCACATGCGATCAGCAACACAAACGCGACCGCGCCGAGCAGGATCAAAAGCGACGTTCTCAACTCGCCGACCATACTCTCGCGCAACTCGGTCAAACGAACACTCCAACCAGTGTTTGTATCGACGTAGTTCTGTGCGAGACGCTGGTTCATCGTGTCCATGTCCGTCTGCGCCTGCAACATCGACACGCCTGGCTTAAGTCGCGAGACGACGTTCACGTAACGATTGTCGCGGCGTTCCTGGGCGGCATTCAACGCGAATGGTGTCCACGTTTCGCAATCGTTCGGATAAGTGAACCCGGCCGGCATGATTCCGACAATCACTGCCGGCTTGCCGTTCAAAGTTA
>Ga0068859_100002927_pt1 | contig 17347 bp, 11 predicted proteins | sample KBSSwiS22_FD_66585 | JGI IMG/M metagenome (GOLD analysis project Ga0068859, IMG submission 66585) | Switchgrass rhizosphere microbial communities from Kellogg Biological Station, Michigan, USA - KBS Switchgrass S2-2 | ecosystem: Host-associated > Plants > Roots > Rhizosphere > Soil ...
CCCTGGCGGCCCTCGTGCTCGGGGCGGGCTCGATGGCGGACATCGCCGGCCACCGGCGGGCCTACCTCGGCGGGCTCGCGCTGTTCGCGCTGAGCTCGCTGATGTGTGGCCTGGCCCCCAACCCCGGTGTGCTGGTCGCCGCGCGCACCGTCCAGGGTGCCGGCGCGGCCGCGATGCTGGCGACCAGCTTCCCGCTGCTCAACGCCTCCTACGCGGGGCGGGACCGGGGCACCGCCTACGGGATCTGGGGCGCCGTCGTCGGGGCGTCCTCGGCGGTCGGGCCGATCCTCGGTGGCCTGCTCACCGAGTACATCTCGTGGCGCTGGATCTTCTTCGTGAACCTGCCCGTCAGCGCGGTCGCGATCGTGCTGTCGGCGATCGTCCTGCACGACTCCCGCTCGCCGCGCCGGGTCCCGGTCGACGTCCCGGCCATCGTGGTGTTCAGCGCCGCGGCCGGCTGCGCCACCTATTCGCTGATCCGCGCGAACGACGACGGCTGGTCGAACCTCGGGGTCTGGCTGCTGCTCGCGGGAACGGCGGTGCTGCTCGCGGCTTTCGTACTACTGGAGGCCCGGTCCGCGCACCCGATGTTCGACCTGGCGCTGCTGCGGAACCGGCGGTTCGTCGGCGTGCTCGGCGGCGGGATGCTGCTGACATTCGCGGCGTTCTCCGCGTTCACCTACACGTCGATCTGGCTGCAGTCGGTGCTGGGGATGTCGCCGCTGCAGTCCGGCCTCACCGGACTGCCATTGTCCGCCGCGGCGTTCCTCGCGTCCGCGTTCCTCGGCCGGTTCCTGCACGAGCGCCGCGGGGATCTGGTGCTTGGCGCGGGCCTCGCGCTCATCGGCCTCGGCGACCTGGTCGCGGCGCTGATGGTGCACGGGTCGGCCCGCTGGCCGGCGCTGGTCCCCGGCTTCGCGATCATCGGTTTCGGGGTCGGGATCGCGACGCCGATTCTCGGTTCGATCTCGATGTCGCTGGTCCCGGTCCAGCGGACCGGAATGGCCGCGGGCGCGTTGAACACCACCCGGCAGCTCGGTTACGCGTTCGGCATCGCGGCACTTGGCAGCGTGTTCGTCGCCAGGGCGAGTCATGACCTGGCCGGTCGGGGGGTCGCGGCCCACAGCACCGTCGCGCACGCGATCGCCGGCGGCCAGACTCCTGGGCTGCTGCAGAAGGCGCCCGCGCCGGCGCGGCCCGCGCTCGACGCCGCGGCGCACGCCGCCGGAGTCGTCGGCGTCCAGGCGACCTTCGCCGTGGCGGGCGTCATCGGCCTGGTGGCCGCCGCGCTCGTCCTAGTCCTGATGCGCCCGTCCCGCCCCGCTGCCGCAGCCGACCCGGACGGACCCGAAACCGCCGCCGAACCTACGGAGGTCCAGGCCGGGACCTGACAGCGGCCCGCGAAGCCGGAAGACGCGCGGCTCTGGCATCAGGCCCTGGCACGCGCGGGCTTCCCGTCGGCGGCCTTGGAGCGGCGGCGTGGACCGCGGGGGCGTCGTCAGGAGGCCCGATGGGCGGTAACGGGTTCGCTGTCTGCCTGGTCGCCGTCCGAACTGGTCGCCGCGGCGGGCGGGAGGATCGCCGGGACGACGCTGCGGCGCAGGTACGCCCGCAGCTTGGTGTCACTGGAGGTGCGGTCGCTGTCGAAGATGAGCAACGACAGCAGCCAGCGGATCAGGGTCTCGGTGATCTCGTCGAGCCGTTCCTCCAGCGACGGGTCGTAGCTGGTGATCGGCTGAAGGATGACGCGCGCGATCCGCAGCGACTCCTCGGAGAGCGCCTGGTTGGCCGCCCACGGGTCAGCCGGGGCCCGGCTGATCGGGTGCAGCGCCGGTTCGGCGCGGAACTCCCGGCGCGCCGCGATCAGCGCCTCGACCGCGAAGTCCCCCGCGGTCTTCGACCTGCGGCGGGCCGCGGCGACGACCCGCTCGGCGATCGACGCACCCGCGCGCTCGAGCGCCGCCGAGACCAGTGCCTCGCGGGTGTCGAAATAGGCGTACACGGTCGGCCGGGACACCCCGGCGATCGACGCGATCGCGCTGATCGAGGTGCGTTCGAGCCCGTTGCGGCGGATACAGGTGACGGTGGCGTCAATGATCTTCGATCGGGCGGACTCGGAGGCGGCGGCCGGGGACCGGCCGGACCAGGGAGCGCGTCGAACCTGTCGCGGCTGCCCGTCAGCCGCGCTGTCGCCGGACGGTTCCACCGTGCTCCCCTGCCTCGGAGATGCCCGCGGCGTTACGGCCGTCCTGATTCGGCTATCCGCGGCGGTCTGCTGTTGCCAAGCAGATCTGGAGCTTAGTCCGCCACGCTGCGCAGGTGGCACTTCCGCGACAGCCGGTATCCCCCGGCCGTGCCACTGGCAGACTCGTAGAACATCGACTCGCCGTCGAGCCGGTCACCGTCGACCTCCGGTGGGCGAGCACGCTGAGCAGGTTCGTCACGCGGGCAGGAGCGCCGCTCGGCCAGGACGCCGGCGAAACAAGCGGAGTACTCGGCCGCGGCGGTCGTCATCTTCTCGGCGGTTTCCGGATTGTCATATTGAGCCTTTTCCGTGATCGCCTCCGACCAGGGCCCTGGCTCGAGACGACGATGGAAAAGCCTCACTGTCATGTCGTCGCTCGCCATTGCATACCCAGGAGCCGGTGGTCACCGGCGTCGCTGGTTTACACATCACACATGTGCCGACAAGCGCGTCGAATGCCCACCACCCGGCGCTCGACCGTCGCGGCGCCTGGCCCAGCCGCGGGATTGTCACTGATCGCAGCCGGCCGCGTCGGACTGGGCGGCACGGTGGCCACTCCAGGTGTCCGAGAGATGCCGACATGGCCCGTTCACGCTCCAGGGCAACCGCTACTGTTGCCGTCAACTGGAGGCCGCCATAACGGCGGGAGGTTCCGCGGGGCGAGGGGGTGGCACGGTCAACATGCCGGCTCCCTTGATGCGCCTGGGCTGGCCAGGCCCGCGGCCCGCGGCTGTCGGGTCGCTGCGGCGGTATGCCGCCGCGCGCCGCGACATGGAATGGCAGATGGTCAGGATTCTGCTGATCTTCCGCCTGCTGCATTGCGTTCAGGTGGCCGCAGCCATCCCGGGAACCGCCACGCGCCTGTCCTCGGTACGCTGGGCGCCGGCCGGTGTCCTGCTCGCCGCGGTATTCGCGGAATCCGGCTGGTTCATCACGCACCTGATCCGCAACCGGCGCCGCTCGGTACGCCCGGGCGGCGAGGTGCCGCAACCCAGACCAGGCTCCGAGAACCCGGCCGGCTCCGGCGCGGGCGCGCGAAGTCCAAGCGTCGACGCGCCGACCGGCCGTGCCGTCGCGCCAATTAGGTACGGCGTGGTCTACGACCTGTTGACCGCGCGGGTGGAGCTGACGGCCGCGGTGCTGGGGCTGCTTGGCAGCGCGTTCGTCTTCGCCCCGGACTACCGGCTCGAAGCGATGGCGCCGCTCGTGGTTCTCGCCACGGAGCAGATCACCGGCGCGGCATTCGGTTCCGCCCTCGGCCAGCCGCTGCGCGTCCTGGTGATCGGAACCGTCGCGGTCGCCGGTTCCTACATGTTCGCCGTCGGCCTGATCAGCCCCGGCTCGCTCGGCCGCTCGGATGTGCTCGTCGCGATATCCAGCTTCGTCCCGCGCGCCTATCTGGTCCGCCGCGGCGCGGGTTACCTGCTGAGGCTCTCCGGGGAGCTTTCCGACCTGGGAGAACGGCTTTCCGAGGAGGAGCAGCGCCGCCTGCTCACCGTTGAGCTGCACAACCATCTCGGGAATACGTTCGTGATGTTCGAACGCCTCGACCCAGCCGACCTTCGGGGCGTCACACGGGCCCGGACCGCCGTGCTCGAGGCGGGGAAACGGCTGAACACGTTCGTGTCGACCGGCCGCTTCAGCGAGGACCTCCCGCTCGTCGCGATGCTGCACCGTCAGGTCACCGAGGCCGCGCTCACTGGTCTACGGGTGGAGCTCATTGTCGCGGGGCGGCTCACCGAGGTGGCGGACGCCGTGGACGCGGCCCGGGTGAGCCTTCTCGAAGAGGCCCTGCGGGCCGTTCTCATCAACGTGCCCCGGAATGCGGGCGTCGACGAGGCGCTGCTTCACGCAAGCATCGTTCCGGACAGCGCCGGCACCGATAACGTGGAACTCGTCGTCACCGACGAGGGGAAAGGATTCCCGCCGGAGATCCTCCGGCGGGGGGTGTCGGCGACGCGGTCGCTGGCCGGGCACGCCGAAAGGCTGGCCCGGTGGGGCGGGGTCCTCACGCTGGAGTCCGCGCCCGGCTGCACACAGGTCGTTCTCCGGCTTCCGCTTTTGCCGCTCGAATAGCGGGGGCGGTGTACCCGACAACCATGGAGGAGCCCAGGTGGGAGTCAGCGTCGCAGGCGGCGGCACCCTCGGCGCACCCGGCGACCGGGGCCTGGCCGGCGACGGCGGCGGCGAGCTTCTCCACGTAGCGGTCGTCGAGGACCACGAGGTCACCCGGCTCGGCTTCGTCCAGGCGCTCGCGCGAGACCGGCGGCTGCGCGTCGTCGCCGACACCCCTACCGTCCGGCAGCTTCTGGAATCGGGAGCCGAATACGAGGTCTGCCTGGCCGACCTCGTCGGGGTCGGCTCCGAGGCGGAGTTCGGTGATCTCGTTCGCCGCACCGACGTCGTGGTCTGCACGGCGGCGGAACAGTGGCGGGCGCTGGTCGCGCCCTGGGTCCGCGGGGCCCGGGCGGTCCACGGCAAGCGGGTCGGGCCGACGACGCTCGCCGACGCGGTGTGGGACGCGCGGCATCGTCCGTTCGAGCTCAAACCGCATCTGGCCTCGGCGCTGGCCGACGCGCTGGCCGAATGCGGCCTTTCGGTGTCGCCGGATTTCGCCCAGCTGCTCGCGCTCACCGCGCGGGGCCGGCGCGTCGCGGCCGTCCGCCAGCAGTTGGCGATGTCGGAGGCCCGCTACCTGGCCGAGCTGGAGCGGCTGCGGACCCTGTGCGCCGCGGCCGGGCTGGGCGACCTGGACTTCGTCAGCCTTCCGCTGGCGAGCCCGCAGCCGTTACCCGTCGCGACGCCGGCCGGCCCCGAGGACTGGGCCGCGCAGGTGACCGCGGCGGAACGGCGCACCCTCGAGTACTGCGCCGACGGCTTCACCGACCACGAGATCGCCGCCGAGACCGGCCTTTCCTACCACACGGTCGTGACGCAGATCCGGCACGCGATGGACCGGTTCGGCATCCAGACCAAGCACGCCGACCTGCGGCTGATTTTCGCCATGTACGTCTGTTCTCGGCACAGCCGGCCGGAGGCCCTGCTGCGCCGGCTGAAGGCCGCCGGCGCGCAGTCTCCACCACCGTCGCGCCCCTGAGCCGGGCCGCCCGCGCTCCTCGCGGCGACCGGCCCGTCCCGACCGGCTGTCCCAGGCCCCCCACTGTGTGACGCGGCGCGCAGAACCCATCGGGTTCTTTGTGAAGAAATGTGATGCCACATCCGAAGATGCTGGCCTCGTCGCACGCTGCGAGCACCATTCGCGAGCCGCGGCCGGCGGTCGGGTCCATCACGGGGGGCGGACTCGACCGCCGTCTTGTCCGACGGCCCCCGTGTCCAGCGGCCGTCAGACGCGGCGGTCTCGGCACGGCGATCGTCACGTCCAGCAGGTCGCCAGGTTCGACGGGTCGTGATTTCCGGCAGTGAGCCTTCTCCATCTCACCCAGGCCTCGGCCGCTCGGGCCCTCGCTGGAGGCGACGGCGCAAAGGGCTCAGTCCTCGACTCCGGCCGGTCGTCAGGTCGGGCAGCCGGATCACACGGCGAGACGGGAGCACTGTCCATCTCAAGGGAACTTAGGCCACGGGCCGGGTCCACGGCGGCCGCACGAAAGGCCCGCCCATGACCGGAACGCCCGTGCCCGTCGTTCTCCTGCTGGCCGAGGAGAACGACCGGGACGCCGCGGCCGTCGCCGAACATCTCCCGGCCTCGCGGACGCTCTGGCTGGACGAGGACTGGCTGCGCCGCGGCGATGGCCTGCGCTGGCACCTCGACCGGACCGGGTTCGGCGGCCTGGTCCTCGCCGGGCGGACCCTGCGCCCGGCGGATGTCGGCAGCATCTTCGTCCGGCCCGCCCTCCGTCACGGGCCGGGCGGGCTGCTGACCGAGTACCTGCTGATGCCGCCGCCGGGACTGGACGACGCGCGCCTGGAGGTCGCCCGCCGGGAAGCCTCGGCCGCGCTGGTCGGCGCGCTGTCCGGCGGCCCGGCCCATTGGGTGAACTGGCCCGCCGCCGAGCTCGCGGCCGGCCACACGCTCTACCAGCTCGCCGTCGCCGCCGAGCTCGGCCTGTCGGTGCCGGCCACGATCGTCACCGATGACAGCGACGCATTGCTGGCGTTCCTTTCCGACCACGGCGGCGAGGCAGTGACGAAGGCCGCCGACGGGGCCTCCGCGCGGCGGATGCCCCAGGCCCTGGCGACCCGCCGCGTGCGTGACGCCGATCTGCGCGCGCTGGCGGCCGCCCCACCGCGCGTCCTGCTGCTGCAGGAGCTGGTCGAGGCCGCCTACGACATCCGGGTGACGCTGATCGGCGACGACACCTTCGCCTGCGCCGTCGACAACCGGCCCGGTGACGGCCCGCTCGACTGGCGGCTCGACCGGAGCCCGCGACCGCGGCCGTGCCCCCTCGCCGACGAGGTCGTCGACGGGCTGCAACGGCTGCGCCAACGGCTCGGCCTGGCCTACGCGACCGCCGACCTGCGGATGACTCCCGACGGGGACGCCGTCTTCCTCGACCTCGACACCCGCGGCTCCTTTGCCTTCATCGAGGAGCGCACCGAGCTGCCGCTCGCGGCCGCCCTGGCCGCGCTGCTGCTCGCCTACGCGAACCACTAATTCAGTGCTGCCAGGCTCTTGGGGCTACTGGGTGCCGGTGCCCAGGTAGCTGGCCTCGATGAGTTCGGGGTTCGCCGCGAGTTCGGCGGCCGGGGCGTGCAGCGCGACGCGGCCACGGTCGAGCACGTACGCCCGGTCGGCGACGCGCAGCGCGAGTGAGACGTGCTGCTCGACGAGCAGCACTCCGAGGCCCGTCTCGTCGGCGACGCGGCGCACCGCGTCCAGCAGCGGCGGCACGATCCCCGGTGCGAGCCCGAACGAGAACTCGTCGACGAGCAGCAACGCCGGGCGGCGGACCAGCGCCAGCGCGAGCGCCAGCTGCTGGCGCTCGCCACCGGACAGCGCCCCGGCCGGCCGGCCGAGCAGCCCGCGCAGTGCTCCGAACAGGTCCAGGACGGCGTCGATGCGGTCGCCGGCTCGCGCCGAGCGGGTACCGGCACCCTGGGCGATGGCGCTCGGCGCCGGATGCCGGGCCGCCAGCCGCAGGTTCTCCCGAACGGTGAGGGTCGGGACCGAGCCGTGCCCCTGCGGGACGACCGCCAGGCCGCGTCGGGCCAGCTTGTCCGGGCCAAGACGCTGAGTCGGCGCACCGAGCATCGTGACCGTGCCGGCGGCCGGCGGCAGCAGCCCGGCAATCATCCGGATCAGTGTGGTCTTGCCCGCGCCGTTCGGGCCGAGCAGGGCGACGATCTCTCCGGCGCCGACCGTCAGCGACACGTCCCGCACCACCGCGGCGCCCGCCGGCACCCCGCCGCCGGCCAGCGCGAGCACCCCGCGACGCCGGCCGCCGTAACGACCGGTCACCCGATCGACGGACAGCAACGGGGGCGGCAGCGCGCGGCTGGCCGCCGAGCCGGGCAGCGCCGGCGTCGTGTCGCCGCCCGGCAGCGGCCCGCGCGGTCGCGGCGGGGCCTGCGCGCCGCCGGCGACGCCGGCCCCGAGGTAGGCGGAACGGACCGCCGGATGGGCCCTGACCCGCTCGGGCGGGCCCTGGGCGACCACCCGTCCCCCGTCGAGCACGACCACCTCGTCGCAGACGGAGAAGACCAGCTCGACGTCGTGGTCGACCAGCAGCACGCCGGTGCCACCGACGGCGAGCCCGCCGAAGCGGGTGGACAGCGCCGCTCGACCGGGCGCGTCGAGGCCCGCGGCCGGCTCGTCGAGCAGGACGACCCGCGGGCGGCTCGCGAGTGCCCGGCCGAAGGCGAGCGCGGCGCGCTCGTCGTGGGTCAGCGTGTCGGGTAGCCGGTTCGCGATCGCGGTCAGATCGACGCCACCGGCCCGGCCCCTGCCAGCCCGCGCGAGCGCGCCCGTAATCGCCTGACCGACCCCGATCGGCCCGGTGACGGCGGGCGGCAAGGTGATCGGCCCGGTAGACGCGGAACCCGCTGCCGTGGCGGCGACCGCCTGCGCGACGGCACCGGGAGCGGTCAGCGCGTGGGTGGTCGTGCCACCGGCGACGGCCAGGTTCTCGGCGACGGAGAGGTCTTCGAACAGCTCCAGCGACTGGAAGGTCCTGGAAAGGCCGCGGCGGAACCGCTCATGGGGCGCCACGTCCTCGATCGGGGCACCGTCGAGGAGGATTGAGCCGTCGCGGTCGGCGCCGGGGATGAAACCGCTGATCGCGTCGATCAGGGTCGTCTTCCCGGCACCGTTCGGGCCGATGAGCCCGATGATCGCGCCCGCGGGCACGGCGAACGAGACGTCCTCGACGACGGCGACCCGGCCGTAGCGCACAGACAGCCCATCCACGACCAGGCCTCGTTCGGACGCCCGCGCGCGCTCGCCCACCAGTCCCGCGCTCATCGAGCGTCGCCCTCCTTCGGTGTCGGACCGGTCACGCCGCTTCCCGGGCGGCTGCCCGGCGGGGACTGCTGGCCCGGCGGGGACTGCTCGCGTAGTGGAGGCTGTGGCGTCGCCCCCAGGGCCGGGTGTGTCCCGCGCCGCTGCCTGACCGTCGAGGGGCCCGGTCCGGTCGCCGGCCGGCCCGCGGGCGCGCGCCCGGCGCGGTGGGCACCGCCGGTAGCCGGGAGGGCGGGGCGGCGGTAGGCGAGCCCGGCGGGCCGCAGCACGGCGAGAACGACGACGGCGACGCCACAGAGCAGCGACTGGTACCTGCCCAGCCCGGCCAGGTCGTCCAGTGCCGTGAACGCCAGGCCACCGGGCACCAGCAGCCCGGCGACCAGCGCGCCGGACACCGTCGTCACGCCACCGACGGCGACGACGGCGAGGAAGAACAGCGACGCGCTGACGCCGAACGAGTCGAACGAAAGGGTGCCCTGGCCGTAGCCGATCAGGCAGCCACCGAGGCCGGCGATACCGGCCGAGACCCCGAACGCCAGAACCCGGGTGTGCCGGACGTCGACCCCCGCCGCGGTCGCCGCCCGCTCATTCGCCCGGACGGCCAGCATCCGGCGGCCGAACAGCGAGCCGCGCAGCCGAGCGACCCCGTAACAGCAGGCGGCCAGCACGACCAGCGAGAGCAGCCCGTACTGGACCCGCGGGAATCCTGGGCCGCTAAGCGCGAGGTTCAGGCCGAACAGCTTCGGCGCGGGCACCTTGGTGCCAGCGAGGCCGCCGGTGATGAGCGGGTTGGCGAAGACCGCCTCCTGAATCGCCACGCCGGCGGCAAGCGTGATGACGGCCAGGTCGATGCCCCGCACCCGCCTCGCCACCAGGCCCAGCAGCAGCCCGACTCCGGCCGCCGCCGCGGTCGCCAGGATCGGCGCGATCGGGAACGGGATGTGCAGGCTGCGTTGCAACCGGGCCAGCAGGAAGCCCGCCACCCCGGCGATGGACATCTGGGCCAGCGAGAGCTGCCCGACGTAGCCGACCAGCACGACGAACGAGAGGCAGACGACGGAACCGGCGAGGCTGCGCTCCAGGCCGAGCCGGTAGGTGCCGTGTAGCAGGAACAACACACCGGCGCCGAGCACGACGCCCGTCGCCGTCACCAGCGCGACGCGCGCGGCGCCGGTCGGCGGCCCGACCGGTGGCAGCCGGGTCGTCGCCGTCGCGGACATCACCCTGCTGGGCACCAGCTGCCCGCGCGAGACCGCGACCCCGATCAGCAGCAGCAGCGGCAGAAGGTCACGCAGGCCGCGCTGGTTGAGCCAGCTCGCGTCCTGCTGCAACTGGAAGAGCACGGACTGCGCCATGCCGAGCGCGAGCGCCCCGGCGACCGTCGCGCCGAACGAGGAAAGCCCGCCCAGCAGCGCCGCCGCCAGCGCCGGCACCACGAACAGCGGATAGGTCTGCGGGTTGAGGGCCGCGATCGGAGCGATCAGGATTCCGGCCGCGGCGGCGACGACAGCCGAGACCACCCAGTTGGCGGCGGCCACGATCTCAGTGCGGAATCCCCAGAGGGCGACCGTGTCCGGGTCCGCGGCGACCGCGCGGGTGGCCAGGCCGAAGCTGGTCCAGCGCGACACCGCCCACAGCGCGGCCCCTACAGCGATCGCGAGCGCGGCCAGCAACAGCCGGTCGCTGGGAACGGTCGCGCCCAGCACCTTCAGGGGCTTCTGCGGGAGGATCGGGTCGAGGAACCGGTTGTCCGAGCCGAACTGGATGATCGCGACCGCCTGCAGCGCGAGCATCAGCCCGACGGCCGCCACCACGGCGTTCATCGGCGGCGCGGACCGCAGCGGCCGGAAGACCAGCAGGTAACCGATCAGCCCGGACAGGCCCGCCAGTGCCAGTGACACCACGAAAGCCAACAGGAACGTCGGGTGGTCGGTCAGATGAATTCGCGGTGGCGCGCCGACGACGGGAAGAACGATGTCACCGACGTCACGAAGCTCGGCATACTGGTATGTCGCATACATCGCGAAGGCACCGTGCGCCACATTGACGACGCCGGAAGCCCGGTAGGTCAGTACAAGCCCGAGACCAAGCGCCGCGTAGACGGCACCGGTTCCCAGCCCGAGAACCAACGCGGCTAGATAGGTGGACACACCCTCGTCCCTCAGTAGACACGACCGCGCCCGGCTGCCGACGGGAGTGTAGCTTCCTGGGCGTGATCCGTTTTGGGCGTGTTCTCGCGGCTGGCTGCGTCGCGGTGATGATGGTCCTCGCCGGCTGCACCAGCCAGCGCGGCGGAGGTTCCGACGGCGGTGGGGCGACCAGCGAGACGCCGGCCACCAACCCGACCGGCGCACCGGTGCTGCTCGGCTACGTGACACAGCAAAACAGCGCTCTCGGCTCGTTCCCGGAGACCCAGGTGGGCGCGCAGGCGGCCACCACCTATGCGAACACCGAGCTGGACGGCGTCAAGGGCCGGCCGATCAGGCTCGTGACCTGCGCCACCAACGGCTCCCCCGAGTCGTCCCAGGACTGCGCGAACAAGCTCGTCGCGCAGCACCCGGTCGCCGTCGTGGGCGGCGTCGACCTCGGCGCGGACTCCGCGATGCCGATCTACCAGCAGGCCCAGATCCCGTACGTCAGCGGCTCGCCGCAGCTGAACGGCGAACTGAACTCGCCCAACTCGTACTCGCTGACCGGCGGCACCGCGGCCGAGCTGCTTGGCATCATCGACTACCTCACGTCAGTGAAGAAGGTGCACAGCGTGCACGCGCTGTACGTCGACCTGCCCGGCCTGCTCTCCATCGCGATCAACTCGTCGAAGCAGATCCTGTCGAAGAAGGGCGTGAACGACATCTCGCTGGTCTCCGAGAAGTCCGACGCGCCCGACTTCGCTCCCGCGCTCAGCCGCGTCGCCGCCGGCAAGCCGGACGCGATCGTCATCGTGTTCCAGGCCCAGTCGTGTGCCCGGATCGTGCAGGCCGCCAGTGCCCTGAACATCAGGACACCGATGTACCTGATCGGTTCCTGCGCGACCCCGGCCGTCGCCAAGGCCGCGGGCGCGGGCACCGGCAACCTAATCTTCGCCTCCGGCTACCTGCCGCCCGCCGCCGACCCCCAGGAGACGGCCGCCGCCGAGTTCGCCAAGCGGGTGCCGGCCGACCAGCAGACTTCCGGCTCCGAGGGCTCTTTCTCGGCGGTCCTGGTCGTCCGCGAGATGCTCGCGGGCCTCGCGGACCCGACGCCCGCGGCGCTTACCACCGCACTCAAGGCGACCAACAACCAGCCAAACGTGATGGCCCATCCGTTCAGCTGCAACCACCAGGCAGTCCCGATCCTGCCGTCGATCTGCAACTCCGCGGTCCGCCTGCTGACCTGGAACGGCAAGGGCTTCAGCGACCTCACCGGCAACTGGATCGACGGTGGCTCCCTCGTCTCCCTGGTCACCAGCTGATCCCGCCCCATCTGTTCTGGGCGCCCACCGACAAGCGCGGATATCCCGAGCTCACGGCCACCGAGGGCTGAAAATCGGCGGTCGCCTGACTCGGCACGGATGCTGTCGGGCTTTTCGTCACAATGCGGATCCGGGCCGCGGGCGGCGCCGCTAGCGTGCACTGCCACACGGCCCGGCCGTCCGATGGCCAGGCCGGCGGACGTCAGGAGGCATGTGGTGGTGGCTGTGGTCGCGGTGGTGGCCGTGATATTGGCGGGCGTGGCCGCCGGCACGTTGACGGCCGGCGCGGTGGCGGTCCGGCCGGCGATTCACTCTCTGCCGGTTGCTTCGTACATCACGGTCAAGCAGGCTCTCGACATCAGCTATCCGAAGTTCATGAAGCCGCTGCTGGTGGCGGCGATGACCGCGACGCTCGCGCTGGCGATCATCGCCGCCGTCGCGGGCGACGTCACGCGGGCCGTGCTCGGCGGTCTCGCGTTCGGCGCACTGCTCACGAACGTGCTCGTCACCGTCCGCGGCGACCTGCCGATCACCATCGCGATGGCCTCGTGGCGACCGGAGCAGCCACCGGCCGACTGGGCGGCGCAGCGGGCGCGCTGGGACTGGTTCAACAAGATCCGCACCGGCGCCGCCATCCTCGGCCTCGTGCTGCTCGCCACAGCGGTCGCGACCGGCTGACCCCGCCGCGCGGTGCCGCGCGGGACTGGATCGATGCCAGCGGATTCCTGAGACGTCTGGTCTCAGGCCGCCTTCTGCTACTCGCCGGCTCCGTCGGGACGGGGTCGATGCTGGCAGATGCTCGTCACCGACGAGATGAGCGTTGCTCGGGCACGCCTCGTCGAGCTTCACCGCGGACGTGTACGCCGTCGTCGCCGAGGAGTTGACCGAGGCGGCGGCGGTCGCTGTGGCCGCGTTCGAACCCTGTCAGACCAAGGTCAACTAGGCGCATTTTCAACATCATCCCTTTGGGGCTGACCATAGGCCAACTACGGGCTAATTGATCACCCTGAGACGACTCAGGGGCCCAACCCGTTGATCCACTCTTTCGAGCGGGCCAGGTGCCAGCAAGCCCGCCCTGCTCACCGGCCGGGCAGGTGCAGCGCGCCCCGTTGGCGACCTCGTAGACGTCGTCACCGCGCGAGGAGACGACCAGGCACACGAACGGCTCGGCGGCCGGCACGACGGCGCCGTCCTCGATGGCCTCGATCGCGGCCTCGAGGTTTCACCCGCGTGTCGAGGGGGTCGTGGGGGGCGGGTCAGGCTGGGACCGTGGTCATGCCGTTGCCGACTACGGAACGGCCCGGCGGCGCCGAGCTCGGCAGCCCGCCGGCGGGCCTTCCGGTAGCAGCCCTCACCGAGACCGCGGGCGACGCTGGCGGCGGCGCGAATCGGCCGCCTACAGCCGCGGCAGACCCCGGGCGCAGCCGCCGGCGTCACCGCGGCCCTTACCGCTACGGGCCGGGCGGCCGGCGCGGCTCGAGGAGAACAACACCGCCCTCGTCAACTGCGCCCACGACCCGAAACGGGCAGCCCATCCCGGCCTGGCAGCCCAAAAATACGTGAATGTGTTGACATGCCCGTTTTGTCGTTTTGTAGTACTTGTCGAGTGAGACCACGACGGACGGCCAATGGTTAGGCCGAGACCGACACCCGGCCCGTTCCGCGGGTTTCACAGCAGTAGGCCACCGACGGAAGGAGAACCACCATGTACGAGAAGAACATTCAGGACGCGCAGGACCCGCAGGACCCGCGGGGCGCGCAGGCCGACGCCCCGGCGCCGCTGCAGATCCTGACGGACGACGCGCTGGCCGCCCTCAACGGGGGCAGCGGCGGCAACCCCGGGTCGCATTGCTGTAACTGACGCCAGCGCTGCACAAGCAGTGGGATGTCGCGTGTAGGCCTGCTGGTTGGGCGTCAGGGCGGGTCACGCCCTGGGGACGCGAATCGGCCCCGGACATCGGATGTCCGGGGCCGACCGGGGCGGGTCTCAGGGCAGGGCCCCGGCAAGTTTGCGACGTGCAGGTGATCGGCGCTGTCTGGGGTTTCTGGTGGGACCGTGTAGGGGCTTGAGTAGCGGAACGAAGAGTCCCGGTAGTGGCCGGCGCGCCGGGTGGCAAAGTCCACGTGTGGTGGGTCCGAGTTGGGAGGCGTGCTACTCAGGCCAATCGAGGAGGACGACTGGCTGGCGGTCCATGCCTGGGCGAGCCAGGAGCGGGCCTGCCGTTACCAGGCGTGGGGTCCGAACACGACGGAGCAGACACGTGAGTTGGTCCGGGAGGCCGCGAAAGCGTGGACTTCCTCTCCCGGACAAGGTTCGTCTACGCGATCGCCCTCGACGTATACGTCAGAGGTAACTGCGAGCTGAACCTCCGCGGCCGGGGTCAGGGGGAATCAGCTACGGGCTGCACCCTGACCACTGGGGGAAGGGGCTGGCCACCGACGCCGCCAGTCAACTCGTCCAACTCGGGTTCGAGGAGCACGGCCTGCATCGCGTCTTCGCCACGTGCGACCCGCGTAACGTCGCGTCGGCCGCTCTCCTGCGGCGGCTCGGGATGAGTTAGAGGGCCGGATGCGCGAGACAACGCTGATCCGCGACGGCTGGCGCGACTGCGACCTGTACAGCATTCTCGCGCATGAATGGGGTCGCCGTAGTACTCGCGAAAAATCGGGCGGATATGGCTGACCTGCGGTGATGCCGAGAGCTACGCCCGGCGGCGGGGGCTGGAGAGCGCCTCGGTGGCCTGGTGCACGGCGGCGAGGCCGGGTTTTACGTAGCGCTGGACGGAGCGCAGCGACCTGTGCCCGGTCTTCGCCATGATCACGTTGGCGGAGGTGTTGGCGTCGCCGAGGTGGGTGGCCGCGCTGTGGCGGAGCTGGTGCAGGCGTAGCCCGTCGCCGTGCTGGCCGAGCAGGATCCGGGCACGGTCGTAGCCGAGCCGGGCCCGGCCGGTATCGGGGCACAGGTCGCGCGGGTCGGTGGTCGCGCGCCGGCGCGGGCCGGGCCGATGGGCGGAGAGGAACAGCGGGCCGCGGGTCCGGCCGGCGATGAGCCGGGGCAGCAGGTGGGCGGTGTCGGTGCCCCAGGTGATCCACATGGTGTCGCCGCCCTTGACGACGACCCGGGCCTGCTTGTTGGGCAGGTCGAGATCCTCGATGTTGAGCGCGAGCACCGCGGAGGCCCGGCTAGCGGACTCGTAGAGCATCCGCCACAGCGTCTTCTCCCGCAGCGGGACGTCGCGGCGGCGGCAGAGCCGGTCGATCCGGGACCGCGACACGGCCTTGGTGTCGTCGTTGTGCTCGCGCCGCCGCTCGACGGCCGCCGGCACCGTCGGAGTGGTCCAGTGCTGCCTGGTGGCACACCAGGTCAGCCAGGAACCGACCGCGGCGCGGTTGCGGTTCCAGGTCGCCGGCTTCGCCGCGCCCCACAACGCGTCCAGCGCCTCACCGACATCGGTGCCCGTGAGATCGGCGAGCGGCTGGTCCGGGCCGAGGTGCTCGGCGACCCGGTCGAGCACGTTCGTGTAGGCGCGCAACGTGTGCGCGTTGCCGGCGATCTTCGGCGCGTCGAGGAACGTGTCCACGGCCTGGCGCACCGTCGGCCCTGCGGCCGGCCCGGGCCGGCCGGTGTCGAGCGTGGTCACCGTCGCCGCCATCCGCCTCGACCCTTCGTCTCGATCGACCTACCGGATAACCCGCACGAGTCGCGTCCCGGTGGCCGCGCCGTTCCCGCTGGCCGCCAGGCCCTGATGTGGATCAGGCTACCGGATAAGGAACTGTTATCCGATAGGTTGACGTAGGAGCGATCAGCACGTTGTGTGTCGTTCTGAAGGCTATGGGTGCCGAGCCGGCGCGGGGTGCACCGTGCCGGCTCGGCACCGCTCGGGCAGCACAGTCCCAAAAGTGCAGTGATCGAGGGAAGAGCCAGTGGCCGATGAGGACGACCAGAGCGCTGATGGCGCAGCGAGTCGACGGGCCTGTGGGAAAGGACGTCTGATCACGTGACACAGCCCGCCGCATCTTCGGCCGAGGCGATCCTCCACGAGGCCGAGCGGCAACTACCGCTGATCATAGGTGACCTGTTCGCTGAAAGGCTGGGGCCTTTTGAGGCCATCTCCGGAGACCGGAGGCATTTCGCTGGCCAGGACGCACGCGGTCGTGTGATGACGATCAGACTGGACGTGGTTCCGCTACCTCGTGCGGAGGTGGCGCGCACCTTCGTCAACACCACCTCGGACAACCATGTGATCCAGCTTTCCGATCAGCTGGAGCCACCGCTGGTCCGGTATGTGCTCTCGTGTGAACTCCTCGAGATAGAAGCGGTCCGAAGCCGTTCCTTCGTGTCCCTGCAGCGAGGAACACCTACCTTCAACCGTCGCAATCTCCTCACCAGTGCCGACCGAGGACCGGATCGGGACCCTCGGGGCAGATGGGAAGGCCTTTCCCGCCATGAGCTGCCCGATGCGGTGCGCCGAGCGGGCGAGGACAGGGCGGCGGCGAGCAGTCGGACCGTGGCCGAACTCGCGGCCGAAGCAGCCACTCTGCCTCCCGGGCGCTATCCCCGCCGAAAGCTGATGATCGGCGGTGGGGCCGCACTGGCCGGCCGGGACCCGGACATGCTCGTCGTGGACAGCCGGGGGCGGTGGCATGTCAACCCGATCACGGCCATCGTCCAGTCCGCCGACCAGGTACGCCACCTGGGACCTACAGGATTCGGTGACCCCTACCAGTTCGCCGCGCCCCGTGAGCGGGTTCCGATCGACGCGCTGCGCCTGTGGGAGCACACCGCCGCCATGCCGGGCCCCGTCATCGACGGACACTGCCACCTCTCCGTCGACGAGCACGGTCGTCTCCTGGCCACCGTCGCACCTGTCGACGGCACCCCAGCTCTGACCGTCGAGGTCCAGGGGGCACCAATCGTCGCCACCGGCGTTTCCCCGCAGATCATCCCAGGCTGCTCCCGGCAGATCCCGACCCTGTCCGAAGCGCAGGAGCTGCTCAGCGGCTATCTGACGTCGCTCAACCACCCGGTGCTGGCGGGCACCGCCGGCCAGATGCTCGCCGGCCCGGCCAGCGCCGAGGACACGCTCGGCCTTCTCCGCCGACCCGAGGTCGCCGAGGCCCTGGCCCAGACAGGCGAAGGGCTGGTCCGCGAGGCGGTGCAGACCGTGCAGGCCTCGGCAGCCTGGGAACAGGCCCGCGGCGTCGCGCCGGGCCGGGTCCTGGTGGGGGACGAGGT
>Ga0068859_100002929_pt1 | contig 17332 bp, 15 predicted proteins | sample KBSSwiS22_FD_66585 | JGI IMG/M metagenome (GOLD analysis project Ga0068859, IMG submission 66585) | Switchgrass rhizosphere microbial communities from Kellogg Biological Station, Michigan, USA - KBS Switchgrass S2-2 | ecosystem: Host-associated > Plants > Roots > Rhizosphere > Soil ...
GGCTGGATGGCGCCGTTGTAGACGTCGAACTCCTTCATCTCGGCGAGGCGTCCCGTCTCGTCGGCCTTCGAGTAGATCTGAACGCCGTCGAGCGCGTACACCGCCTTGATCAGACTGTACGAGCTGCCCATTTCGTTCTTGTGACGGATGACGGCGCGGGACGCACCGAGCGTGCCGCCCAGCACCGTCTCTTTCAGGAGGTTGAGCCGCGCCTTGGTGCGGAAGATCTGCTCCTTCAGCTCGTTGACGTTCTTCTCGAGGGAGCGCAGACGCACGGAGTTGGCAGCGTCGCCGTTCGCCGCGGCACCGGCCGGGGCAGCACCAGGATCGACCGGCGCGCCGGGCGATCCGGCGGCAGGTGCGGATCCGGCCGCCGGGGTGGCTCCCGCCGGCGAGGGCCCTGATGAGGCTGGCGCCGCCGGCGTCGGGGCCGCGGCGCTGCCCGCCGCGGCGGCTTGGGCCGACGCGGCGGCGGGAGACAAGAGGCAGGCGGCGAGTGCGCCAAACAACACCGAGCTCCGCACGAGAGCCCGCGCGCCGCGACCATAGACAGCAGCGCCACGCTGGTTGAGGTTTCGGTCGACTGTCATCGTTCTGGCTCCGTCTGTGGAGAGGCGCAGCAGGACCACGGGCACAGGTCCGAGGACGCCTGTATAACAGGACGCATAATGTCGGTCAAACTTGCGTACCTACCCGGACTCTTGCCCAAACTCTTTGCAGGACCAAAGGTTTTTGGGTCCGCGAATTGCCGTTGACAAGGCCGGGCGGTCATCGGGGTTTGCGCGAGCCCGCCGAATCCTCATTTTTGCGGGACGCGCGCGCTGCCGCGATCTCGTGCCAGACCCGTTCGAGCAACGGGCCGACGCCCGCGCCGGTGGCGGCGCTGATCGCGAGGACCTCGATCCCGCGCGTCTTGAAGGGCCGTCGAAGCTGAGCCAACCGGCGCTTCACGTCGGGCAAATCGGTCTTGTTCAGGACCACGATCTGAGGCCTCTTGGCCAGGTCGGGATCGTAGAGCGCCAGCTCGCGATTCAAGGTCTCGAAATCGCGAAGGGGTGTCCGGCCCGGCGTGGCGCTCACCTCCAGGAGGTGGATGAGGACGCGAGTCCGCTCGAGGTGGCGCAAGAAGCGATCGCCGAGCCCCGTCCCTTCGTGGGCTCCTTCGATGAGGCCCGGAATATCGGCGACCACGAACGAACGGTCGTCCGACAGGCGAACCATCCCCAGGTTCGGCACGAGGGTCGTGAACGGATAGTCGGCGATCTTGGGGCGCGCCGCCGAGATCCGGGCGATGAGAGACGATTTGCCGACGTTCGGGAACCCGAGCAGGCCCACGTCGGCGAGCAGCTTGAGCTCGAGGCGCAGGTTGCGCTCCTCGCCCGGCAGGCCGGGCTCCGACTTGCGCGGCGCGCGATCGGTCGACGTGGCGAAGTGGATGTTGCCCCGCCCCCCCTTCCCCCCGCGCGCCGCCACGAACGTGGTCCCGTCGCCCTGGAGGTCGGCGAGCAGCTCGCTCGTGTCCTCGTCATAGATCTGCGTCCCCGGAGGGACCCGAAGCACCAGATCCTCACCGGACCGCCCGTACCTGTCCTTGTTGGCGCCCGACTCGCCCGCGCGCGCGCGGTATTCGCGCTGGTAGCGGAAGTCCAGCAAGGTCGAGAGTCCGCCGTCGACCTTGAAGACGACGCTGCCGCCGTCGCCGCCGTCGCCGCCCGACGGGCCCCCCTTCGGGACGTACTTTTCGCGTCGGAATGCGACGGCACCGTTGCCCCCGGCGCCCGCCTGCACGTAAACCTGCGCCTGATCGACGAATTGCATTGGCAAGCGTAGAGGGGGCATACCCCGCTACGTGCCGCCGAGAACGACGGCGGTGCTCAGGCCGACGGGACGACGCTGACGAGGCTCTTGGCGCCCGACCGGTAGAAGCGGACCTTCCCAGGCTTGAGAGCGAAGAGCGTGAAGTCGCGGCCCATGCCGACGTGCGGCCCCGCGTGCACGGTGGTGCCGACCTGACGGACCAGGATGTTGCCGGCGTTCACCTGCTCGCCCGCATAGCGCTTGACCCCGCGCCGCTGCCCCTGGGAGTCGCGGCCGTTCTTGGAGCTTCCTTGACCCTTCTTGTGTGCCACGAGATCCTCGCTTAGGCGGCGTTGATGGCCGTGATCTTGAGAGCGGTGAACGGCTGCCGGTGGCCGGCCTTGCGGCGGTACGACTTGCGGCGCTTGTACTTGAAGATCGTGATCTTCTTGCCACGGCCCTGCTCGACGATCTCGGCGTCGACGGACACGCCGGCGACGCTGGGCTGGCCGATGCGCACGTTACCGCCGTCGTCGGCGAAGAGAAGCGTGTCGAACGTGACCTTGCTGCCGGCGTCGCCGGCGAGTTTCTCGACGCGGAGAACCTCACCTTGCTCGACGCGGTACTGCTTTCCACCTGTTTGAATGACGGCGTACATGAACCTTCTGCCTCCCGGGCGAGCGCGGTAGTCTAGGGACCGCGACGGTCTTGTCAAGAGCGGGGTCGATTCTATTGGGAACCCTGGAAGGGTTCCCAAGCCCTCCGGCCAGCGCGTTCCGGCGGGCAAAGCCCGCCTCCACGCTACCGTTGGAGCTGAACCTGGGGAGCGGCATCCGGGGGCGGCATCCGGGGGTCGAAGACATGCCGTTGACGGTCCGCCAGGCGGCCGCCCCGCGATCAGCCGCCGCAGAACTGGCCGCAGACGGCGTCGACCGGACTCTTGGAGGCCGCCACGCAGGCATCGGTCTGGTCCAGGCAATACCCGTCGGGTTGCTGGCACGCCTCCCGACAGAAGCAGGCCTTGGACTGGTCGGCGCAGTTCGCCGTCAGACAATCGAAGAGCGGTTGAAAGGCGGCCTGCGCCTCCGCGGTCCCCCGGGCCGCGCAGTCCGCGGCGGTCCCCCCCTTCGACAGACACAGCCGGATCCCCTGGCAATCGAGCGCCGTCGCGGCTCCGTCGTCCCCCATCTCGACCGGCCCATCCACGCCCCCCTCCGGCGGCGAGGAAGTACTCGAAGAACAGGCCCATCCGCCGATCATCGCGATGCATGACGCCAACCCGAAGAGATGCACAGCCGGTTGGAAGCGCATACCAACGAGGTTACCGACTTTCCCCTGCCGCGCTACCCCCTTCGCCCCGCGGTGAGCCGCAGGTCTCCAGCAGCGCGGAGGCGGGCTCTGCCCGCCGGAGCCCGCTGCCCGAAGAGTCTGGATGCGGCTCTCCTGGTTCACCTCCAACGGCAGCGCGGAGGCGGGCTTTGCCCGCCAGAGCGCGCTGGCCGGAGGGAATGGGAACCCTCTCAGGGTTCCCATTAAGGAGTGGGCTCGACTGGATTCGAACCAGCGACTTCCGCCTTCGGAGGGCGGCACTCTATCCAACTGAGCTACGAGCCCGAGCGGAATCTCTTACGCGTTCCGAGGCGGCCCGGCAAGAGGCGCGAATCAGCGCCGTGGGCCTGCCTCAGGGTCCCGGCCATAGCAGCGCGGACTTCTCGGCCAGGGCGGTGAGCGGCGGGGCGTAGATTCCCAGGGCGACCACGCCGGCGGCTGTGATCCCGACGAGAGCGGCGTGCGACAGGGGGACCGGCAGCCGCGCGGGCGCGCCGGCCCGCGGTCGGTCGAAGTAGATCACCTTGGCGACGCGCGCGTAGTAGTAGACCGAGACGACCGTGTTGGCGACGCCGGCCGCGGCGAGCGCGTAGAAGATCGGGCCTCCGCCCGCGGCGCCCCGCTCGATGGTCGCCGAGAACATCGCGAACTTGGCCACGAAGCCGCCGAGCGGCGGCAACCCGGCCAGCGACAGGACGGCGAGGGTGAGGCCGAGGGACAGGAGGGGGGCGCGCCCGCCCAACCCGGCGAGATCGTCCAGCGTGTCGCCCTCGCCCGCCCGAACCAGCGCCGTCACGGCCAGGAACGCCGCCAGGTTCATGAACAGGTAGATCCCCAGATACACGAGCAACGCGCGCTCCGCGGCGGGCGAACCGACGGCCAGGGCCATCGCCAGGTTACCGGCCTGAGCGATCGACGAGTAGGCGAGCAAGCGCTTCAGCTTGCGCTGGGGGATGGCCGCCAGGTTTCCCAGCGTCATCGACACCATCGCGATCACCGCCAGCACCGACGCGACGACGGTGGCCGGTCCCTGGCCGGTCACCAGCGCCGCGCCAGCGTCGGCCCCCGCGACCGAGAGGGTGGCCTCGGGGGAACCGACGAGGAATCGAAACGCCAGCGCGAAGCCGGCGGCCTTGGGCACCACGGAGAAGAAGGCCGCCACGGGCGTCGGCGCCCCCTCGTAGACGTCGGGACACCAGGAGTGAAACGGCACGACGGCCATCTTGAACCCGAGGCCTGCCAGACAAAGCGCCAGGATGGTTCCCGAGACCAGCGGCGGCGCCGAGGCGAGGGCCGCGCGCACGCCGGCGAGCTCCGTCGTTCCGGCCAGACCGTAGAGCCAGGAGAAACCGTAAAGCATCGCGCCGGTCGCCACGCCTCCATAGATCGCGTACTTGAGCCCCGCCTCGGCCGAGCGGCGAGACCGGCGACCAAACGCGGCCAGCACGTAGGACAGCAGGGACACGAATTCGAGCGCCAGATACGCGGTCAACAGGTCCGTGGCGGCGGCCATGAGGTCGGCGCCGAGGACCACCGACAGCAGCAGCGCCGCATACTCGGCGGCGTCACGATCTCCTCGCCTGGGCTCGCCGGAGCTTGGGGGCCCGGCGGTGGGCGAGGCGATCGATGCGGCCGGCGCGAGGACCCCGCCGAGCGCGCGCTCGCCCGGCTCGTCGCCGCGCCCCTCGCGCGAGGCAAAGGAGGAGAGGACCACGACAGCGCCGGCCGCTCCGAACAAGAGCTTGAAGAAATCCGCGAAACCGTCCCGCGCCAGCAACCCGCCGAACAGGGCCAATCCGCGAACGGCGCCGGGGGCTTCTTGGCCCACCGGGATGGACGGCTCCATCGTGAGCGGTGTGGCCGCCACGGCTCCCAGCAGGGTCGCCAGCGCGAGCGCGAGGAGCCAACCGCGACTCGCCGCGCGCCGGCCCAGCCCGACGGCCAGAACCACGATCGTGCCCACCGCCAGGATCAGCTCGGGGATGAGCGGCCGCCAGCTGGCCGCGTTCGATAGCGGGCCGCCCGTCACAGCCCTCCACCGAGCCCGGTGATGGGAAGCCCGAACAGCGCGAGCAGGTCGGAGACGCTCACCGCGGAGAGTTCGAGCACCGGCGCCGGGTAGAGTCCCATCGCGAGGGCGAGGAGCACGAGGGGCAACAGACTGGCCCACTCCCGCCCGTCGAGATCGCGGCCGGCCAGCACCGCGCGCCAGCGCTCGGGGAGCACGCCGAAGTGGATGCGCCGGATGGCCCACAGGTTGTAAGCCGCCGCCAGCACCAGGCCGAAGGCCGCGACCACCGTGGCTGTCCGGAACCGCCCCAGGCTGCCGAGCAAGGTCATGACCTCTCCGATGAAACCGGACAGGCCGGGCAAACCGAGCGAGGCAAAGAACCCCAGCGCGAACACGGCCGTGTAGCGCGGCATCACCGTGGCGACGCCGCCGAAGGCGTCGAGCCCGCGCTCGCCGGTGCGGTCGTAGATCACGCCGACGAGCAAGAAAAGCAACGCGCTGACCACGCCGTGGCTCAGCATCTGGAAGATGGCCCCGTTCACCGCGATGGGTGTGAGCGCGGCCATCCCGATCAGACAGAACCCGAGGTGCCCGATCGACGAGTACGCCACGAGCCGCTTCAGGTCGACCGACGCGAGCGCGCAGAGGCCGCCGTAGATCACGGCCAGCGCCCCCAGGCCAGCCACGACCGGCGAGGCCCACACGGTGGCCGACGGAAGGATGGCCCAGTTGAGCCGCAACATGCCGTACGTCCCCATCTTCAGCAGGATCCCGGCCAGGACCACCGAGACGGCCGTGGGCGCCTCGACGTGGGCGTCGGGCAGCCAGGTGTGCAGCGGCACCAGGGGGACCTTGATGGCGAACCCCACGAACAGCAGCACCCACACCAGGTTCGCGAACTTGAATCCCAGCAAGGCCGGGTGCTCGTCGAAGTCGTTCAGGTGAACGAGCTTGGGGATGTCCAGAGTGTGGGCAGCCGGCGTCCCATCGACGAGGATGGTCGACCTCGACGCGTAGTAGAGCGCGATGATCGCCAGGAGGATCAGGACCGAGCCGAGCAGCGTGTAGAGGAAGAACTTGATGGCGGCGTACTCGCGGCGTGGTCCGCCCCACAGGCCGATGAGAAAGAACATCGGGACCAGCACCATCTCCCAGAACACGTAGAACAGGAACAGATCGAGCGACACGAAGACGCCCAGCATCCCGGTCTCGAGGACGAGCAGCAGCGACAGGTACCCGCGCAGGTTGCGCGCGAGCGGGATCGACCACGACCCGATGGCGGCGACGGTGGCGATCAGGGCGGTCAGCGCGGTGAGACCCACCGAAAGTCCGTCGACACCGACGTGATACTCGACGTTGAAGGCGCGGATCCAGACGACGTGCTGGACCATCTGGTAGCCGAAGTTCCCGGCAGCGCGCGGAAAGGCCGGATCGAACGTCGCCAGCATCCGCGCCGCGGCCCCGAGCGGGACGAGCGTGGCGGCGAGCGCCAGCCAGCGCAACCAGCGCTCGCGGCCGCGCGGCCAGAGCAACAGGAACGGCAAACCGAAGAGGGGCGAGAACACGAGCAGCGTGAGGAGGAAGCGGCCCTCCCCGCCCCGCAGCGCGATGATGTCGACGCGAGGCCCCGTCGATGCCCCGGGCCCATCGGCGTGCTCGATCTCGAGCGCGGCGAACGACTGTCGGGGCCCCCCCGCTCTGGGCCGGTAGACGACCGTGACGGCCAGCGACTCGCCGGGACCGAGCGTGCGCCGGGGGACCGGGCCGGTCGTGAAGTCGGGCTCACCAACGCTGGCCACCCGCACGGCGGTGACCGCGAGGGGCCCCGCGCCACCGTTCGCGATCGTGACCTGGGCGGCCTCGCCGGCGCGATCGAAGGCGACGCTGCTCGGGCGGACGTGCAAGAGACCCGCGTGCTCTGGTGGCGGTGGTGCGTCGCCGGCGCGCGCCGACGCTCCCCAGGCCACGATGCATCCAGCGATGGCAGCGGCCACCAGGGCGCCCGAGAGGACGAACGGCACGCGACGGGTGATCACCATGAAAAGACGACCTTGGAAAGAAGAAGGGGGAAGCAAGTGATCGCCACGGACGTCACGACGAGAAGAAGTACACCAGCACCACGGTGCCTGCGATGCCAGCCGCCAGCAACACGACGTAGAGGTTGAGGCGGCCCGACTGCAGCCGCGCCGCCCGCCGGCCCGCGGCGATGACGCCCGCCGAGGCGCCGTTCACGGCGCCGTCCACGACGCGCCGATCGAAGAGCCCGGTGAATCGGGCGACGGTCACGCCGGCCGTGGCGACCCCGTCGACCGCCCGATCGACGACTCGGCGATCGAGCCAGACGGCCGCGCGCGCCAGCGCCAGCACGGGGCGCACGGCGAGGAGGCGGTAGGCCGTGTCGAGACCGCCACCCCCCGCGAGGAACCGCCCGAGACCGCCCGACGGTGCGCCGGCGGCTGGAGCAACCGAGGCGCGCGGGCCGTAGAGACGGCGAGCGACCAGCCAGCCGAGCGCGGCGACGGCGAGGCCGCCGACCTGCAACCCCCACTCGACCGGGGACGGCACCTCGATGGGCGGAACCTCGCCGAAGTTGCCAGCAAAGACGGGCTCGAGGAAGGTGTCCAGCGCCGGCGTCGCGTGGCTCGCCGTCCAGTTGCGGGGCCAGCCGAGCAGAGGGCCCGCCACGATCGCGCCGAGGGCGAGCGCGAGGACGACGCCGGCGAGCAGGCGCGACTCGGCCGACCCGTGCGGCGCGGGGCCATCGGCCGGCGCCGGCTTCACCTCGGCGGGCGGCTGCCCCTTCGTGTCCGACAGATGGGCTCCGGAGAACACCAAGTAGTAGCTGCGGAACGCGTAGCACGCGGTGAGAAACGACGTGACTGCGAGCGTTCCGAGCACCAGGGGGGGCGAGACCAGCAGGTTGGGGGCGGTCGCCACCGCCGCGAAGATCTGGTCCTTCGAGTAGAAGCCCGACGCGATCGGGAAGCCGGCCAGCGCCAGGCAGGCCACGAAGTACGCCCACCGCGTCCACGGCAGGGCGGCGGCCAGCCCTCCCAGCTCGCGCATCTTGCGGAGGTCCTGCGCCTCGTCGCCTGCGGGCTCTGCGCCCCCCGCATGCGCCTCTTTCTCCATCCGCTGCTCCATCCGTTCTTGCACCGCGTGGATGATCACGCCCGCCGCCAGGAACAGGGCGGCCTTGAAGAAGCCGTGGGTCACCACATGGAAGATCCCGGAAGATCCGCCGCCGGCCGTCGCCGCGAACATGTAGCCGAGCTGGCTCACCGTCGAATACGCGAGGACCCGCTTGAGGTCGTTCTGGAACAACGCCGCCCCGGCCGCACCGAGCGCGGTCACGGTCCCCACCATCACCACCACCGTCACGGCCCCGGGCGACAGCGCGAACAGGAAGCCCAAGCGCGCGAACAGGTACACCCCGGCGGTGACCATGGTCGCGGCGTGGATCAAGGCGGATACTGGCGTCGGCCCCGCCATGGCGTCGGGCAGCCAGGCCGAGAACGGGAGCTGCGCCGACTTGCCCGCCGCGCCCAGGAAGATGAGCAGACAGGCCACGAACGCCAGCGGGAGGCCCGCCACCTCCATGCGCGCGATGAGCGCGCGCGACGGGTAGACATGGACGTCGGCGGGCGCGCCCGGCTCCCGAACGGCAGACGGGGGAAGGGCGATCTCCACGCCGATCTCGTCGCGCATCTCGGAGAACGAGAGCGTGGGGCCGACCGGAAGGCGGCGCGCGGGCCGGCGCCGCTGCACGGACGAGCTCTCGCGCGCCCGGGCCGCCGCGCTCTCGCGAGGTTCGACCTGCAAGTGGCCGATCTCGCCCGGACGGCTCCCCACGTTGGCCAGCCCCCACACCATCAGGCCCAGCCCAAGGAGCAACGCGACGTCGCCGACGCGGTTGACGATGAACGCCTTCGTCGCGGCGCTCGCCGCCGCCGGCTTGCGATGCCAGAACCCGATCAAGAAATACGAGCAGAGACCCACGCCCTCCCAGCCAAAGAACAAGGGCAGCAGGCCGTCGCCGAGGACCAGCAACAGCATCGCGGCCACGAACAGGTTCAGGAACGCGAAGAAGCGCGGCTGCGCCGGATCGTCCCCCATGTAGGCCGCGGCGTAGATGTGGATGAGCGCGCCCAGGCCGCTGACAAGCAGGACCATGACGGCGGCGAGCGGGTCCATGAACAGCCCGAAGCTGGCGCGGAGCCCGCCGATCGTGAACAGCGCGGCCGAGTCGACCGCCGGCCGCAGCGCCCGCTCGGCGGGCGGCAGCGGAAGGAGCTGGCCGAGCACGATGACCGCGCCGGCGACGAAGGTGGCCGTCACGGCCAGCGCGGCGATCACCCCCGCGAGACGTCCCGAGGCGGCCGGCGCCGGAGCGCCCGAGGCGCGCCCCGCCGCGCGCAAGGCCAGCGCGCCGCAGACGAGCGCGCCCGCCAGCGGAAGCGCGAGCAGCAGCCACAGCGGCGCGACGGTTCCTCTCGGGGTCAGGTGGGTGCTGAAGTACGTGAGGCCGCGCAAGTCAGTCTCTCAGCGTCTCGAGGCGGGTGACGTCGATGGCCCGGAAGCTCCGGTAGACGGACAGCACGATGGCGAGCGCGACGGCCGCCTCCGCGGCGGCCAGCACCACCACGAAGACCGCGAACACCTGCCCGGTGATCGCGCCGTGGCCATAGTGAGCGAACGCCACGAAATTGAGGGCCGCCGCGTTCAGGATCAGCTCGATCCCCATCAGGACGGCGACGGCGTTGCGGCGGGTCGCGACCGTCGTCAGCCCCAGCGTGAACAGGACCGCGGAGAGCACCACGAAGTGCCGGAGCCCGATCGCCGCCCAGCCCGCCCCGCTCACGGCGTCGCGCTCCTCGACCCTGCGAGGTCGACGGAATTCTCCGGCTCCGCGCCGGAAACGCCGGCGGCGGTCGCCGCGGCGACGCCGGCGTCCCGCACGGCGCGCCGCGCGATCACCATCGCACCGACCAGCGCCATGAGGAGGACGATCGATACCAGCTCGAACGGCAGCAAATATTCGCGCAGGAAGGCGTCGCCGATGCGCGCCGTCGTCGGGGCCGCGACGGCCTCGGTGTGCCGCCAGGCCGCCCGCGTCGCTGCGACCACCAGGAACGTCCCGACCAGGCCGGCGACGGGCAGCGCCGTGCCGTATCCCAGCGCCCGGTTGGAGACCCGGACGTCGTCGATCCGGCTGGTCAGCAGCACCGCGAACAGCAACAGGACCGCGATCCCGCCCACGTAGATGAGGATCTGCGTGACCCCCACGAAGTCGGCGCCCATGAAGAAGTACAACCCGGCCGTGCCCGTCAGGGCCCCGAGCAGCAGGAAGGCGGCGCGCAGGATGTTGCGCGAGAACGCGACGCCCGCCGCGCCGCCCAAGGTCAGCGCCGCCAGGCCATAGAAAACCAGCGTCTCGAGCCCCGGCATCGGCGAGGCGTTTACCACGCAAAGCGCCCCGATTCCCACCGGGGTCGTCCCGAAGAGCTCGAGGGGCGCGTGCGCCGGTTCCCATGCTAAAAGGACCCGCCGGTCGCTCAGGCCGGCGACAAAACGCACGAGAGAGGCCGAAATTGGCGACGAACTTGGGGACGACGTTGGCGACACGCGCATACACGCTGCGCGAAGTCCGGACCATCCACGATCTGCCGCTGCCCGAGCTGATGTACCGGGCCCAGACCGTCCATCGCCAGCACCACGAGCCGGGTGAGGTCCAGCTGTGCACGCTGCTGTCGGTGAAGACCGGCGGTTGCCCCGAGGACTGCGCCTACTGCCCGCAGTCCTCCAAGCACGACACGGGCCTCGACAGCGAGCGGATGTTGAAGGCCCCCGAGGTGCTGGCCGCCGCCGGCCGGGCCAAGGCCGCCGGCGCGACTCGGTTCTGCATGGGCGCGGCCTGGCGCGAGGTCAAGGACGGTCCCGCCTTCGACGAGGTACTGGAGATGGTACGCGGCGTGCGGGCGCTGGAGCTGGAGGCGTGCTGTACCCTGGGCATGCTGACGGAGTCCCAGGCGGCCCGTCTGGCCGAGGCGGGGTTGACTGCCTACAACCACAACCTCGACACTTCGAAGACGTTCTACGGACAGATCATCAGCACGCGCACCTACGAAGACCGGCTCCAGACCTTGTCGCGCGTGCGCAAGGCGGGGATCACCGTGTGCTCGGGCGGGATCATCGGAATGGGCGAGTCGCTCGACGACCGCGCCGGGATGTTGATGACGCTGGCGAACCTGGATCCGCAGCCGGAGAGCGTGCCGATCAACGCGCTGGTGGCGACGGAAGGGACGCCGCTCGGTGATCGCCCGCCGGTCGAGCCGATCGAGATGGTGCGCATGATCGCGACGGCCCGTATCTTGATGCCGAAGACCAAGGTGCGCCTGTCGGCGGGACGCCTCCAGCTCTCGCGCGAGGCCCAGATGCTCTGCTTCCTGGCGGGCGCCAACTCGATTTTCTACGGCGAGAAGCTGCTCACGACGGGCAACCCCGACGTCGAGACCGACCGCGCCCTCCTCCGCGACGCCGGCTTCAAGCCCACCCTCGGCACCGTCGAGCTCGGCGGCGAATAGCCGCGGGCGGGCGACCTACGTCCGCACGGGGGACGGAAGCAGGGCGGCGTCCCACTGGCGGCGGACTTCGTAGGCGGCGAGGGCGACGGAGGTGGAGAGGTTGAGGGACCGGAGCTCCGGGTCGCGCATGGGGATGGAGACGGTGGTGTCGGCGTGGCGGTCGAGGAGCTCTTGCGGCAAGCCGACGCTCTCGCGGCCGAAGACCAGGATCACCGGATCGGGGTAGGTGACGGCGGTGTAGGAGCGCGACCCACGCGACGAAAAGAAGTAGGGCTGTCCCAGCCCCGGGAGCGCCTCGGCCAGCGCCGCCCAGCTCGGCCACACCCGCAGGCGCACCCTGGGCCAATAGTCGAGCCCGGCGCGACGCAGGTGCCGGTCGTCCAGCGAGAAGCCGAGCGGCTCCACGAGGTGCAGCTCCGCGTCGACCGCGAGGCACGTCCGCCCTGCATTTCCCGTGTTCCAGTGGATCTCGGGCTCCACCAGAACCACATGTATTCCCGCCATCGGACCCGTTCTACTTGCCTCACCAGATCAGAATCTAGACGAATAGGGCAAGTTTTCAGGCGACCCGAACATCAGAGCGAGCAAAGCGAGCGGGTCCAAGCACCCGGGAGGCGCAGCAAAGCTCCACCCCACGCGGGCGGACCCGCGTGGGGACCCCGGTGCTGCGCCGGCGTCGACGGCCTACCCTCCGAGGGGGGGCAGGTGGGGGGCCGTCCGCGGCCCCCCGCCAGCGGCGAAGCCGCACTAGTCTGTATGGAAACTCCCCTCAATGGCGGGCGCCGTTCGGTCGATGAGAGGGGTTCGTGGCGGGGGAGCTACAGACGATCAAGCCGGCGCGTTTCGGGCGGTACATCCTGCTCGATCGGATCGGCATGGGCGGAATGGCCGAGGTGTTCCGTGCCGTGATGCCGGGCGCGGAGGGATTCAAGCGCACCTTCGTGGTGAAGCGCATCGTGAGCCAGCTCTGCCAGAGCCAGACCTTCGTCGAGATGTTCGTGCGCGAGGCGCGCATCGGCGCCCTCCTCAATCACCCGAACATCGCCCAGGTCTTCGACTTCGGAAGCGTCGACGGCGAGTACTTCCTCGCGATGGAGTACATCCGCGGCGCGGACATCCTGGCGATGATGCGCCGGCTGCGCGAGACGAAGCAGCGGCTGCCGGTCCCCATCGCCGTCTTCGTCGCTCACCAGGTCGCGAGCGGCCTGGCTTACGCGCACGGGCTGTGCGGCGCGAACGGCGAGACCTTGAACCTCATCCACCGTGACGTCACGCCCTCGAACATCATGTGCCTGCGGACGGGGGGCGTGAAGCTGCTCGACTTCGGCATCGCCAAGACCGTCGACGCATCGGGGATCGAGTCGACCGAGAAGGGAGAGTTCCGCGGCAAGCTCGCGTACATGGCGCCCGAGCGCGTGCGGGACCAGCCGTTCGACGCGCGCTCGGACATCTACTCGCTGGGGGTCGTGCTCTGGGAGCTGCTCACCGGCCGGCGCCTCTTCCGCGGCGCCACCGACGTCGAGACCTTCAAGAACGTGCTCGAGATGGAGGTTCGAGCGCCCTCCGCGCTGCGGCCCGAGGTGCCGGCCAGCCTCGACGCGGTCGTCGCTCGGGCGCTGGCCCGCGATCCGGACGAGAGGTTCGGAACGGCGCAGGCCATGCTCGATGCACTCGAGCCGATCCTCGCCGAAACGAAGTACCAATCGCGGATGGTCTCCGAGTTGCTCGACGAGCTCTACGGCAAGGGCGTGCACTCCAGCCAGCTCGCGCTGGCGTGCGTGACCCCCGAGCTGCTGGCCAGCGTGTCCGAAGGATCGTCCAACTCGAGCCCGGCCCGGACTGGGTCGGCCGAGTCCCCCGCGCCCGCGGCCGCCGCCAACTCGTCGCTGGGGTTCGCGCCGACCGCGGCGCCCGAGGCTCGGTCACGGAGGGCGCCGCTCGGCTGGAGCGCCGCCGTGGTCGGCGCCGCCCTCGCGGCGACCATCGCTCTCATCGCGACGCGCGGGGGGGACGGCGCCTCGCGGGCGGCGACGGTGACCGTCGTGCCCGCCACGACCGCGCCCACGGTCATCGGCGGCGCGCGGAAGACGGCGCCCGACGTCGTCGCGCCTTTCGCCGCCGGCGATGCGGCCGGCGCCTCTGCCGCGGCGACTGCCGAGGCTGGCGCCGGGCCGGTGGAGGCGAAGGCCGAGGCGCCACCCGCCACGCGGCCCGAGCCCACCCGCCGCGCCGCCAAGGCACGCCCGGGGACCGGCGCCGCCAGCAGCGGGACGTCACGACCACCACCAGCGGGCGACAACGTCATCGCCAGCGGTGGCTCGATCGATCCGTTCGCCGAAGCGGCGCAGCGAAACCGACCGGCCCCGAGGGCGCGGCGATGACATTGCGCCGGCCCCGTCGGACCCGCCTGACGGGGAACCTCGTCTTCGCCCTCTCGCTGTCGACCGCCACCGCCCTGACCGGAGGGCTCGCCGGACGTGCCAGCGCGGCCGCGCCGCCTTCGGCCGAGACGTCGTCCTCCCAGGCGTCCGACCCCGACGCCAAGCTCCGGGCCCGCCGCTCGTACGAGCGCGCGGAGGCCCATTTCAAGGCGGGCAATTTCCGGGAGGCGCTGGCGGAATACAAGGCGGGGTATGACGCCGCGGCGCTGCCGGGCTTCTTGATCAACATCGCGCAGTGCCAGCGGCGGCTCGGCGATCTGGCGGGAGCGCTCACGACCTATCGCAAGTTCGTGCTGGTTGCCCCGGACTCGCCGTTCGTTCCCCAGGTCCAAGGGATGATCCAGGAGCTGGAGAAGCTGGGGCCGGAGGTCACGCAGGGCGACGGGGTCCCCGCGACCGTACCGTCTCCGCCCGCCGCCGAGCTGACCCCGCCTGCGCCGGCATCACCACCGCCCGTGCTGGTCGGAAAGTCCGAGGCACCGGAAGCCCAACTGTCGTCGAGGAAGACCTGGTGGGTGCTGGGCGGCGTCGCGGCGGCGGCCGTCATCGGCGGCACCGTCGCGGTCTTCGCCCTCCGCTCGGGCGACTCGACCACAACCGTTCACGAGGGAACGCTGGGGACCTTGCGACGGTGAAGGGTGAAGGTGGAGGAATGAAGGGAAGGGCGACGTGGCCTCGACGACTCCGGACGGCGTCTCGGGTCGCGGCGCTGGTAGCGAGCGCGGCCGCGTCGTCTTCAACCCCGGGCTGCGGCCGAGGAGGCGCTGGTGGCATGATCCCGGAGCCCGGAGCCGCTCTCGTGAAGGTGACCGCTGACGACGCCGCGATCGCGGCAGCTCCGGACGAGCTGCGCATCTGGGCCTATGACGATCACGGCCGGCTGTGGGACGGCGTCCGGGTGCCCGAGCAGGGCGCCGTCGCGCTGCGGGGCCCGCGTGACTATGGAACCTTGTTGATCCAGCCCGGCGCCATCGACGGCCCCCTGCGCCTCCATATCCAAGCTCTGGCGGCAGGTGTCCGTGTCGCCGACGGTGTCGTCTCCGTGCCCGCGTCCCAGAGAGGCAAGGCCGTGGTCGAACTGCAGCTGGTGACGACGCCGGTGACGGACGCCGACGAGGACGAGGTCCCCGACGAGATCGACGACTGCCCAGGAGTCGCCAATCCGAACCAGGGCGGCTGTGCCGTGCTGCCGGAGGTCCCCGGCGACGGCGCCGTCCCGGATGCAGCCGACGCCACCGCCGACGTCCGATCGGACGACACTGGTGGGATGTCCGACGGAGATGGCGGCGCGCGCGACGCCGACGGACCGGAGACGGGCGAGAAGGACGGTGGCGGGGACGCGGCGGACGCCCGCGGCGGCGCGTCCGGCGGCGGCGGCGCGTCCGGTGGCGGCGCGTCGAGCGGCGGCGGCGTGTCCGGCCGAGGCGGTGGCGGCGCGTCCGGAGGCGGCGGCGCGTCCGGAGGCGGCGGCGCGTCCGGCGGCCCGCAACCGAACGGCGCGCCCTGCACTTCGAGCGGCCAGTGCACGTCTGGCGTGTGCGCCGACGGGGTGTGTTGCAACACCGGCTGCGGGGGGGCGTGCCGGTCGTGCAATCAACCTTCCATGGTGGGAATGTGCCAAGCGTACTCCCCGGGCGCCGACCCCGAGCGCGAATGTGGCACGGGCGCCACCTGCAACGGCGTCGGCGCGTGCGTGGCGCTTCCCGACATGAAGAAGGCCAACGGCCAGCCCTGCAACGGCACCGCCCAGTGCGTCTCCGGATTCTGCACCGACGGCGTCTGCTGCGACAGCGCCTGCGGCGACGCGTGTCAGAGCTGCTCGACCGGCGTGTGCCTCGGCGTCAAGCGCGCCGACGACGTCCCCCAATGCACGGGGACCAAGACCTGCAACCCCAAAGGCGACTGCGTCACCAAGTAGGCCGCCTCGACGCGTGGGTCTCTACTGAGCCCAGAGCTCCATCTTCGCCCGCCCGCCGCCGGGTAGATTGCCGTACCGGAACTCGACGGAGCGAATGAAGCGGGCGTCTCCCGGCAGGTCGATCACACGCGACCGCGTCTGAGGGCCGAAGACGTGGCGGGTATTCGGCTCGAAGCGCGTGCCGTTGCCGAAGGTGACCACCACGTCGTGAAGCTCGAGGGCGCTGTTCTCGACCACCAGCATGATCCGGCGGTAGCGGCCCTCGCGCGCGCCCACCTCGATCACGTCACGGTCCCGGACGCCGTCGACGGAACGTTCACCGAGCATGACCCAATCGCCCCGGCGAACCGGGGCGGGCTCGCCACGTACCGGGGCGGGCTCGCCACGTACCTCGCGGCGCTCGGGAGGGTTGTGGGCGCAGCCGCCCGCGGCCGCGATCAGCAGAAATAGCAAGGGCCAGTTCGTTCGCATGATGGTCCGCCTTTCGAGTGGTCTTCGCCGTTTCGCAATACCAGAACAGCTAAGTCGTCCTGGGACGGACGCAAGATCCACGACGGCCCGTAGGGCGGCAGCGCGGCGAAGCCCGCGCGTGCGCTATCGTGCCTCGGCCGATGGCACGACTCGACGAGCTGCTGGCCCGCAACCTGGGGATCTCCAAGTCCGCCGTGGCGCGCTTGCTCGACGAGGGCCGAGTGAGCCGCGCCGGCGGCGAGGCCCTCCGAGACCGGCGCGCCGACATCGCGGCGGCCGGCACCGGAGCGGAGGCCCCCGTGGTCCTGGTCGACGGCGATCGCGTGCCCCTGTTCGAGTCCGCGCTGATCCTGCAGCACAAGCCGGCCGGCGTGATCACGGCGCTGCGCGACGCGCGCCATCCGACGGCGTTCGCGCTCCTCGAGGGAGCGCCGCTCGCTTCGCTGCTGCGGCCGGTGGGACGCCTGGATCTGGATACGACGGGACTGCTGCTGTGGACCACGGAAGGCGCGTTGATCCAGCGCCTGACGCATCCCAAGCGGCGTGTCCCCCGAACCTATCAGGCAGCGCTGGCGAGCCCGTTCGCGGCGCCGCCCGCCACCGGGCTCACCTTGGATGACGGGCACCGTCCCGAGGTCGAGGACCTCGCCGAGATCTCGCGCGGGTCGGCGCACCCGGCCCTCGCCATCCCGGACGCGACAGCCGCGCTCGCGACGATCACCATCATCGGCGGCGCCTACCACGAGGTCCGCCGCATCTTCGCGGCGCTCGGCAGCCACGT
>Ga0068859_100002930_pt1 | contig 17331 bp, 10 predicted proteins | sample KBSSwiS22_FD_66585 | JGI IMG/M metagenome (GOLD analysis project Ga0068859, IMG submission 66585) | Switchgrass rhizosphere microbial communities from Kellogg Biological Station, Michigan, USA - KBS Switchgrass S2-2 | ecosystem: Host-associated > Plants > Roots > Rhizosphere > Soil ...
CAAGTACTGTGGAAATTGAATAAGGCATTTCTCCGGGAAATAGTGGAAGCAATGCCAAATCCAAAGCCACATCAAAATACCGTTGCTACTTTATTAAAGATATTAGCAGAAAAAGAATTTGTCGGCATTACGGTGATGAACCGCCATCATCAATATTATTCTTTAGTATCAAAAGAAGATTATTCCAAACGAAGCATGAAGCAATTAGTGAAAGGATATTTTGAAGGTTCATTCAGCAATGTTGTTTCTTTTTTAGTAAAAGAAAATAATATATCAATAGAAGAATTGGAGGGCTTACTGCAACAAATTAAAAAACAGCAAAACCAAAAGAAATGAATCAACTTCTTAATTATTTGCTGCAGGTAATGGCAGCATCAATGCTTCTGTATGCATATTATCATTTTGTACTGCGCAATAAAAAATTTCACCGGTATAACAGATTCTATTTGCTGACAGCTTTTGTAATAAGCATATTAATTCCATTTCTTAATATACCGGTTTATTTTTCCAGCCACGAAACTGAATCGTCCTTTATTCTGCAAACATTAACTTCTATTTCATATTCAACCACTGAAGAAACAGTTCCTGCAGTTATATATCCTTCAACAGTTAAAACCAATTGGCTTACCTGGCAAAACCTTATCTGCATTTTATATATTTCTATTGCTGTAATCGTTCTAATCCGAATCTTATTTTCTTTAAGAAAGATCAGATCAATTATTCGGAATAACCCTGTTGAAAAATTAGAAAATATAAATTTTGTGAATACAAATGAACCTGGTACACCTTTCTCGTTCTTTCGCTGGTTATTTTGGAACCGCCAAATAGAACTGCAATCCGAAAAAGGGGAACAAATATTTCGACATGAATTATTTCATATTCAACAAGGACACAGCCGCGATATTATTTTTATTGAATCCCTGATGATTATTTTCTGGATGAACCCGTTTTTCTACCTGATGAAAAAAGAAATAAAAGCCATTCATGAATTTCTTGCCGACAAGTTTGCGACAAATGAACATAATAAATGGGACTATGCTGAGCTATTGTTGATGCAGGTCCTTGGTTCCAGACAACATCTTACAAATCCATTTTTCCATAACCAGATAAAACGACGAATAGCCATGATAACAAATCCAAAAAAAACAAGTCATAAATATCTGAGAAAAATAATGGTATTACCTGTTACATTGGCAATACTAGCCTTGGTTGCATTTAAATATAAAACAAGGCAAAATACTGAGCACACAAATGATATTAATAAAAATGAAAATCTTGCTGACTCAATTAAAGATACTGCAGCAACCAGAAATGAGATTATGCTTAAAGACGGCATAGCGATAAAAAAAAGTAATGGAGACCTAAAATATCTTTCCAATGCTACTGTCACAATAAAATCAGATACATTTCCTTTAAAAAATACAAGTAATGAGCTGCTTATTATTGTTGATGGAAAGGAATATGGAAAGATGAAATCAATCGGTGATATTGATAAAGAAGTACCGATAGATAAAATAGAGTCAATAAATGTATTAAAAGGCAAAAGCGCTGTTGCTAAGTATGGGGCTAATGGGAAGAATGGAGTTATAGAAATCAAAACTAAAAAAATGGAACCTGTAATTGTAACGTCTGAATTTATAACAATACAGGAAAAAAATGGTGAAAAAATAGAGATCCGTCCGGGAACTTCTGCAGATTCAAACGGAAAAAATATGGTACAAGCAACTTTCTGGAAATATAACTCTCTTAAGGATACAAATAATAAGGTCTTTGACAAAGTTCAAGTCGAAGCTAAATTTCCTGGCGGCAACACAGCGTGGAAAAAATACATAGATAGAAATCTGAATGCAGCCATTCCGGTAAAAAATAGTGCGCCTGCAGGAAGCTATACCGTAGTTATACAGTTTATTGTTAGGACAGATGGAAGTTTATCAGATATAAGAGCCCTTACTAAACATGGCTATGGTATGGAAGACGAAGCAATACGATTAATAGCGAAAGGTCCTAAATGGATACCTGCAAAGCGAAATGACTGTGACGTAAATGCTTACAGAAAACAACTTATCACTTTTCAAGTAGAAAAGATGAATAACAAAACCTCCAAAATAAACAGTTCACAACTAAACGAAGTACTTGTAGCAGGCTATCGTGAAGCCAAAGGCCGCTATCCAAAAGATTCTAAAATCCCTTCCTTTGTTGGTGGAGACAAAGAATGGAGAGTATATCTGGAAAGAAATATAAGTGCTATGGTAGCTGTAGACAATGGAGCCCCTGTTGGCTATTATACCACCGTAACACAGTTTCTTGTAAACAAAGATGGCACAACCTCCGAATTCAAATCCCTTACAAATCAAGGTTACGGCATGGAAGAAGAGGCATTGAGAGTAATACAAAATGCACAACACTGGGAGCCCGCAGTTGTAAATGGCGAAAAAGTAAGTGCCTATAAAAAACAACCCGTAACCTTTATTATAATGACTGATGGCTCTGATAAATCCAGTTTAACAAAAACTAATGCGGATCAATCACCGCCTATTTATGCCCATCCTTCCAATAATCAACCCGCTATTTATCCTAACCCATCAAACAATTTCGTAACAATACCATTCAATTCGCAGTTAACAGGAAAGGGAGAAATAAGAATAACAGATATAAATGGCAACTCAAAAATGACTCTCGGTACCAGCTTTATAAAAGGAGCAAATAATCTGCGTGTAAATGTAGCTTCACTCGCAAAAGGCATGTATGTAGTAAATGTAATAGATGACAGTAAAAAAATTGTAAGGGTTTATAAAATGGTTAAACAATGATATAGCGATCTTTTAAGAAATATTGATAAATAAGCTCAGGGTAAGGATTCAAAAGAATTGGAGATACTGTTCAAGCAAATTAAAAACAGCTAAACATAAAAAAAATGAAATCACTGTTAATTTACTTGTTGCAACTGATAATTGCTTCGGGCATCTTGTATAGCTATTATCATTTTTTTCTAAAGAATAAAAAATTTCACCGGTATAACAGATTCTATTTACTGGCAGCTTTTGTAATAAGCATAATAATCCCATTTCTTAATATACCGGTTTACTTTACCAGCCACGAAACTGAATCGTCCTTTATTCTGCAAACATTAACTTCCATTTCATCTTCAACTACTGAGGAAGCAGTGCTTCCGGTTATATATTCTTCAGAACCCCAAAACCATTGGTTTACCTGGCAAAACCTTATCTGCATTTTATATATTTCTATTGCTGTAATCGTTCTAATCCGAATCTTGTTTTCTTTAAGAAAGATCAGATCAATTGTTCGGAATAACCCTGTTGAAAAATTAGAAAATATAAATTTTGTGAATACCAATGAACCCGGTACGCCTTTCTCGTTTTTTCGCTGGTTATTTTGGAACCGGAAAATAGAATTACAATCTGAAAAAGGAGAGCAAATATTCCGACATGAATTATTTCATATTCAACAAGGGCATAGCCGGGATATTATTTTTATTGAATTCCTGATGATCATTTTTTGGATGAACCCGTTTTTCTACCTCATGAAAAAAGAAATAAAAGCCATTCATGAATTTCTTGCCGACAAGTTTGCGACAAATGAACATAATAAATGGGACTATGCGGAGCTATTGCTAATGCAGGCCCTCGGTTCCAAACAACATCTTGTAAATCCCTTTTTTCATAACCAGATAAAAAGACGTATAGCCATGATAACATTATCTCAAAAACCCGGTCATCAATATTTGCGGAAACTTGCCGTGCTGCCAATTGCCGCTATTGTCGTTGGTCTTTTCGCCTTTAGTTATAAAAATATAAATGAAAAAAGCAGGCTGCTTGCAATTGACAAACCAATAAACGTTGTTATCGATGCCGGGCATGGGATCGATGCTACCGGAAAATATAACGGAGTCAAAACCGCAGACGGTAGTTATGAAGATGATATTGTATTGGCGATTGCAAAAAAAATCAAAGAACTAAATACAAATGACAAGCTACATATAATATTGACCAGAGAAGGTAAAAACCTGGTTGAACTGCCTAAAAGAGTTGAGTTTGCAAATTCGCAAAATCCAGATCTTTTTATATCCTTACATACAAATATAGCTTCCATGCAAGAGAAAGATAAAAGTGGCATGGATATATATGTATCCGCAAAAAACACGACTCATTATGCAGAAAATAAGATCTTGGCAACTATTTTATTTAACTATTTTTCCCAGATACATCCTGTCAATAAAATAAAACAAAGAGAAGCCGGAGTTTATGTAATTGATAATAGCAATTGTCCATCGGCATTGGTTGAATTGGGTTATGTTTCAAATCGGGAAGATCTTGCATTTATGAAAAGTGCAAACGGGCAGGAGAAAATCGCAAACAGCATTTTGCAATCTATTGAACAATATATACTCCAATCTGAAGCCGATGATTGGGGAGAAAGAAAAAGAATAGTTTCAGATACAACTAAGCCTGAAATTAAATTAGTCATAGACCCCATAACGGGAGAAAAAAATTTAATGATAGATGGAAAGAAAGTAACCGGAATAATTTTGGGAAAAGAAACGAATCAATATGGTTTGATTACTGAAGAAGGCAGTATGAGAGTTATTTCCAAAGAACAATCGAAAGAAATAAAAAGTAAATACGGTGACGTAATTAAAGGATTATTATTAAAGAATGAAACAGCAAAAAAAGACGAACCCGATAATAAAATTTTTGACAAAGTAGAAATAGAACCTTCTTTTCCTGGGGGTAATACAGAATGGAAAAAATTCGTAGAAAGAAATCTGAATGCAGGCGTTCCGGTTAAGAATAATGCCCCCGTAGGTAATTATACTGTTATCGTACAGTTTATTGTTAAAAGAGATGGAAGTATATCCAATATAAAAACTCTTACAAAACATGGTTACGGAATGGAAGATGAAGCTATAAGAATAATAGCCAAAGGCCCCAGATGGATACCAGCAAAACAAAATGGCTATGATGTAAATGCTTATAGAAAACAACCTATTACATTCATTGTTCAAAATAATAAGATTGTTGTATCAACAGGGAACACAAAAATGAATGTACTTTATATGGGTATTGATAACCTGATTTCTGTTGCTGCTTCCGGGAGCAGTGACGAGAAAATAACTGTTTCTGTTGAAGGTGGCGGTGGGACGTTTTCAAAAGCTGCTGATGGTCTCTATAATGTGCATGTTAGTTCTATTACTGATGATTGTTCGCTAAATGTATATGTGGACGGAAAGTTAGCAAGCACTTCTAATTTTCGTGTTAGGAGTTTGCCGCAGCCAATGGCTACTATAGGAGGATATTCTTCCGGCTCAAAAGTATCTCTAAGCATGTTAAAAACACAAGAAGGCGTTGGAATTTATATAAAAGATTTTCCAATGGATATTAAATATACCTTGACTGGCTTTACATTCACAGTAGATAATGATAGCGGTGGAATAAATACAGCAGATTGTCAGGGTTCATTATTCTCATCTGAGGCAAAACAGCTTATCGCTCAATTTGTAAAACCAGGTAAAACAGTTACTATTGATAAAATTCTGGCAAAAGATCCCGGCGGCAGAGAACTTAAAATTCCTTCATTAGTTTATTTTATCAATTAAGAACATTCTTTTAAAAGAAAAGATCGGGTTTACTATTCAGTTTAACTACTAATTCTTTTTTCATTGAATCTTCTACTCTGCCTATCACACGGGCATCTACTCCAGAACTTTTTGCAATGCTGATCATTTGATCGGCATTTTTTTCATCGGTATAGATCTCCATTCTTGAACCCATATTAAAGACCTGGTACATTTCTTTATCATCTGCATTGCTTGCCTTTTGAATCAGTTGAAAAATTATAGGTGGTTCAAATAAATTATCTTTTACTATACGAACATTCTCCGGTACATATTTTAAACATTTGGTTTGCCCTCCGCCGCTACAATGAATAAGCCCATGCACAGCATCGAAATGATTTTCTAAAATTTCTTTTAACACCGGGGCAAAAGTCCTGGTGGGGCTTAATAATAATTTTCCAATCACTGATTCTTCACTTCCACCCCGATAGTAATCGGGATCAATCCTATCCGTCATTTTATATGGACCTACATAGATCACATCTTCATCTAATGTAGTATTATAGCTTTCCTGAAATCTGTCACTATAACTTTTATTGAGCATATCATGTCTTGCACTTGTAAGGCCATTACTGGCAATCCCACTATTATATTCCGTTTCATAATTCGTTTTGCCAAAACCAGCCAGGCCAACGATCACATCTCCGGCCTTTATTTTTTCATTAGTAATCAATTTTGATTTGGGCCATCTTGCCGTTATTGTTCCATTTACAGCTATTGTTCTTACTACATCTCCCACATCAGCCGTCTCGCCTCCCATATAGATAATATTAATACCAAAGCTTTTCATTTTATCAAAAAAATCTTGGGTACCGGTGATAATTGCTTCTAATACTGCTGCTGGTATCACATTTTTATTTCTGTCAATAGTAGAGGAAAAGAGAAAATTATCATAAATGCCTGTGCAAAGAAGGTCATCGATATTCATAACAATTGCATCTTGCGCTATTCCTTTCCATACAGAAACATCGCCAGTTTCTTTCCAATATAAGTAAGCAAGAATACTTTTCGTACCGGCTCCATCGGCATGCATCACATTTACCCAATCCGAATCACCGCCCAACACGTCCGGGTATATTTTGCAAAATGCTTTTGGAAAAAGCCCTTTATCCAGGTTTTTGGTAGCAGAGTGAACTTCTTCTTTTTGTGCAGAAACACCACGTTTGGAGTACAAGCTCATGAGTAAATTTGAAGCAAATCTAATGTTCAATAATCAATACTCAATATTCAATTATCAATTAGTTTTGCTCGCATGAAAGTTTATAAAGATATTGATCAGTTGCCGGTTTTTCGTAATGCAGTTATTACTATCGGCACTTTCGATGGAGTGCATGCAGGACATCGAAAGGTTATTGAGCAATTAAAAAATGAAGCAAATATTATACATGGTGAAACGGTGATCATCACTTTCCATCCTCATCCAAGAAAAGTGATTTCTTCTACTATATTAGGAATTCGCCTTATTAATACACTTGAAGAAAAAATTGAGCTGCTTGAGCAGGCTGGGATCGATCATCTTGTTGTGGTGCCTTTTACTGATTCATTTGCTAACCAGCCAGCTTCAGAATACATTAAAAATTTTTTAATCGACAGATTTCATCCCCATACTATTATTATAGGTTACGATCATCGGTTTGGAAAAGATCGAAAAGGAGATTATTTGTTGCTTGAAGAAATGGCCCCGGCTTATAATTATCAGCTAAAAGAAATACCAAGGCAGATGATTGATGAAATATCTGTCAGCTCTACTAAAATAAGAGAAGCGTTATTGCAAGGAAAAATTGAAGTGGCAGATAAGTTATTGGGATATGACTTTTTCTTTTCTGGGACTGTAGTGCATGGAGATAAAATGGGAAAGAAATTAGGTTATCCAACAGCCAACCTTAAGGTATTAGATGAAGAAAAAATAATTCCCGGCGATGGTATTTATGCGGTGTACGTAGAAGTTGGAAGTATGAAGCCCGGGGTCAGAAGTCAGACCTCAGGTCTTAAAACTCAAACTTCATTCTTTAAAGGAATGATGAGCATTGGCTTTCGTCCAACAGTAAATGGTAAAGGAAGGGTGATTGAAGTAAATATTTTCGACTTTAATGAAATGATTTACGATCAAACGGTAAAAGTGCATGTAAAAAAATACTTGCGACCTGAAATAAAATTTGAAAGTCTTGAAGACCTTGTAAAACAAATTGACCAGGATAAAGTTGCAAGCCTTAGCATATTGTAGAGCTACCCGAATTATTTTAACTTACCATTTTTATCATCATTTCTTTTAGCAACGAAGCATCTTCCGTACCTATATCTCCCACACCTATGCTTTTCAGATTATAGTTATGCAACAATAATAAAGCTCTTTCTACACCCTGGTAAGTGTAAAGCTTTGCGGCTTTTAAATAATCTCTCATAAAATAAGGATTCACTCCAATGGCTGCCGCTATTCCTTTTTCATCAATATTGTTAGCGCCGAATATCATAAATACTTTACTAAAAAAACTATACAGGGATGGCAATATTAATTGAATAGGTGCAGCCTTGGGATTTGCTTCAAAATATTGAATAATACGGATACTGCGGCTAATATCTTTTTCTGCTAAGGCGGATTGTAATTCAAAGACATTAAAATCTTTGCTTATCCCAATATATTGTTCAATATCGTCTTCTGTAATAGTTTTCCTTGATCCCAGGTTGACACACATTTTATCTATTTCATTTTCTATCCTTGTAAGATCATTACCGATATGATCAACTAAAAGAGCCAATCCTTTTTGTGAAATAGTTAGTCCCTTTGACTGCAGTAATTCTTGTGTCCATTCAGGAAGTTGGTTGTCATACATTTTTTTTGTTGTGACCAATACTCCCTTATCCTTAATCATTTTGGCAAATTTCTTACGGGCATCGAGCTTTTTATCTTTATAGCTAACTATTAGTACGGTTGTTATAAGTGGATTCTCAACATAAGTTTCCAATTTTTCGATGTCCTTCATTTGTTGAGCTTCCTTTAATATTATTACTTGTCGTTCTGCAGCCATTGGATAGCGTCGGCAAGTATTTATTAAAGCAGTCAGGTTAGTATCTTTTCCATAAAAAATACTTAGATTAAAAGCAGCTTCTTGTTCATTTAAAATATTATGTTCGGCATAGTTTATTGCTTTGTCGATAAAATATTCTTCTTCACCTTCCAGCCAATAGATAGGCTTAAAGGATTTCCTTTTCCAATCGGTCAATATACTTTCCACACTCATAATATGCTAAGATACAGGCTTTGATAATGATTGTTCCTACACTAAATCCACCAATGTGAAATAGATAGTTGCTTTCTGGCACGGTTTTCGAAATTTCGTACCCGAACAAATTTTTTAACCGAATTAACAGGTTGCTATCAGCAAAGACCAAAAACCAAGTTTAATTCATTTTATTATTAATTTATTTTTCTAAAAATTTAAAAATCCTAATTGTATGGCAGACACTAATTATCCTTCGGCTGCTTCCACTCCCCCAAGTCAGCCTTCCCGCAACAGAGGAAATAAAAATTTATTGATCGGTTTACTGGCAGCAGGTCTGCTTGGAACCTGGGGATATTTACTTTGGGACAAGAACAAGACAGGCGAAAAAATGCAACTCACCCAAAATCAGTCTACAGCTTATATGTCAGAACGTGATTCTGTTAAAATGATGTATGATGAAGCTGAAATGCGTTTGGATTCTATCACAGGAGCTAACAATAATTTGCAAGGTGAAAAAACAGCATTGCAAAAAGATATTGATGCCCGCAAAGCAGAAATACGCAGAATATTAAATGATAAAAATGCTACACAAGCTCAATTAGCAAAGGCGAGAACATTAATATCTGAGTTGAATGATAAAATAGGTAATCTTGAAGCTGAAGTTACACGACTTACTGGTGAAAATCAGGAATTAAATGTTGCTAATACTTCATTAAAACAAGAAAAAACTGATCTGGAGCAAAACCTTCAGACAACTACAACAGAAAAAGAAGAGTTAGCGCAAACAGTTGATGTAGCATCTACTTTTAGTGCTTCTAATATCCAGGTAGCAGCGGTTAATGAAAAGAAAAGCGGTAAAGAAAAATCTACTACTACAGCAAAACGAGTAGATAAATTAGTTGTATCATTCGATGTAGAGAACCGTATTGCTAAATCAGGTCCTGCTGACATGTACATTATTGTTACAGCGCCTGATGGTAAAGTAATATCTGACCCGGCTCTCAATTCAGCTACTTTTACTACACGTACTGAAGGAGATAAAACCTTTACAGCAAAAGTTCCTATTGATTATTCTCAAGGTACCCGTAAAGCAGTACAGTTCCCTATTCATCAAAACGATTTCCAGATAGGTAACTATAAAGTTGAAGTTTATCATAACGGATTTAAAATAGGTGAAGGTGTAAGAAGCCTTAAAAAAGGTGGTTTATTCGGTTAAAAGCAGTTAACTCCTGCAAACAGAACCATCCCGATATTTTCGGGATGGTTTTTTTATTTTCTTCCCTTTATGATTGATACAATAATTAGTTTTCCACAATGTGAAAACTTTTTTCCTGTCACAAAGCTGGTAATTAGTTAGTTTGTGTGTGATGAGAGATATAAAATCCGTTCTGCTCGTATTGCTTTCTGTTGGCCTTATAAGTACCTGGGTTTATCATTTATACGATAAAACTATTTATAGTAACCGGCGTACTGAAGTTTACATAAAAGATTCTACTGCCGTAGCTGATGCCATTCGTGATTCTTTACAAAAAATATATTCTCTTACAATCACTAATCTTGACGTTCGCCTTGATTCAACAAAAACCAATGCTGATTCACTCAAAGGACAGTTGGATACTAAACTTGATGAAATTTACAAACTGAGGAATGATATCGGTAGCATCTTAAAAAACCGGAATGCTACAAGAGCTGATTTAAGTAATGCCCGTGAAATGATCGGTGAATTGCAACAAAGAGTTGATGAGCTGAAAAATCAAAATATCAGTATGGAAGAGGAAAAGAAACGGCTAACTGATGTACTGGATCAGCTTAATAATGACATGAAGGGATTAGAACAAAATATAAAACGACTTGGAGATGAAAATAAAACGCTTACAGAAAAAATAAATGTTGCATCTATTTTTGTTGCGTCAGAGGTAAAGCTCACTCCTGTAACAGTGAAAGATCAAAGAGAGCAGGAAACTAACCAGGCTAAAAAAACAACCAAATTTGTTATTTCATTTAATGTACAAAACAATATCAGCGAGAACAACGAAGCGGAAGTAGTGATTGTAATAACAAAACCCGATGGGCAAGTTTTGCAAAATTCAGTTTGGGATGCAGGTTCATTCGAAACCCGGAATGAGGGAAGAAAAAACTATACGTTAAAAATGAAATTCGATTATCAGAAAGGAGAGCCCAAACATTTGCTTTTTTCTTTGAATGCCGACAAATATGAAAAAGGAAATTATAATCTGCAGATATATCATAATGGAGTAATGATAGGTAAAACAACAAAAACACTCAGTTGATTACAAACAAAAAAGGCCACTATTACAGTGACCTTTTATCAGAAATTTTTACTTGTCAGAATAAATTGTAGCCGTAGCTTATATAATATAATCCTCCCACAGCCGGGCTGCCAAACCCTGTTCTGTAATAATTATTACCAAGATTAGTTCCGCCGATGCGAAATACTGATTTAGAATTTTTAGGTTTGTAAGTGATCTGGCCATCTACCCAGGCAAAATAAGGAAGTGTTCCTTTTACAAATGTTCCTTCATAGTTGTTATTATCCTGCCATTTTACAACCACATTAAATCCTATGTTATGAAAGAGATTGTCATTTCTTAGTCCAAGGTTCCACCTGTATTTCGGTGCATTAAAGAAGGTTGCAGTATTCGGAGGCACATCTCTTAATTTATCATAAAACACATTACCATATAACAGGAAGTTCTTATACGCCTTGTATTCAAGACCTATACCCCAGCCTAATGCTTTTACTTTGGTTGAAGAATTTTGTTTGTAAGAATAACTATTGCTGCTAAATGAAGAATACACTCCATATTTAAACCCAACCTGAGATTGAATTACCGTTTGATTGACAAGGAAGTTTTCGTATCTGCTGTAATAATAATAAGCATCAATCAATAGCTTTTTTGTAAGAATGCCCCTGTATCCTATTTCATAAGATTTTACTGTTTCCGGGGTAAGAGCTTTGAATTGTGCTACCTGCAAAAGATTTGAATCAGCAATAGAACCACCTGTTTTTCTATAGTTCAATACACTTTCAATAGAGTAGCCGGGATTCGTTGTAGAATTTAGTTTATAAAAAGTTTGAAATTCAGGCAAGCTTCCTATAAGAAAATTTGTACCACCACCAAGTCGCAAACTGATGTATTGATCCTGGTTTACAGGGAAACGATAAGCGCTTTGGTAAGACAAGCGAATATTGTTGTCTTTGGCAACACGGATCACTGCGGCAAAGCGTGGCGTGAACCTACCTTTAAAATTAGTTTGTTTATCATATCTGCCGGAAGCTGTAAGTGTAAGTATATCATTCAATAATTTTTTTCTCAATTGAATGTATGCTCCCGTTTCGTTCACCCGTACTTTACCGGCTGTATCTGCAAAAATGGTTCCCTGCGAATTAAGTGCCCATTGTTTCCATTGAGCGCCTATAATAACTTCTAATTTATCTGAAAATTTTGCTGCATCAGAAAGATTTAATTGCCCTTCTGCAGAGTAAAGATCAGACCTGTCAAGAAATTTCGATCCGCCTGGTTTACTTACAGATGTATTTTTTATTTGTTTTGCCGTATTGATAAATTGTGATGAGCCGGGCTGATATCGATTTGCATCTGCCAATGCTCGGGCAGCATTATGTAAAGTAATATCACTTTGCGCTGTCTGACCAAGCCGTCTGTTTTCAGAAAAATAAGTAACATAAGTCGGTATCCATACTGAACTGGGTGAATAAGCTTCATTCATAAAAGATCCTACAGCATCTCCAATATAAGAATCACCCGCATTTTCCTGCGTTGTGTATCCACGCACAAACCAGTTTTTTGCTTTTACTTCTAATTTATGCTGCCCTATTTTAAAATTTCTTAATGAATAACGATTGGCTCCTGTATATACAGTTGTACCTGTACCAAAATAGGTATTCCAGGAGGCTTCAATATTATTGGTTATTTTCCAAAAAAGACCACCTGTAAGTTTTACATTAATAGTATTGTAATCTACAAGGTCTTCTTCTTTATACCCTGTTCTTGTAATGCTTGCTCCATGATAATACCCATTTTTTCTACCATTATAAAATGGAAACATACTGGCGATACTAGGTTTTATCAGAGGATTATTTAAAACATCTCTCACGGCTTGTGGAAACCCGGCAAAATTATAAAAGCCGTCTCTTTGTGCATCAGTTGGGTAAGCAGGATTGCCAATTGCACCATAGTAAGCATTAAGCAGGTTTACTACATCTATCTGGTTTCCCGTGTTTGCTAATATTCCTCTTCTTGTTTGATCCTGCACATAAAAAGAAAAGGCATCCATATTGAAACTGGTTTCATCACCGTATGTATTGATGCCATCAAAATCAGGAGTATTGCCCCGATTACCCCCGGCTACACCAAAAAGGCCGTCTGCATCAAGTTTTTTATTCCTATAATCTTCGGCTTCCCAATCCTGTCCCCTTAGCAATTCCCCAGCAATCTTAAAAGCAATCTTATCATTAAAAGCTTTTGCCCATCTCATCGACCAGTTATAATAAGGAGCTATGCTTCTCTGTTTCCCATCTACATGCATCATACCTTGTTTGAAATTATAGCTCAGTCCCTGGTATTTGAATGGATTCTTACTCGTTATTAAAACAGTTCCGTTCATACCTCCTGAACCGTATAAAGCTGATGATGCACCTGACAGTACTTCAATATTGTCAACATCTGTTTCCGTTAATCCAACGATACTACTAACAGAAAAATTAAGGCCGGGTGCCTGGTTATCCATTCCATCTACCAATTGATTAAGCCGGGTATTTCCACTGCTTACAAAACCCCTCGTTGTAATTGTACGGAACGTCAGGCTTGCTGTGTGTACATCTACACCTTTTAAGTTGGCCAATCCTTCATAATAAGTGGCTGCAGGGCTGCTTCTGAGTGCAGCGCTGTTCATTCTTTCAATTGTAACCGGTGCTTCAAGTATGCGCTGGGGAACCCTGCTTGCTGCTACAACTACATCCTGACCCAATGCAACGTTTGGAACAAAATCGACTGAAATAGTTTGTGAGGCATTCGTTACACTTGTTTCGTATTCAGTATATCCTATCGAAGTAAATACAAGAGTAACCGGCAAAGCAGGCACTGTTAGGTGAAATTCTCCATTTGAATTTGTAAATGTACCGATGCTGGTTCCTTTTACTATCACAGAAACGGCAGGTACATTTTCTTTGGTTGAAACATTATGTACATTGCCTGATATAGTGACAGATTGGGCAGAAGCAGCAATCGAAAACATGCCAGCTATTAGCAAGGAAGCTAAAAAGCGGAAGCTTTTTCTCATAAACAGGGTTTTAAGTTTTGTTTCGAAGAAATTTCTTTGCAGAATATGATGGAAAAATAAGGATTGTAAAGTGTATCTTGAAATTTTATTTTTTACAATAGAGAGTAAATTGTTGAAATCTTTAAACTCTTGCAATTGGGGTATTTTTAGTCCCTGATTACTTTCGATACATGACTGCATTTTCTTTTCCAAAACAAACAGCATTTTACCGGGGAAAGGTTCGGGATGTTTATACAATAGCAGATAAGCTTTTAGTGATGATAACATCTAACCGTATCTCCGCATTTGATGTTGTTTTACCCCGCCCAATACCATACAAAGGACAGGTACTTAATCAAATTGCAGCATACATGCTTAATGCTACAAATGATATTTGTCCTAATTGGCTGATCAGCGTTCCGGCGCCCAATGTTTCAATTGGTAAAAAGTGTGAAGGCTTTAAAATCGAAATGGTCGTGAGAGGAAATTTAACAGGTCATGCATGGCGAACTTACTCTTCAGGAAAAAGAATGCTTTGCGGAATAGCTTTACCGGAAGGAATGAAGGAAAATGATTTTTTCCCTTCTCTTATCATTACACCAAGCACCAAAGCAAGTGAAGGTCATGATGAAGATATAAGCAAAGAAGAAATTATTGCAAAAGGTTTAGCCACTTCGAAAGAATGGGATCAACTGGAAGATTATGCATTAAGGCTATTTGCAAGAGGAAAAGAAATTGCTGCAAAACAAGAATTGATTCTGGTTGATACAAAATATGAATTTGGAAAGATTGAGGATAAGATATACCTGATGGATGAAGTTCATACTCCTGACAGTAGCAGGTATTTTTATGCAGATGGATTTGAAGAACGCCAGGAAAAAGGAGAACGGCAAAAACAATTAAGTAAAGAATTTGTAAGAGAATGGCTGATCGAAAATGATTTTATGGGTAAGGAAGGACAACAAGTGCCGGAAATGAGTGATGAATGGGTAGCAGTAATCAGTAAGCGATACATTGAACTGTATGAAAAGGTGATCGGGGAAAAATTTATTCCTCAGCACCTGTCGGAAGATATTATCTGGGAAAAAATAATGGCATCGTTGAAAGAGATCGACAGGGCACAATAAAAAGGTTTTGCATAAACAAAACCTTTTTCTAAATTACTATTTAGTTCCTTCTCGGAAACCACTTTTACTTGTTGACTTAGTTCCTAAGGGACAATAATAATCAACAGCATCAAGAGCTCCGTTATAACTCAGCCAATAATCGGTTACCGTGCCGGTAAAAACTTCACCGGTAGAACGATTATAAATACTTCTTGTTCCTGTAAAACTGAAATCGCCATAGACAACGTCTCCCTCAAAAGGCTTATAGCCAGAATAGCTGCGAACAATATTATAGCCGTTATTGGTTTGAACAACATAATAATTACAGTAGGCATCACTGTAAATGACTTCTCCTCTTTCCTTACTTAACCAATAATTTTCGTTATCAACATAACGACTGTCTTTAACACATGCGCCCAGGAATATCATCGAAATAAGAGCGACGGCCGATAAGGTAAATATTCTTTTCATAATTGTGATTTTAAAATTTGAGTTCAAATGTTTTTGTTTATTACATTGATAAGATTGTGCCAAAACAAAAACAGTTTGATGATAGCTTGTTAAAGTCATCTGAAAACTAACATGGCAAATTCTTAAAAAATATACAAGAAGATTTCTTTTATATCAGCTATACAAATATTCTTACCTGCGTTGCGAGAAGCCTTATTCTAGGATAAAGAGGCAGTCTTGAAAACTGCCTCCTTGAAAATTATAAGTTATACTTCAAATTCAATCCCCCATATACAACAGCTTTAGGAGAAGCTGGTATATACGCATCTGGTAATTGGTTTACAAATATCATTATTGGGTATTGTACACTGGTTATATTGTTTACACCCAAAAACAGATCCATAAAAAAATGGCTGGATAGATTTCTTTTGAATCCAATTTTTCCATTCAGTAAATTATAGCTGGAGGCATAATAAGTGGCAAATACTTTCGGGTTCACTCCTGATGCACTGGTTCTTGTTGTACCAATTGCTACGCCATCTTTATAGATATGAATAAGGTTTGCGTACAATCCAAATCGGGTTGCTACGTCCACACCGAAGGCGTTCATAATTTTAGGCACTCCATATACTCTTTTATTACTATAATCAATTGTATCACGCAATGGAACAGAAGAACCAGTTACGATCTTAAAATCATTTCCGTATTTAAAATCAGAATAAGTGAAATTGATAAACGGAGTTACATTGGTAACAAAGCTGTTTTCATTGCTCACTATTGCATATCTCAATGTTGCTTCAATGCCTTTATGTTTTTGATCGCTACCGTTTACCATATAGCTATATGCAGTGGTAGTTGCATTCAATGGTACTGCTATCGCTGTCATTTTATTGGATATCTTAAATGAGAATAAGGCCAGTTGATAGCTCAATCTGTCTTTAAATAAAGATCCTTTTGACCCTATTTCAAATTGATCACCATGCTCGGCTTTCAAATCGGTGTTAACTATACCGCTTGGGTTAGGAGTGGTTGGAACAACAACAAAGAAATAAGAACTGACCGGCGCTTTATATCCCTTGCTATATGATGCATATACCGAAACTTCTTTGCTGAAAACCTTATTTATTGCTAAATGCGGCGACCACATATTCTTATAAGTTTTTTCAAAGTGATCCGGATAGGTGGTCGTGATCGTTCTGAATCGGTCTTCTAAAAAAATTTTTTGAGAACTATAACCTATGCCTGCTGATACGGAAAGATCCTGGGGTAAGCCTAATGTCCATTCTGTAAAAAATGAAGCAGGCTGCGTCACAAAAGCAACATTGGATGTATTAGCATTGATCACCCAATAAGGACTAATTCCATATGTGTAAGTACCAGGATTAGGATCATTAGGATCAGCCTTCATACTGTATCCAACTGTTTGCGCATTCTGACGCTGAATTTCCATTCCTGTAATTCCATTTAATAGAACTTTATCAGCTGCTGATATCTTCGCATCAAATGAAGTGCGGAAACCATAATTCACAGTTGTCTTATCGGTCCATCCACCAGCGCTGCTTGCATCACTTCTAAACCCGGCGCCAAATACAGAAGTAGCATTAGCAAATCCTTTGGTAAA
>Ga0068859_100002931_pt1 | contig 17328 bp, 10 predicted proteins | sample KBSSwiS22_FD_66585 | JGI IMG/M metagenome (GOLD analysis project Ga0068859, IMG submission 66585) | Switchgrass rhizosphere microbial communities from Kellogg Biological Station, Michigan, USA - KBS Switchgrass S2-2 | ecosystem: Host-associated > Plants > Roots > Rhizosphere > Soil ...
TGGGTCACGTTGACCGCCAGCGGGATCACCCTGACCGGCCATTCGTCGACCTTGCCGAACACCAGGCTCAGCGGGACGGTCAGGCCATGGTCGACGTCCATGTGATTCATCAGCGTCATGTCGAAATCGTCGAGCACGAGTTGCTCGGCGAGATGCGCGGCGAGCTCGATATGACCGTACACCATCGGCACCGGGCGCGCGCCCCAGCCTTCGTCAGCCGGCGCGAATTCCTCGGCGCAGCCGAGCGCGAACGTCGGCACCACGTCGAGCATCATCGCCGAGGCATGGTCGTTGTAGCACAGGATGACGACGTCGGGCTTTTCGACCTTTTCCCACGCCTTGACCCACTCATAGCCGGCGAACACCGGCGCCCAATAGGCGTCGCCGCTGCGGCCCTGGTCGAATGCTGCGCCGATCGCGGGAACATGGCTGGTGGCGATGCCGGCAGTGATCCTTGCCATGTTCAGTTGCCTTCGCGGATCGAACGATTGCCCTCGGGCGAGCGGCCGCCGGCGCGCATCATCGCGGCATATTCATCTGCGGTCATGCCGGTCATCGATCCGACGGCACGCTGCGTGCTCCAGCCATCGGTATTCGACAGCTTGACCAGGAAATAGATGTTGCCGCCCAGGTCGATCAGGCGATTGAAATCGCGGTCCTGCACTGCGCGCTTCTGTTCCTCGCTCATCCGGAATTTGTCGAGATAGGCGCGCTCATGGTCCCTGAACGCGGCGCGGTTCGCCTCGTCCATCAGCGACATGCAGAATTTGTGGAGATGATAGGCCTCGCGCGAACGCTTGGCGGTGAACACCGTCGTGCCGGGAATGTCCTCGAGATCGCTGAGCGGGTAGGGGCGGGTACGCATGGTCTGACCCTTTCGAGCACGAAGGAACGCCTAGGAAGCCGGCCTGCTTCTTGCCACTCCACACTCGCCAGCGCAACTTGTATCTACACATATATGAAACGTTCATATATATGAAACCGCGAGCGAGGGCCGCCGGGGGAACGGGCCGTTCGTAATCGCACCTGATACCGCCGCTCATCCGCCCTGCTCCGCGCCTTGAAAGCGCCTGCTCCGGGCAGGAACAGAAAAGTGGGAGTTGGGGCGCGCAAGTAGCTGATTACTTGTCGATATTTCGACAAGGATAGGTGCCGCTGAGGCGAAAAGGCCCTGTTATTGGGCGATTTTCGCGAAATTATCCCTGTTATTGCGGTAAACCTGCCGCCTAGCGCCCTCGCTCGCGCCACCAGATCGCGAGCGCGCCCAGCGCGCCGAGCCCGAGGCCGAGCAGGAACCCAAGCGAGGATTGGCCATAGGCGGCACCGCCGATGGCGCCGACCAGCGTGCCGCCGGCCATCAGGAAGCCGCCGGCCATTGGCGCGCGCGAAGGTTTGGAATCGGACATGGCGGCGCTTTGCCACGGTCGAGTGCGCGGCGCTACTGCCGCGTGGGCTCCCCGATCGGGCGAACCGCTGTTAACTCTGATCGTTGACGGAATGAATGGAAATCTGCCGCTAGAACCTGCGGTCTCAGCGTATTCGAGGGGTCGCGTATGTCCTTTCTGCCGTATGTTGCAGATCGCAGCCAGGTTATCGAAGCCGCCAACCTCATCCAGCACTATGGCGAGCACGCCGGCTTCGAAGCCGCCTGCCGCGCCGACGCGAGTGCGGAGGTCGGCAACCAGCTCCACTTTTGCCGCTGGCGCCAGATCGAGCGGCTGATCGTGCTACTTTCGGTCGAACGCGCGGTCGGCACGATCCACTAGCTCGGGGCTTAAGCGCCTAAGGCACTTTTCCGCAGTACCGGCGTTCCGAGACCGCATAGCGCCGCGCGACCATGCGCTGGCGCGCGGGGGAGGGGATGCGAGCCGAACTGCGTGATTTGCCGTCGAAGCAAAACCCGCGCTACACGCTTGCGATGCTCCGGCACGTACGCTTCGCGGCAGCAGTCAGCGTGCCGTTCGCCTTGCTCGCGAGCACGGCCGGCTGGTGCCAGCAGGTGCCGGCGCAGTCGCAATCGGCGCCGCCGGTGGCCTCCGCGCCGGCCGCGCCGGGCGACGCGCTCGATCCTGCCTCGCCATTGGCCGACCTGCCCGACATTGGCGTTGCCTGGCCCGATTTGAACGCCGCGCCGCAAGGCGAGGACAAGGCCAGCACGGAGCGCGCCGCCGTCGCTCCCGAAACGCGCTATTCCTATCACATCGACGGCCTCGGCGACGCCGACGGCGCGCTGCTCCGCCAGCGCTTCCACGACGCCTCGACGCTCGAGGCGCACAGGAAAGAGATCGCCAACGCCGCACAGCTCGATCGCCGTGCTCGCGAAGATGCGCAGCTGCTCGCTGATTTGCTGCGTGCCGAAGGCTATTATGCGGCGCGCGTCGCGACGATGGTCGAGCCGCAGCAGGAAACGGTGCTCGTTACGCTCCAGGCGGAGCCTGGGCCGCTCTACCATCTCTCCGAAGTCAAGCTCGCCGGGATCGAGGAAGCCGGCGACAAGGCCGACCGGCTTCGCGCAGCGTTCGGCGTCAAGCCCGGCGACCCGGTTGACGCCGATGCGATCACCAACGGCCTGACCAAAATGCGCGAAGAGATCGGCCAGCTCGGCTTCCCCTTCGCCGACGTTACCGATCCGGTGATCACCGTCGACCATCTTACGCGCAACGCCAAGCTTGTGCTCGAAATGGAACCGGGAGGCGCGCGCAAGTTCGGCGCGATCCGCATGGCCGACGATCGTGTCTTCGGGGCGCGCCACGTACAGGATATCGCGCGTTTCCGTTCCGGCCAGCCGTACAGCACCGACGCCGTCGACGATTTGCGCCGCGCACTCGTGCAGACCGGTCTGGTCGCTTCGGTCAAGGTGACGCCGGTCAAGGCGGTGTCAGGCGATGTCGTCGACCTCGACATCGCGCTCGAGCCGGCGCCGCCGCGCACCATCGCCGGCCAGCTCGGCTATGGCACCGGCGAAGGCGCGCAAGTCGAAGTCGACTGGACCCATCGCAACTTCGTCAGGCCGGAGGGCGCGCTCACGCTCCGCGGCATTCTCGGCACGCGCGAACAGCTCGCCAGTGCGACGCTTCGCTTCAACAATTTCCACGCGCGCGATCGCGTGCTCACCACGCAGTTCATCGCGGCGCATACCGTGCGCGACGCCTATGACGCGCGTACGCTCGAACTCTCGGGCTCGATCGAGAGGCAGACCAATATCTTCTTCCAGAAGAAATGGACCTGGTCGTTCGGTGCCGATCTCGCCGCTTCGGACGAGCGCGACATCGACCTCTCGACCAACCTGCCGCGCCGCCGGACCTATTTCATCGGGTCCCTGCCGACGAGCCTCAACTATGACGGCTCGAACGACCTGCTCAATCCGACCAAGGGCTTCCGGCTCGGCGGACGCGCCTCGCCGGAGCTGTCGCTGGTCGGGCGCGCGTTTGGCTATCTGCGCGTCCAGTTCGATGCGAGCGTGTACAAGACGGTGACGCCGCGCGTGGTGCTTGCGTCGCGCGTGCGGGTCGGGACGATCGTCGGCGCACCACGCGATGCCGTGGCGCCGTCGCGGCGCTACTATGCCGGCGGTGGTGCATCGATCCGCGGCTATGGTTATCAGGACGTCGGCCCGCGCGACGCCAACAACGATCCGATCGGCGGCAAGAGCCTCGCCGAATTCTCGATCGAGGCGCGCGTGAAAGTGTGGAATGCGATCGGCGTGGTTCCGTTCCTCGACGGCGGCAACATCTCGACCAAGTCGCTGCCTACCGTGAAGGACTTCCGCTGGGGCGCGGGTATCGGCGTGCGCTACTACAGCAACTTCGGTCCGATCCGCATCGACGTCGGCACTCCGCTCAATCGTCGGAAGGGCGATCCGCGCGTCGCGGTCTATGTCTCGCTGGGGCAGGCATTTTGAGCACCGAGGAGCCTCTGGCGGCGCCCGAGCCCGAGCGGGCACCCCGGCCCAGGCGCTCGCCCTGGCGCTGGCCGCGCCGCATCGCGATCGCCGTGCTCGCGCTCGCGGCACTGGCGGCGGCAGCGCTGGCGGTGCTCGATTCGAGCATCGGCCACCGCATGATCGTGTCGCAGATCGCGACGCTGCGGCCGTCGAACGGCCTGCGCTTCCAGATCGGGCGGATCGAGGGCTCGATCTTCGGCAAGGCCCGGCTGCGCGACGTCCGGATCTACGATTCCAAAGGGCTGGTGCTTTCGGTCCCGCTCGCCGAGCTCGACTGGAACCCGTTCGCCTGGGCGAGCAATCGGCTCGACATCAATCGGCTGGAGATCCCTCAGGCGACGCTCGCCAAGCTTCCCGAGACGATCAAGAGCGGCAAGCCGGGCAAGATCCTGCCCGACTTCGACATCCGGATCGGCGCACTCAGCGTCGATCGGTTGATCGTGGGTCCCAAGGTGACCGGCGTGGTGCGCTCGGGATCGCTGCACGGGCGCGCCGATGTCCGCGCCGGGCGCGCTCTGGTCGAGCTTTCCGCCGACGTCCGTGGGAGCGACCGGTTGCGGCTCAAGCTCGACGCCGAACCTGACGGCAATCGCTTCGACACCGATGTCCTTGCTGTCGGCAGTGCGAAAGGCGTGCTCGCCAAGCTCACTGGCGTGGCGCAGCCGCTAGCGCTCGTGTTGCGCGGCGAGGGGGATTGGCGGCATTGGACCGGCCGCGCCTGGGCGTCGGCGAGCGGCAAGAAGACCATCGACTTGCGGCTCGCCAATCAGGCCGGCCGTTATGCGCTCTCGGGGCAGGTCGCGCCGGGCGTAGTGTTCGCCGGCCGGCTGAAGCGGCTGTCGGCGCCGGAAGTGCAGGTCGGTGGCGACGGGACTTTCGTCGACCGCAAGCTCGACGGCAAGCTGACGCTGCGATCGGCCGCGCTCGCGGTCGAGGCGCAGGGGCAAGTCGATCTCGGCGCCGGCGCGTTCCGCGACTTGAAGCTGCGTACGCTGCTGCTCCAACCCGGTGCGCTGTTCGACGGGATGACCGGAAAGGCGATCGAGCTGCGCGCGATCCTCGATGGCGCGTTCGCCCAGGCACGGTTCGATTATCGCATCGTCGCGCAGCGCATGGCGTTCGGCAACACCGGTTTCGAAGCGGTGAGGGCCGGCGGCGCGGGCCGGCTCGGCACCCGCCCGCTGCGCGTGCCGATCCTGTTCCAGGCGGCGCGTGTCACTGGGATCGGCGACGTCGCCGGCGGGATCCTGCGCAATCTCCGCGTCGACGGCGTGCTCGAAATCACCGGCAAGGAGATCGCAGGCAACAAGCTGCGCGTGCGGTCGGACAAGCTCGACGCGCAGGTGATGCTGCTGATGAACCTGGTGACGGGCGACTATCAGTTGGGCTTTGCCGTAGGGCTCAAGCGCTATCTGATCCCGGGCCTCGGCATCGTCGACGTCCAGACCGACTTGCGCGTCGTACCCGGAATCGGTGGCAAGGGTACGCGTGTCGTCGGCAAGGGCGCGGCGCAGGTGTTGCGACTCGACAATGAATTTTTCCGCACGCTCACCGGCGGGCTGCCGCGCATCACCACCGGAATCGACCGCGGCCCTGACGGCGTGTTCCATTTCAACAATGCCGTGCTGACCTCGCCGAAACTCAGGCTGAGCGGCAACGGCTATCGTCGCAACGACGGCAGTTTCCATTTCGAAGGCAAGGGCAGCCACAGCGAATATGGCCCGCTCAGCCTGGTGCTCGACGGCCCGATCCAGAAACCAAAGCTCGACATCAAGCTCGTGCGACCCAACGAAGCCGCCGACCTGCGCGACGTCGCCGTGCATCTCGATCCTACGCCCGAGGGCTTTGCATTCAAGGCCGAGGGCCAGTCGCTGCTCGGCGCCTTCGCGGGCAGCGGAGCGATCCTGCTTCCGCACCAAGGCACGCCGCGGATCGTGGTCGCGCGGCTCGATGTCGCGGGCACGCAAGTCAAGGGCGAGCTCGCGATCGTCACGGGTGGGTTCGACGGACGCCTGGCCTTCACCGGCGGCGGGCTCGACGGCACGCTCGCGTTCAAGCCGGTCGATGGCGTACAGCAAATCGCAGGCAAGGTCGCAGCGCGACGCGCGCTGATCCAGAATGTCACGATCGCCGAGGCGGACGCCGAGTTCAACGTCCTGCTCGACCCCCAGGGTACGGCGATCGACGCAACCGCGACGGCGCGCGGCGTGAGCAGCGGCGGGTTCCGCATCGGCCAGCTCGCCGCCAATGCCAAGTTGGTCAACGGCACCGGCGACGTCAACGCGTCGTTCACCGGCGCACGCGGCCGCGGCTTCGACTTGCGGACGCGCACGCATGTCACACCCGACAGTTTCCGCGTCGAGGCGCAGGGCACGGTTGATCGCCGCCCGGTCAAGCTCGTCACGCCCGCGGTGATCGTCCGCGACGGAGGCGGCTGGCGGGTGCAGCCGACCCGCATCGCCTTTGCCGGCGGCGAAGCGCAGCTCGGCGGGCACTTCGGTGGCGGGGCGACGACTCTCGATGCGAGCTTGATGCGCATGCCGCTCTCGGTGCTCGACATCGGCTTTCCCGGGCTCGGGCTTGGCGGCAGCGCGTCGGGAACGCTCAACTATAGTGATGCGGGCCAGGGGCCGACCGGTCGTATCGACATGACGGTGCGCGGCATGACGCGTTCCGGGCTGGTGCTGTCGTCGACGCCGATCGACGTCGGGCTCAGCGGCATACTGTCCCCGCAGAAAGCGGCGTTGCGTGCGGTGATGGCGAGCGGCGGCAAGACCATCGGCCGTGCGCAGGCCCAGCTTCAGCCGCTCGGAAGGGGCGGCCTCGTCGAGCGGCTCCAGAATGCTCCGATGTTCGCGCAACTGCGCTATGCCGGTCCCGCCGACACCTTGTGGCGCTTGACCGGCGTCGAGCTGTTCGACTTGTCCGGCCCGGTTTCGATCGGTGCCGACATGCGCGGCACGCTAGTCTCGCCTCAGATCCAGGGGTCGGTGCGCGCGCAGAACGCGCATCTCGAAAGCGGCGTCACCGGCACCGTGCTCAACAATGTCCAGGCCAGCGCGCGCTTTGCCGGATCGAAGCTTACGATCGACAGCTTCAGCGCCAAGGATACGAAGACCGGCACCGTGGCCGGGACGGGCAGCTTCGATTTCGGCGCCGCCAAGGGACTCGGAATCGATCTCACGCTCACCGCGCAGAACGCCGTGTTGATCAATCGCGACGACATCGGTGCGACGGTATCCGGGCCGATCCGAATCCGCTCGGAGGGGGACGGTGGCACGATCTCCGGCGACGTCACGCTCACCGCGGCTCGCTACCAGCTCGGCCGCGCCGCGGCCGTCGCCGCCGCCGTGCCCAAGCTCCATGTGCGCGAACGCAACCGCGTCCCTGGCGCCGAGGAAGTCGACGTGCCGATCGCCGCACCATGGCTGCTCGATATTCACGCCCGAGCGCCGGGCAACATGCGCGTCACCGGATTGGGCCTCAGCAGCGAATGGAGCGCAGACCTGCAGATTCGCGGCGAACCGACCAGCCCGATCATTCTCGGGCGCGCCGATCTGGTACGCGGCGACTTCGAATTCGCCGGCCGCGAGTTCCAGCTCGCGCGCGGAATCATCCGCTTCGACGGCAGCCGGCCTGCAAACCCGTCGCTCGACATCGCCGCCAATGGCGATGCCCAGGGGCTGAGCGCGACGATACGCGTCACAGGCACCGCCAACCGCACGCAGATCGCGTTCACCAGCGTCCCGGCACTGCCCCAGGACGAACTGCTCTCGCGGCTCCTGTTCGGCACGTCGATCACGCAATTGTCGGCCCCCGAGGCGATCCAGCTCGCGTCGGCGGTAGCGGCGCTGAACAGCGGTAGCGGCGGTCTCGACCCGATCAACGCCGTGCGCCGAGCCACCGGGCTCGACCGGTTGCGAATCCTGCCCGCCGATCCCACCACCGGTCAGGGTACCGCCGTCGCCGCAGGCAAATATGTTACGCGCCGCACCTATGTCGAGATCATCACCGACGGCGCGGGTTATTCGGCGACGCGCGTCGAGTTCCAGGTCACGCGCTGGCTGTCGCTGCTGGCGACGATCTCGACGATCGGGCGGCAGACGGCGACGGTAAGAGTCTCAAAGGACTATTGATCTTCGAGTCTGTTTGGAAAAGCGCGCAAAAGCGCTTTTCGAAGCGGTGCCGCGATGCGCCGGGTGGCGCATCGCCAAACAGGCTCTTCGCTGTTTTGGGGCGGAGCGGGCACCAAATCCCATCTGGCGGGTTCATGACCACGCCATGCCAGCCGTCCGCGAATGACGCTTCCGCAAATCCTGTCGATCACTGTCCTCGCCGGAATGATGGGACTCTTCGTCTGGGGCCGGCTGCGCTACGACGTCGTCGCGATCCTGGCGCTGCTTGCCGCGCTCGCACTCGGCGTAGTCAAACCCAAGGCGGCATTCTCCGGCTTCTCCGACGATATCGTGATCATCGTCGGCTCGGCGCTGGTGATGAGCGCGGCCGTGCAGCGATCGGGCGCGATCGAGCGGGCGATGCAATTGCTCCAGCGTCGCGTGACGCGCGTGCGCTCGCAGATCCTGCTGCTTGCGGCGAGCGTCGGGTTCGCTTCGGCGTTCGTCAAGAACATCGGTGCGCTTGCGATGATGATGCCGGTGGCATTCCAGACCGCGAAGAAATCGAACGCTTCGCCGTCGGCATTCCTGATGCCGATGAGCTTTGCGTCGCTGCTCGGCGGGCTGATGACGCTGATCGGCACCTCGCCCAACATCATCGTCAGCCGCGTGCGGCAGGAAATGACCGGCCAACCATTCGCGATGTTCGACTATCTGCCGGTCGGTTTGGGGCTCACGCTCGTGGGGCTCGTTTTTCTGCGCTTTGGCTATCGCCTGCTGCCACGCGATCGCCGCGCAGCGCCGACGCTCGGCGAAGCGCTGGACATTCACGACTATGTCACCGAGGCGCGGATCGCCGCGGCGACGCCGCCCGTGGGCGAGACGATCGGCGCGTTCGTCGAGCGCCACGAGCACGAGATCACCATCGCCGGGGTACTGCGCGCCGGAGTACGCAGTGTGCCGCTGCCCGATCTCGTGCTCGCCGAGGGTGACGCGTTGATCCTGGGCGGTGCGCCCGATGCCCTCGAACGCGTGATCACTGCCGACCGGCTCGAGCTGATCGGGCAGGAGCACGAGCCCGCGCAGGGCGGCGAGCAGTTCGGTGTGATCGAGGCAGTCGTCGGGACCGATTCGGTATTCGCCGGCAGAAGCGCCGGGCGGATGCAGCTGCGCGATGAATATGGCATCAACCTGATCGCGGTGTCGCGCCAGGGCGAGCGGCTGGCGAAGCGGCTCGGCGAGCTGGTCCTGCGGCCCGGCGACGTGATCGTGCTCCAGGGACCGCTCGACCTGCTCGCCGAGCGGCTCAGCGAACTCGGCTGCCTGCCGCTCGCCGAACGCACGCTTCGGCTGGGGAGTACGCGCAAGCAGCTGCTGCCGCTCGCGATCCTGGCGGCGGCGATGCTCGCGACTGCGCTAGGCGTCGTGCCAGTGGCGATCGCCTTCTTTGCCGCTGCCGGGCTGGTGATGGCTACTGGTGCGCTGCCATTGCGCGTGGCCTATGGTGCCATCGAGTGGCCGATCCTCATCATGCTCGGCGCGCTGATTCCGGTGAGCGATTCGCTCCATGCCACGGGCGTCACCGATCTCGTCGGCGTATGGCTCAGCCATGTCGCGGCGACGCTGCCGCCGTGGGGCGCGGTCATGCTCGTGCTTGCCGCGGCGATGGCAGTCACGCCCTTCCTCAACAACGCCGCCACGGTGCTGGTGATGGCGCCGATTGCCGCAACCTTCGCGCACGGCCTCGGCTATCGCCCCGACGCGTTCCTGATGGCGACCGCAGTAGGCGCCGGCTCCGATTTCCTCACGCCGATCGGCCACCAGTGCAACACCTTGGTGATGGGTCCAGGCGGGTACAAATTCGGCGACTATGCCCGGCTCGGCGCGCCCTTGTCGCTGTTGGTGCTGCTCGTCGCGACGCCGCTGATCCTATGGGTTTGGCCGCTTCATCAAGGTTGAGTCTCTTGACGCCTCTGCTCCTGAGCGCATCGTCAGGCGTGCGCTCACCGCCAGAAGCGCTTGGCGCGGATCAAATCGCGATAGGCGTCGGCTGCCGCCCGCAGATGGCGCTTGTGACGGCTCTTGCCCAGAAGCGTCGACGTACCCGGCTCGCCCGTCAGCCCGAGCTTGTCGAGCAGCATCGGTGTCACCGCTATGTCGTTCAGAGCCCCAAGTTCGTCCTGCAGCCGCTTGAGCGCGACGATGAAGCGGTCGCACCGGCGTCGTTCTTGTACACTGTCGAACAGCGGGCCGAAGAATTCAGCGGCGTAGCGGAGCTTCTTGGCTGCCTTGCGTGCCTTGTGCCGTTCGGCGGCGTCGATCGTCTCGAGATCACGGCCGTACCGTTTCACGCGCCTGCGCAATCGGCCGAGCGCCTTCGCGGCAAATCGTTTGACGAGTTGGTCGCGCAGGTCCGCAAAGTCGGTATCGCTCGCCCAGCTGCCGGTCGCCAGCCACTGCGCCAGCTCGAGCGGAAATGCGCGTGCGCGGGCAGATGCGAGTGCGGCGCTCACACGGTCCTCGGCGACGCCCAACGCCTCGCCCAACCTGTCGCGCAGCGGACCGGGTTCGGCGCGCTCGATCAGGACATGCACGTCACGCGCTTCGCCCAGCTCGCCGATCAGCCAGCGTGCTTCGCGTTGGAAATGATCGAAGTGATCGTCGCTCAGCATCTTGCAATAGATGCGGAATGCCGTCCGCAGGCGCCGTAGCGCGACGCGCGCCTGATGCGTCGCTTCGATGTCGCGCCGCTCGAGCAGGATCGTTTCGTTCAGCCGGAATTGCCGCACGCAATTGTTCGCGATTCGCCGCAGCGAGGCCGCGGCGGGCATCCGCTGGTCCAGCGCTACGGGCTCGGCCTTGACCGCGCCGCCTTCCCCCGCGAGCATCCGATATCCGCGCTCGGTCTTGCTGATCACGCCAAGGCGAGCGGGTGCCTGCGCTGCGATTTCGCGAGCAAGCGCAAACAGCGCAGCCGGATCGCCCTGCTTCAATTCGAGTTCGACTTCGTCGAACGGCGCGCGACGATTTCCCGCGATGACCTCGCCCCGGTCGATTGCCAGCTCGATCATGCCGTCGACGCGGTCGAGGTCCCAGCTTCGTCGCACGTAGCGCACCGTGAACAGTGGCGAGAGCGCGTCGGCCCTCGCGCCGAGCAGTGCCGGAACCGGCGTGTCATCGTCGAGAACAGGCGTGTCATCGACGACCTTGCGTTCCAGTTCGTCGCGGGCGAACAATCCGGCCGAGTCGTCGCGGTTCACCTTGATCGACTGGATGCGCGACCGTCCGGCGCGGCGGATCCGCAGCGAGACGCCTGCGGTCGCCAGCGCATGCTCCGGCGTATCGAAATAGGTCGAGTGCAGCGTCGCCTGGCGCGCCTCCCCGGCGAGCAGCGCAGATCGATCGAGCGCGGCAGCCGCTGCGGCGCCGACATCGAGTTTGAGTTCGACTTCAGCCACCCTCTGTCCGGCGCTCGATCTCGGCGAAGATCTGGCGCAAATCGTCGAGGTCGAGCGGCTTCGGCAGCACGAAATCGACATGGGCCGGCGCGTCCTCGCCGCTGGTCATCCGGCGTCCCCAGCCGGTCAGCAACACCACCGGTGTATCCGGGAACTGTTCTTTGACTGCTGCCGCCACCTGGTGGCCATCGACATAGGGCATGCCGAGATCGGTGATCACGACGTCGAAACGCTCTTGGGCCGCGCGTGCATTGAGTACCGCCTGGATGCCGGCATCTCCGCCATCCGCGGCAGTGATGTGGTGACCGCTGATCTTCAGCACGAATGCCGTCGAGGCGAGCACGGCCGGATCGTCGTCGACCAGCAGCAGCCGGAGCGGTCGGGTGTCGCGCGGCGCTGCCGGCTTGGCGCGCCGCCGCTTGGTCGACGCGACGGGGAAGTCGAGCCGCACGCGCGTGCCACTTCCCGGCGCGCTATCGATATCCAGCTGCGCTTTATGGCGCTGCGCAGCGCCCTGCACCATCGCGAGGCCAAGGCCGGTGCCGCGTTCGCCTTTGGTCGTGAAAAAGGGATCGAGGCAGCGCAGGCGCGTCGCTTCGGTCATGCCGGCACCCGTATCGCCGACCTCGAGGCGCACCTGCTTTGCGCCAGTGGCTCCGGCAGGCCGCGTCTCGGTGCGAATTGTGATCGTCCCGCCCTCGGGCATTGCGTCGACGGCGTTGAATACAAGGTTGGTGAGCGCCTCGCGCAGTTCGGCGGCACTTCCCGTCACCGGCGGCAAATCGGCTTCGAGATCGCTCGACACTTTGATTACGACGCCGCGCTGCTGTGGCATGTCGCTCCAGCGCGCGCGGGTGAGTTCGATCACCTGGGGCACGATCGTGTTCAGATCGAGCGGTTCCGGCGCGGCGTCGGCATCGCTGCGATAGAAGTCGCGCATGCGCCCGACGGTGGCGGCCAAGTCCCGGGTGACGCGCAGGACCAACTCGAGGTAATCGTGAATCTCGGGCTTGGCGTCGGCTTCGCTCTCGATCAGCGCCTGGGTGTAGACCGCGACGGGCGAGATCGCATTGTTGATGTCGTGCGCGATTCCACTCGCCATCTGGCCGATCGCGCGCAGCCGTTCCTGCTCGACCACGGCCTGCTGGGTGTGCTTGAGGTCGTCATAGGCCTGTTGCAGACTGTCGCGCAGCTGCATTTGTTGTGCGGCGAGTGCAACATGGCCGGCGAGCTGCTTGAGGAACTCGCAGTCGGCGCTTTGAAAGGCTTGCGGCTCTCGTCGCGCCACGGCCAGCACGCCGAACACCTCGTCTTCGAACATCAACGGTGCGATCACCAGCGAACGCAGCCCTTCACGCGCCAGCCGGCGCGGAAAGGGAAAATCGACCTCGGCGATATCCGGCTCATAGACCAGCTCACCGCCGACGCAGCGCAAAAGTCCGTTTTCGTCGATCGGTATTTCGGCGCGTTCGATTATGCCCAGTTCGCGACCCAGTGCCGCGCTTCGCATGCCGACATGCGCGACGGTGAGCAGATGGCCGACGCGGTCGTAGCGGGAGATGCAAACGAAGTCCGCGGGCAGACGCTCCTCGAGCGACCGCACCACGACCTGGAAGATGCTCTGGACGTCCTGGCGCTGGCCGATCGCGCGCGTGATCTGCTCGAGCAGGTGGAGGCGGCCGAGTTGCGATTGCTGCTTGGCGGCTGCCAGGTAGCGGTCGGTGATATCGCGCACGAACGCCGTGAAACTGATGGTGTCGCCCAACTGGATCGGCGTGATCGAAAGTTCGACCGGGAATGCATGCCCGTCGCGATGCAGCGCCTGCAGCTCGACGCGCCGGTCGAGCACCTGTGCTTCGCCGGTCGCAAGATAGCGCGCCAACCCTTGTCGGTGCGGCTCGCGAAAGCGCTCGGCCATCACGATATCCTCGACCCGCCTGCCGAGCACTTCGGCCTGGGGCCACCCGAACGTCGCTTCTGCCTGCGGATTCCACCCGGTGATCGCACCGTCGCTTCCGATCGTGACGACAGCGTCGAGCGCCGATTCGACGACCAGGCGGTTGCGCTGCTCGCTTGCGAGCAACGCTTCTTCCGCTCGCCGGCGATCGGTGATGTCGGTCGAAATGCCGAACACGGCGTAGATCTGGCCGGCTTCGTCCCGCAATGGCGCCTTGACCGAGATATAGCTGTGCGGTCCATCGGCGAGGGGGGCCGTCTCTTGTTCGGTCAAGGGCCGATCCATCCGGGCGACGCGCACATCCATTGCGCGAAAGGCATCGGCCACGTCCTTCGCGAATAGCTCGTGGTCGGTCTTGCCGATAACGTTCGCGCGATCGAGCTGGAAGATGTCCGCGTAGCGCCGATTGATCATGAGGTAGCGCCCAGCGAGATCCTTGACGTAGATCACCGCGGGGCTGTGCTCGATGATCGCTTCGATCAACGCGCGGCTGCGCCGCTGCTCGGCGTCACGCGCGGCTACGCGCGCGTCGAGCTCGCGGTTGAGCGCGAGCAGTTCCTCCTCGGCATGACGCCGGCGCACTGTGTCCGCGGCGCCGATCTGCATGAGGTTGACCAGCAGCAACGCTTCACCGATCGCCTTCCCGAGATGCGCCACCAGCGCGACGGAGTCGCCGGGCGCACGCGAATAGAGCATCATGCCGTGCGCGAGCGCCAGGATCACTGCGCTCGGCGCCACCGCGCGGGCAAGCTCAAACTCATGTCGCTGCCGCCAATAAGCCCAGGCAACCACGATCCATAGCACCGGCGCGAGGATCAGCGTCGGCCGCGTGATCCAAAGCAGGCCCGACGCGGAATAGCGCTGAGCCGTGAAGAAGAAGAGGCCCAGAAGGATCGCCAGCGCACCCAGTGCTGCTGCGAGCAGCCAGGCAGCGGATCGCGGCCGGTGGCGCAGCAGCAGCGAAGCGCCGACCCCGATCGGCAGCAGATGCGCGGGCGGGCCCCAGGTGCCGGCGCGAAGCCGTACGTCCGATCCGAATACGGCACCCAGGCCGCCGAGCACTGCCAGCATGTGAAGCGCCTCGCCCAGCGCCAGATAGGCAAAGGAGATTGCGAGGAACAGCGGCCAGCTTTCCCCGGTGCGGCGGCTCACGTCCCAGAACAGCAGCGCGACCAATGCGCCGATCAGCGTGACGCTGGTGTCGACCATCGAATGCAGCGCGGGACCCGTTGCATCGAAGTAGAGGATTGCGCCGCCCCCCACCAGCAGGACGGCGAGCGCTATCGCGAGATTGGCCGCAAAGCCGAGTACCTTGGGCAGGGGCTTTTCGCCAGCCGCGACCATAGCATCGGCTCCTATCCAGCCATCCACAGGTCCGGCGCGATGGCTGGACACGACTTCTTGCCCGGCAATACGCATACCGGCCGCGGATTGATGGGGATGCTAAGCCTCGCCCGCGGCCGCCGCAAGTCAGGCTTGCAGCTTCAGGTCGCAGTCTGAGCGATCGCCGTCGTGCGGACGGTCCCAATCGAATCGAGCGCGCCCGGCGCGTTACGGATATCGGATCGCCGAGGGGCATCTTGCGCGGCGCCGACGCATCGTTATCGATCGCGCGTCCGCAGCAGGCCGCGTGTTTTCGAGCGCATCGGCCCAGGCGTGAAAGGAAGACATGATGGCGCGGGTGGCAATCATCGAGCAGACCGGCGGCCCGGAGGTGATCCGCCTGGTCGATCAGGACCTCCCGCCGCCCGGTCCCGGCGAAGTGCGGCTGCGGGTCACGGCGATCGGGCTCAACTTCATCGACACCTATCACCGCAGCGGCCTCTACCCCGTGCCGCTGCCGAGCGGACTCGGCAGCGAATGCGCCGGGGTGGTCGAAGCCGTCGGCGCGGGTGTGACCGACCTGACGTCGGGCGAACGCGTCGCGACCTTCGGCCCGCCGGTCGGCGCCTACGCCACCGAGCGCAACATGCCGGCGGCGTCGCTGTTCAAACTCCCCGCGGACGTTTCGGACGAGATCGCCGCGGCGGTGCTGCTCAAGGGGCTCACTGCCGAGTTCATGGCCGAACGCGCCGCCAAGGTGCAGCCGGGCTGGACTGTCCTCGTCCATGCTGCCGCGGGCGGCGTGGGCATGCTGCTCGTGCAATGGCTCAAGCATCTCGGCGCGACCGTGATCGGCACCGTCGGCAGCGAGGACAAGGTCGCGCGCGCCACCGCCGCGGGCGCCGACCATGTCATCCTCTACAAGCAGGAGGACACCGCCGCGAAGGTGCGCGCACTGACCGGCGGCAAGGGAGTGCCGGCGGTGTTCGACGGCGTCGGCAAGTCGACGTGGCAAACGTCGCTCGCCTGCGCCGCGCGGCGCGGGCTGGTGATCAGCTATGGCAATGCCAGCGGCCCGGTCGAAGGGGTCAACCTCGCGACGCTCAACCAGCACGGCTCGCTGTTCGTCACGCGGCCCAAGCTGTTCGATTATTATGCCGAGCCTGAAGAGCGTGCAGCAGGCGTCGCGCGGCTGTTCGCGCTGCTGCGCTCAGGCGCGCTGCGGCCCGAGATCGCGCAGCGTTTCCCGCTCGACCAGGCGGCCGACGCGCATCGTGCGCTGGAGGCGGGCGCGACGCAGGGATCGACGCTGCTGATCCCGTGACCGTACCGCATGCGCCTGGAAGGCGCATTCCCAAACATCATCAGCGATAGATGTCGCCCAGATCGCGCTCGCTGACGGCGCTCTCGGCACGCGCGCGGCGCAGCAGCCAACGGCCCCAGAAGATCAGGCCGAGGCCGACCACGAACGGGATGCCGCCGACGAACAGCGACAACACAATGAACGAAAGCCCTTCGCTCGAGCGCGTCTCGGAAAGCGCCATGATGTCGAAGATGATGGTGCAGAGCCCCGAGCCGCCGGCGATCAGGATCCCGATCGCGAGCAGCACGCCCCCGAAAAAGCGCTTCATAGCCGTTCCCCCCGCCGTGCCCGTGCCAACACGCCAGCGCCCTCGGCGCCGGGACGATAATAGCTGTTGTACGTGTCGAACGGAATGATCTGACCCTCAGGTGTCACGAAGTGAATGCAGCTGCGCTTCACGGTCCCCAGGTCGAAATTATAACGGTCGAGGAACTGCAGGACCACGACGCGGAAGGTGTTGGCATAGCTGAGCTCGCTCGGCACCAGCGCCTGCGGCAGGCAGCACAGCAGCCCGGCGAGCTTGTCCGCCGTATTGCCCTGCGCGGTCGCGAGGCTGAGCAGGTTCATCACGGCGTCGTGCAGCGCCGGATAGGTCTCGTAGCTGACGGTGTTGGGCCCTTGGAGCAGCAGCTCGCGCGGCAGCAGCGACGTGATCGGCGTCACGCTTGCGCCCGCGCGTAAGCCGTAGCCAATGCAGATCTGGTCGGGATTGCAGGGAAGGGGGATCATGTCCTCGAGCCCGAACACGCCAGACTTGGCCACTTCGCGGCGGATCTGGCTGAGCAGCACGCGATTGACCTTGGCGTCGAATCCTTGGTTTCGGCCCGCGTCCTGCACCGGCTGGAAGGTCACTCCGCGCACGCAGCGCCATTCGAGCGCGTGGTGTATGATCGCGCCAACTTCGTGGTCGTTGACGCCGCGCTTCACTGCCGCGACCAAGGTGGTCGAGATATCGGCGGCGTCGAGCGCCTCGAGCGCCTGGCGCCGCACCCGCGACAGCCGCGCGCCACGTAGATTGACCAGCGCGCCGTCGTCGAGACTGTCGAACTGGAGATAGACTTCGAGGCGTGGCTTGTAGCTTGCGAGCCGCGCGACGAACGCAGCGTCCTGCGCGATACGCACCCCGTTGGTGTTGATCATCACATGGCGGATCGGTCGCGCCTTGACTG
>Ga0068859_100002933_pt1 | contig 17327 bp, 11 predicted proteins | sample KBSSwiS22_FD_66585 | JGI IMG/M metagenome (GOLD analysis project Ga0068859, IMG submission 66585) | Switchgrass rhizosphere microbial communities from Kellogg Biological Station, Michigan, USA - KBS Switchgrass S2-2 | ecosystem: Host-associated > Plants > Roots > Rhizosphere > Soil ...
GGACGAGCTGGGCCGGCTCAACATGAGGCTCGCCGCCGCCGCGGACGAGGTCTGGCTCTGCACGGCGGGCATCCCGTTGCGCATCCGCTGACACCCAACGGCTCTTGTCCGCTGATGCCGGCCTCCCGTGCCACCAGATCCGGTAACGCCGCGCATCCGCACTCTCGCATATCCGTTGGCTTCGGCGGCGGATGCGGGGTGTCGGGCTTGGGCGACTCGGCGGCAATGATGCAGGATCATCGGTACCACCTGGCGCGGAGCGTGCGTGTGCACGCGGAAACCACCTTGTACGTCTAGACCAGTCGAAGTGCGTCAAGACCTGTCGAAGAAGGTCGAGAACGGTCGAAGTACGTCGAGACCCGTCGAAAGCGGCGGCAAAGGAGGACCGGCCATGACTACACCGAGCGGCGGTGGGGGCCCCGGCAACGAGCACGACTACCCGGACGACGGCTACGGGCGGTACGGGGGCTTCGACGCCGAGCAGGACACCGGCAACCTGGCACAGCCCGCCCGGCACGGGCCGCCCGCCGGAACCGGTGGCTGGCCGGGCGGCGGCTTCGAGGAAGTCGGCGTCGACGACCTGTTCTCGCGCGCCGACCCGGGCGACGTGCCCCCGCGCTCACATCGGGGCTGGCGCGCTCCCGGCAGCGGCCGAGGCGAGAGCGAAGAGCGGCCCGGCGCCGGCCTGCCCCCGCACGCCGACGTCCCGCCGGGCATGCGGGTCCCACCGGACACGCGGGTACCACCGGGCATGGGGGTGCCGCCGGGCATGGGGGTGCCGCCGGAAGCCAGGGTCCCACCGGACATGGGAGTCCCCGCGGACGCAAGGGGCCCCCTCGACTCTCCGCCCACCCGGCCCGTCTCCAGCCGGTCGCACCGGCCGCAGGGCGCCGCGGGGTTCGGCCGCAAGATCGGTGACGGTGCCGGCTGGTTCCGCGAGCGGGCCGCGGGCGGCCTCACCACGCTGCGCAACCGCCGGGCGGAAACCCCCGCGGCGAGCCGACGCCGGGCTCCCGGTACCCAACCGGCGGCGCTACAGGCGCTGCCGCTGGCCATGGGCATGTTCACTGTGCTTCCCGTACCGCCGAGCCGAGCCGGCCGGGACGCGGTCGACTCCGGGCACGCCGGTTGGGCGCTGCGCTGGCTGCCGGTGCTCGGCGGTCTGCTCGCCGCGCTCGCCTGGGCGGTCTCCCTGGTCTTCTGGCGCGGGCACGGCACCGGCGCCGTGTTCGTCGGCGCGGTGGTCTGGGTCGGCGTGATGGCGCTGCTCACCCGCGGCCTGCACCTGGACGGGCTGGCTGACCTCGCCGACGGGCTGGGCAGCCGGCGGCCCGCCGAGGAGGCACTCGCGATCATGCGGCGCTCGGACATCGGCCCCTTTGGGGTGTCGACCGTCGTCGCCGTCCTCCTGTTGCAGCTCGGCGCGGTGCTGACGGTGCTGGGGTCGGCGAGCCGGGCGCAGGGCCTGGTGGTGCTGGTGGTTGTCGCGGTGACCGGTCGGCTCGCCGTGCTCGACGCGGCCCGCCCGGCGGTGCCGCCGGCGCGCCCCGGCGGATTCGGCGCGCTCGTCGCCGGGACCGCGTCCGCCACGGTCCGCGCCGCGGCCATCTCGGCAACGCTGGTGCTCGGGTGGTTGGTGCTGGCGCTGACGGCGACGAGCGTCACCCAGGCGCTGTGGCTGCCGTTCGCGGCCCTCGTCGGGCTGGTCGCCGGGCGGCTGGCGACCTGGCACGCCGTGCGCCGGCTCGACGGCATCACCGGAGATGTCTTCGGCGCCGTCCTCGAGATCTCCACCGCCGTCACCCTGCTGGCGGTCGCGGCGGTCGTCGCCTGGGGCGGCCTGCTCTGACCGCGACCACAGCGGTCTGAACCTCCTCGGTGGCCACCGGATGATGGCGCCCGCGGCGGCCGAACCGCGCCGGTCGAGCTCGGCCTCCCCGGCCGGTGGCCGGGAGAAAAGCTCGTTGGTCACGTTCGGCCGCCGCGGCCCCCCGACCTTGGGTAGCGTGCCGGCCCAGGCCGAGGGAGGCGCCAGATGAGTTCCGCTTCGCCAGACACCGCCGGGCTCGATGACCTGATCGGACGGATCCGCCCGGCCGACCCGGCCGTCGCCGAGGCCGCGCGGGAGCACCAGGACAGGCTGACCAAGCCCCGCGGCTCCCTCGGCCGGCTGGAGGACGTGTCGGTCCGGCTCGCCGCGCTCGCCGGGGCGGTGCCGGCGCCGGTGCCGGCCGCGCCGGCCGTCGCCGTGTTCGTCGGCGACCACGGGGTCCACGCCCGGGGCGTCTCCCCCTGGCCGCGGGAGGTCACCGGCCAGATGGTGGCCAACTTCCTGGCCGGCGGGGCGGTCGTCAACGCGCTCGCGCGTCAGGTTGGCGCGGCCGTCCGGGTGGTCGACGTCGGCATGTCGCCGGAAGCCTCGGCCGTCGTCGCCGGGCTGCCAGGGCTGGAACGGCGCTCGGTGCGCGCCGGCACCGGTGACATCACGGTCGAGCCGGCGATGAGCCGCGCCGAGGCGCTGGCCGCGATCGCCGCCGGCGCGGCGGTCGCCGAGAGCCTGGTCGCCGCCGGCCACGACCTGCTGGTGACCGGAGACATGGGCATCGCGAACACCACCGCCTCCGCATCGATCATCGCGGCGCTCCTGGGTGTCGGGGCAGCCACGGTGACCGGACGCGGCACCGGGATCGACGACGAGACGCTCGCGCAGAAGGTCACCGTCGTTACCCAGGCCGTCGCCCGAGCGGCCGCGGACGGCGCCGGCCCCGACGACCCGGTCGGGGTACTCGCGTCGGTCGGTGGACTGGAGCACGCCGCGACGGTCGGTTTCGTGCTCATGGCCGCGGCCGCCCGGGTGCCGGTCGTGCTCGACGGAGTCATCGCCTGCTCGTCCGCGCTGGTCGCGGCCCGGCTCGCGCCCGACGCACGGGCCGCGATGTTCGCCGGCCACCGGTCAGTCGAGCCCGGCGCGTCCGCCGCCCTGGCCGCGCTGGAGCTGCCGCCCCTGCTCGACCTGGGCATGCGGCTCGGCGAGGGCTCCGGCGGGGTTCTCGCCGTGCCCGTCGTCCAGGCGGCGGCCCGCGTCCTCGCCGAGGTCGCCACCTTCGACGGCGCCGGCGTCACCGACAAACACACCGACTAACCCGTCCCAGATCACCGGTCTGAGCCCGGGGATCGTGGCCCCGTCCACGACGTACAGGCTGGGATGCCCGAACGCCTCGCCGAACTCGTCGACGATGCCGTCCCGCGGGCCGCCCCCCGCCGAGCGGGTGCGCGGTCGCGCGCTGGTTCGGCGTGGCGAACGCGCACGTTGCCGTAGGCGGCCTCCGGCAGCGCGAGCCCGGGATGGGTCTCGGTGCTGTCTCCGCGTCCGCCCCGGTGATGACGCGTGCGGCCAGGTGATGGAGCACGGCGCCGCGGGCAGTCGTCGCTACGAGGCCGGGTATCGCGGCCGGCCGGTCGGGCAGGCAGTAGCGGGTGCGGGCGCGGGCGCGGGCCGCTGACCCCGCGGCAGCAAGCGCCACAAAAGGCCCAGAGCCGGCCAGGTAATCCCGGTCGGCTCTTGGGGTGAGCGGTCGCGCGTCCCGCGGCCGCGTTGTTTTCCTCGTCTCATCGGCCCGGCCTCACCAGCGGTTCGCCGGGGCGGGCCACCGGCCTCTCGGCTGATCCGGCCGGGGCTGACTGGCCCCGTTCCGAAATACCAGCGACCAGGCTACGAGAAATGTGACTGGAGTTGCATGGAAAGGGTGACGGGGGCCACCCGCGAGCCATGGGCGGACCGCCGAGGCGCGCAGGGGCTCCTAGAAGGCCGCACCCTGGCGGTAGACGATGACCTCGATCTCGTGGCGGGCGTTCGGCGAGAGGGTGTCGTGGGCGAGGTAGCTCTCCAGGGCGCGCCGCTCGCGGCGGGCGGTGCGACGTGCGCTGGCGGTCGAGAGCAGCCGCTCGATGGTGGAAGGCTCGGTACGCATATCTGGCTCCTGGGGCAGGTGTGACGGCGACCGCTTTCTCGGTGCCGCATATTCATTCTTAACCTTTCCCCAGGAGATTTCGAGACTCTTCGGCGTGAGTTGCGACGCAGGGCGGGATGCACGACACAGCAGGCCATCCGGCACACGTGTCGCGGGCCACAATTCCCGGCGTATAACGGGCTATCTGGTGGCCGCCATCACAGCTTTTCCTATGGGGGGACACTCCGCATATTCCTTTTGGATTGTCCGCGGCCGGGGGCCGGTCCCGGCCTTGCCCTGGTCAGCCTGGCCGGCACCGCGTTCTTCATGACGCGGCTCACGGCCGCGGCGTCCGGTCCACGACATAGCCTCATTGCCCGGTGTGACCGGCGGCGGCCGCGGGGCTCGCGGCGCGCGGCCCGCCATGACAGAACACCCCTTTTGTTCCTTCTTCCGTACCTCGTGTGACCCACTCGGCGGCCCGCCGACCCCGGGTGCGCAGCGCCCCGTGAAAGCCAGCTGGTCGGCCGGGGCGCCAGCCCCCTGGCCCGCCGCGCCGGATCCGGCGGTAGGCGCGGGACACCGCGCCGCGGCCGCGGCTAGCCCATCGGGGACAACACCTCAGCCCATGCCTGTACGTGCCCAATCATTTACTATTGGTAAGGGTTCGTAGCCAGGGTCGATGCGCTGGACCGGCGTCCGTGGCCATGCGGTGCCGAGGCGACGGGAGGCTGCGTGTTGCGCGACCAGCTACGCCGGGTGGCCGCGGCCATCGCGGCGGCGAACGACGAGGACCTGTTGCGCCTCAGCGGCGACGACGTCAGCGAGGACGCCGTGCAGGGCGCGCGGCAGCCGGGCCCGCTCTCCCGGCAGGCTCCGTCCCGCCAGCCCCCGCGCCGGACAGCGGCCTGGCACCACCTGGCCCACCCGGCGCCCGATCGGGCCTGATCCCCAGCCCCCGCCCCACGGTGCCCTGGCCCGCATTCCCTGCCGGCCCCGAGTCACCGGCCGCTGGGCCGAATCGGCCCGCGAAGTCCAGGACCGATTCTCCTGCCCGGCGATCAGGGCTCGCGCTCCGAGCAAGCCCGGTGGCCGGCGCCGGGCCCAGCGCCCGTCTGACCTGGGCGGTGTAGGACAGGTCACGCCGCGCCAGGCTCAGGCTCAACGTCGCCCGACCGGTACCGTCATCCGAGAACGTCCGGGCCCGTGCCCGCGAGGCCATTACCCAGCTCGCGAGTTTGTTCCGGCTTCGCGACATCCGCCGCCGGCGCTCACGAGATCCGGCTCGGAAGCGCGGCGTGCGTTCGTCAGGATTCGGGCGCGCACGGCGCGGTGCGCGCTCTCCAGCGCGCCCGGCGGGCGGCGGTGACCAGATGGCAGGCAGCGGGGGTGGGTGAGCCGTGAGCGTGGCGGACAGTCAGAGCAAGGCTGAGGCGACGGGCGACGCGACGAGCCCTGGCCGGTCGCTCGACGGCACCGTGCCTCCGGGCCAGTCCGGCGTCACCCTGCGGGACCTGCTGAACCTGGAGGAGCTCGACCGGGACCTGTACCGCAACACGGCCGTGTTCGAGGAGCCGTACTCGCTGTTCGGCGGTCAGGTCGCCGCGCAGGCGCTGCTCGCGGCCGGCCGGACCGTCGCCGACGACCGCGTGCCGCACTCACTGCACGGCTACTTCCTCAGGCGCGGCAACGCCGCCAGACCCGCGATCTTCCGGGTGGAACGCGACCGGGACGGCCGGTCGTTCTCCGCCCGCCGGGTGGTCGCGATCCAGGGCGGCGATGTGATCTTCAACATGTCCTGCTCGTTCCACCGGCCCGGCGCCGGTCTCGACCGCCAGGCCGGGCCGCCGCCACCCGCGCGGCCACCCGAGACGCTTCCGCCGCATCAGTTCCACCGCCTGCTCAACATGGGCTTCGACCGCCTGTTCGACATGGAAGGCCGGCTGCCGGCGCAGCCCTACCCGGACGCGGCCTGGGCGACCCGTTTCTGGGCCCGCGCGACGGTGCCGCTCCAGGACGACCCGCTGGTGCACGCCAGCGTGCTGACCTATCTGTCCGACATATCCGGCGGCCTCGCCGCCTGGCACGACGGGCGGTCGCGCTCAGGTGCCAGCCTCGACCACTCGGTCTGGTTCCACCGCCCGGCCCGGCTGGACGACTGGGTTCTGATGGACGTCGTCCCGCTGTCCGCCGCGGGAGGCCGTGGCCTCTACACCGGCACGATCCACACCGCCGACGGCCGGCTCGCGGCCACCATCAGCCAGGAGTGCCTGTTCCGCGCCGCCGGCTGACAACGCCTCGCCCTGCGGGCGGGTACGCGGGAGCGGGCCGAAGCGCAGCTCGGGGCCGTCGACCCGGCCGAACCGCAGCGTCCGCAGGTCGGCGAGATAGCTCATCCGGGTCAGCCACGGCCCGCGCGCGCCCTGCCGCGGCAGCTCGGCCGCGGCCCGCTGCACATAGCCCGAGCTGAAGCCGAAGAACGTCCGGTCCCCCGCCGCCGTCGTCGCCTCGGCTGGCTCGTCCGGCTCGGCTACTGGGACGAACATCCGGTAACCCCGCCGGTCCAGGTGCCCCAGCAGGCGGGCGAGGTGCTCGCCGACGAGGTCGACCTTCAACGTCCAGGACGCGTTGGTGTAGCCGAAGGCGAAGACGAAGTTCGGGACTCCCTCCAGCATCAGGCCCTTGTACATCCGTCGAGCCGGGACCGGCACGCGCGCCCCGTCCACCGTGAACGGGATCCCGTCGAACATCTTCAGCCGCAGCCCGGTGGCGGTGACGACGAGATCGGCGGCCAGCTCGGTCCCGGAGCGCAGCCTGATCCCCGTGCCGACGAACGTGTCGATCTCATCGGTGACAACGTCGACGTTGCCGCCCCGGATCGCCGCGAACAGGTCACCGTCGGGTACCACGCACAGCCGCTGGTCCCAGGGGTCGTAGGTGGGCGTGAAGTGCCGCGCGACGTCGTAACCGGTCGGCAGTTGCCCGGCGACCCGCGCGAGCAGCGCCCGTCTGACCACCCCCGGTTGGCGCCTGCTGAACTGGAACACCAGGTGCTGGCGCAGGATGCTGCGCCAGCGGACCAGCCAGCCGGCCCAGCGGCCAGGCAGGACGCGGCGCAGCCGGGCAGCCAGCGGGTCCACCGCGGGCACCGAGACGACGTAGGTCGGCGAGCGCTGAAGCATGGTGACGTGGGCGGCGCGGGCGGCCAACGCGGGCACGAGTGTCATCGCGGTGGCGCCACTGCCGATCACGACGACCCGCGCCCCGGCGTGGTCGAGGTCGTCCGGCCAGTGCTGCGGGTGCACCACCCGCCCCGCGTATGCCGCGCGGCCGGGGAAGTCCGGCTCGTGGCCGTGGTCGAAGTCGTAGTAGCCGGTCGCGCCGACCAGCACGTCACAGGTCAGCTGGATCCGCCGCCGGCCGGCGGTGCCGGGGCCGGTCGCGACGCTCCCGGAATCGGCGCCAGCAGGATCCGGGCTCGCGCGATCGCGGCCAGGATCGGTGCCCGCGGAATCGGGGCCCGAGGCCTCGGACGCATGGGCTGGGCCGGCGGCCGCGGTCAGCTCGACGTCGACGGTCCAGCGCGCCCGCGCGCTCGACCAGCTGGCCGCGACGACCCGGTGGCCGTAACGGATCAGGCCGTCGATGCCGTGCTCGTGGGCGGTCTCGGTCAGATAGCGCAGGATGGCCGGACCGTCGGCGATCACGCGCGGGTCGGTCCACGGCCGGAACGCGTAGCCCAGGCTGCTCATGTCGGAGTCCGAGCGGACCCCCGGGTAGCGGAACAGGTCCCAGGTGCCGCCCAGCGCGCCGCGTGCCTCCAGCAGCGCCAGCGACCGCCTCGGGTGGCGGTCACGCAGATGGGTGGCGATCCCGATGCCGGACAGACCCGCACCGATGATCAGCACCTCCAGGTGCTCAGCCTGCCGCCGTGCTCCCACCGCCGCCCCTGCCGCCTGTGCGTCGATTGCCTCAAGTATGACGGTAGACCGCGGTCCAGGCAGCGGTAACGCGAGCCAGGAGCAGCGGAACCAACCAGTCCGGGCTCGGCCGTCGAGCAGGGGTCGACCAGGTGTGAGCCGGGACGGGCACGCCCCCGTGGGCCCAACAGGCGACGGCAGGCCGGCGGCACCGCGGCCCAACGACTGAACGGCCTCAGCGTGTATCCGGGCCGGGCGCGGGCCCCCGCCGCTCCCGCGCCCGCTCGCCGGCGCGCAGGTACTCCTTGAAGCTCGGCTGGGACGGCGCCGGCTGCCCGCGGGACGCCGCTCGCAGCTGCGCCACGAGCGACGAGACGTACCAGCGCCTAAACGCCCAGTGCTCGGGCGGCGTCTCCAGGGTCAGTAGCCGGGCCTGCCGGGCGTACTCGTCGGCCACGTCGAGCGCCGCGAGGTAGTCCTCGCCGGCGTCGGCCGCGCTTGCCGGCAACAGCAGCTCAAGCCTGGTCCGCCGCTGCCCGGCGGCCGCGGCGGCGAGCGCCTGCTCGCGGATCATTCGCCTGGCCTCCGCGAACCGGGTGGTCATCTGGCTGATCAGCTCCGCCAGCCGCGGCGGGATCGCCGAGGTCTCGCCGCTGGTCGCTCCGGACGCGGCCAGCGCGAACTCACGAATGAGGTTGTCGACGTGACTTTTCGCGGCGAGCAGGAGGTCGGTCGAGATGTCGCCGAGGCTGACGAGATACCGAGGCTCCTGGCCCGGGTCGGCGGGGGGCGGGAGACGCTGCGCCGACGGGTCCAGCACGCCCTCGGCCGGCGCGGTGGGCTGGGCCGGCGGGCCGTCCGGCGCGGACGCCGGCGCGAGGTCGAGCTCAGCCCAGACGACCTTGCCGTCCCCATGTACCTGTGAGCCCCAGCGCGCGGCGAGACCGGCGACGAGCGCGAGCCCCCGGCCAGTCATCGTGTCAGCGCTGCTGCGGGCCCGCAGCGGCGCGACGCGGCTGGTGTCCATCACCTCCACCCGAAGGCACCCGCGCCGGGCGAGGATGCGCAGGTCGACTGGCGGTGTTCCGTGCAGGACCGCGTTCGTCAGCAGCTCGCCGACCAGGAGCTTGACGTCCCCGGCCAGCTCACGCACTGGTTCGGCGGCGCAGGCGAGCTGGGTCCCAAGTGCCCGGCGGGCGCGCGGCACCGCGTCCGGTGTCGCGTCGACCCTTAACTGCACGAGAACCTCGCCGCCGGGATGGCGGCCCCCTTCGGTCGTCTCCGTATCAGTGACCGCGGCCCTGTCCCCGCGCGTGTTCCTGTCGGTCACTCGCATCCCCTGCTCGGCGGACGACGGCGGGTAGCCCGACCCGGCCGTCCGCACGGCTCCCTAGGCCCTGCATGACTGAGCCTTCCCAGCTGACCGAAGCCTCGGCCGGTCCGGCCCTGGCTCGGTGCGCCGATGGGAAAAGGCTCACTTCGCGTGCGCTGCCTCAATTACCCCGAGTGCGGATCGGCGAACCTCGGATGCCGGTCACATGACAGTCAGGCCACGTCGGCGTGCGTCAGCGCCGCCGTCATGGATACACCACAAGACCGCCGCCAGAGTAGCGACGAAAGCCGCGCGGAATCACTGGAAGAACAACGTTCGACGCGGCTGGCGGGCGTTTTCACGGCCCGGAGCGGCTCAGGCGTCCATGGTGAGGACCACCGCGGCGCGCAGCGGCAACGTGACGCTGGAGGGACCAACCGCCAGCTCGAACACGCCCGGCTCGGTCACCCAGCCGCCACCGTCCGTCGGGTCCTCCTGCCAGTGCGCGAAGGCGCGCGCGGCGACGCGGACGGGCACCGTCACCGCCTGGCCGGGGCCTGCCTCGGCGGTGGCGAAACCCGCGAGCCAGCGCGCCGGCCGCTCGACGGCTGAGTCGGGCCGGCTCAGGTACAGCTGGACGACGGTGCGGCCCGGGCGCGCGCCGGTGTTACGGACCGTGACGGCGGCCTGGACCGGCTCACCGCCAGGCGCGGCGGCCGGTGCGTCGATCGACTCGTAGGACCAGGTCGTGTAGCCGAGCCCGTGGCCGAACGGGTAGGCAGGTGCCGGCCCCGCGCGGTGCGCCCAGCCGCGGTAGCCGACGTGGATGCCCTCGGCATAGTCGAGCGCGCCCTCGACCGGGGTCACGGACAGCACCGGGCAGTCCTCGGCGCGGGCCGGCCACGTGGTCGGCAGCCGGCCGGCCGGCTCGGCCCGGCCGAGCAGCACATCGGCCAGCGCCGCGCCGAACTCCTGGCCGGGAAACCACGACAGCAGCACCGCCGGGACCTCGTCGCGCCACGGCAGCAGCACGGGAGCGCCCGCGTTCACCACGACGACCGTGCGCGGGTTCGCCGCGGCGACCCGCCGGACGAGATCGTCCTGCCCCGCCGGCAGCCCGAGATCGGTACGGTCGACGCCCTCGCTTTCGGCCCGCTCCGAGGTGCCGACCACGACCACCACCGTGTGCGCCGAGGCGGCCAGCTCGACGGCAGCCGCCAGCTCCTCGGCAGGCGGCGGCGACGGGCGTTCGGCGAGCAGCCCGAACGAGGCCAGCGGGATGCCGGCCATCAGCCCATGACGGAGCGTGACCAGAACCTCCTGACCAGCCGTCAGCTCCACCCCGTCCCACCAGACCGACGGTCGCAGGAAGCCCGCGACGAAGTCCCCGTCCGGCGGCTCCAGCTGGCCGTCGAACAGCACGGTGTCGACGCCGTCGACCGTGACCCGCAGCTCGAACGGACCCATGCCGGCGAGGCCGAACGGGTGGCGGCCGGTCACGTCGGCCCGCACCAGGGCGGTCGCCTCGATCCATGCGCAGCCGTCGAGCGCCGGGGAGTCCATGAACAGCAGCCGGCCGGACAGCCGGCGCTCGGTGTGCCGCTCGCCGCCGTGTTCGTCAAGGAAGCGCAGCCGCAGGCCGGGCTCGCCGGTGACCGGGTCCCGGGAGTTCTCGACCGTCAGCGGCGCCGGCCACGGCTCGGCCCGCACCCCGGTGGCCGTGACCACGTCGACGTCGGCGCCGAGGGCCGCGCGCAGCCCGTCGGCCGGGCCTACCAGGTGCGGCGGGAAGACCGTGGCGCTCCCGCCGCCCTGCCCGCGCGGCAGCGTCGCGTTCGGGCCGATGACGGCGATCCTGCGCCGCCCCGGCGTCCCGGCCCCGCCGCCGGCGGGCACCTCCTGCCCCGGCGACGCGTCCTGTGCCGGTGGGGCTTCCGGCCCGGGTGACGGCGCCTGCCCGGCGGATGCGAGACCGTCGAGCGGAAGCAACCCGCCCTCGTTGCGCAGCAGCACCATCCCGGCGGCCGCGGCCTCGCGCAGCAGGGTACGCGCGTACGGCCCGGCCGGGTCGGCGCCCGCGTCGCCCGCTGACCGGGCCGGCTCAGCCGGTACGGCCGCGGCGGCGATCAGGCCCGCGCCGGTGGGCCCGGCGACGGCGGGCGTGACGGCGCTCCGGAGGGCCGATCGCGGGCCGGTCGACGCTTGGTCGACGAGGGCGCCCACGCGGGCGGCCAGGCGCAGGACGCGGCGGGCCTTGTCCTCGACGACCTCGGCCGGGACCTCGCCGGCCGAGACCGCGGCTACTAGTGCCGGCCCCCAGGGGCCGAGCGGGCCTGGCATCACCAGGTCCAGGCCGGACAGCGCGGACAGCACCGTCGAGCGCGTCGCGAACCAGTCCGAGACGACGACGCCGTCGAAGCCCCAGCGGTCCTTCAGCGGGTCGCGCAGCAGCGGGTTCTCGGTCATCGTCGCCCCGGCGACGCTGTTGTAGGCGGCCATCACCGCCCATGCCCCGGCGTCGGTGACCAGCGACTCGAACGGCGCCAGGTAGACCTCGCGCAGCGCCCGCTCGCCGACCCGGGCGTCGACCGTGAACCGGTCGGTCTCGCACTCGTTCGCGACGTAGTGCTTCACGGTCGCCGCGACCTGGCCGTCCTGGATGCCGAGGACGAGTGCGCCACCGGCCCGCGCGGTGAGCAGCGGGTCCTCGGAGAGACACTCGAAGTGACGGCCGCCCAGGGGGCTGCGATGCAGGTTGACGGTCGGCCCCAGCACGACGTGCACACCCTTGGCCCGCGCCTGCTCGGCAATCAGGCGCCCAACCCGGCGCAGCAGCCCCTCGTCCCAGGTCGCCGCGAGCGCCGACGGGCAGGGCAGGCTCGCCGACGGCTCACGCTCGTCGGCCCGCTCCCCGCGGACGCCGGCCGGGCCGTCGGACAGCACCATCGCCTCGAGGCCGATCTCGGGCGCGGGCCAGAGGCGCCAGAACGTCGCCCCGGTCAGCAGGCGCACCCGCGCCGCCAGATCCAGCCCGGCAAGCGCCTCGACGACCAGCTTCTCGGTTGTTGATTCCGTCACGCGGTCATCGTCCAACGGTCCGGCCGCGCCGTCTCTCGTCCGGCGGGGTGGTCTCATCACGTGGGCGGGCCGGGCACGAATGGCCACCCACGAAGGAGTAACTTCTACTTGTCTGTAGATGTATGATGGCAGAAAAGCTGGCCTTCGGGCGCCCGCCCGCGGCCGACCGCGCTCCGGTCCGGGCCGGCACATCGGCGGGTTGTCGGACCACGCGCGGCCAGGACGAACGCCAGCCGGTACGTAAGACGGCCGTACGCACGGCGGCCCGCCCGCGAGGCCGACGGGCCGGCCCGGCGCGGCAGAACGAGCGTCGAAGGTTTGCCGCCTAGGGCGGCCGGGTCAGGCCAGCCGAGCGGGCAGGCGAGCAGGTGCCCGGGTGACCGTCAGGGACGGCCGCTCGGCTGCGTGGGCAGGGGCGGAGCCGCCGGCCGGCCCTGGCTCGCGGGCGCCAGCGCCGCGTCCAGCGTCCAGCGCCACGCCCGCAGGGCGAGGGTCTCGGGCACCGAGACGTCGGCGAACCGCAGCGTCTCGCCCGCGGCGACGGGACGCTCGACGGTCGAGCCGGACCACGTGCCGATCGGCACGTGGTCCGGCTCGTCCGCGATCAGCACGGCCTCGCCGCGCACCTGGAACCCGCCGATCGCGGTGCCGATCCGCTGCCCGGGGACGAGCGGCCGCTTGGCCACCGCGGCGACGCCGACCCGCGGCCGCGGCCCGTTGTTGAACGCGACCAGGTCGCCACGCAGCAGCCGGTCGACAGTGAGGGGGACCTCCAGGTTGCACAGGTGGAACGGCCGCTCCAGCAGCACGTACGGCGAGTCCCCGAGGCGGACCTTGTAGTACCGCAGAAACTCGCCGAGCTCCTCCTCGAAGGTCGCGACGACGAACACCCCGGGGTTGCCCCGCTCGGGGAGCACGTAGTCGGCGATCGAGGTGCCGAGCGCCGCGGCCCTTTCGGCGAGCTGCGCGGCCCCGGTGGGCACGGTGTCGGTCCGGGGGCCGAGCAGCCCGCGCCGGGCGATGGTCGCGCCCAGACCGTTGGCGACGAGGGCCTGTTCGATCTGCAGCTTGGTGCCGTCGGTGAAGGAGGTGACCTGGGTCCGGGAGATCCCCTGGCGCTCGGCCCAGTAGGCCATCTCGGCCGGCGCCGGGTCATGGTTCAGGAAGCCCTTGATGTTGCCGTAGACCAGCGGGGTGAGGCCCATTTGCCTGGCCTCATGAGCGAGCAGCGCGATGCTGCCCGGCTGGTCTCCCTGCGCCTCGACGACCAGGCCGAGGCTCGCCAGGTACGAGCCGGCGGTGACCTGAAGCTCGGCGTCCATCGTGACGACGGGCAGCCCGGCGGCCAACACGCTCGCGGCCACCTCCGTCCCGTGCACGGCGTCCCCGGTGGTCACCACGACCAGGTCGGACTGGGCCACCAGCCGGTCGGTCGAATGGGTGAGCAGGCCAGCCCACGGCCCGTCGACCTCGTCGAGCGGGCGGCGGGTAAGGACGCTGGACACGCTCAGCCGCGGCGTCCGCCCGAGGACGTGCGCGAGGCCGCGCGCGGTGTACCCGGTGCCGACGATCCCGACCCGGACATCGGTCGGCAGCCGCGCGGGCGCCGCCGCGGCGGCTGGCCACGCCACGGGGGACGCGGATCGCACGGTTCTAGTAGTCATTCAGCGCTCTCAGTCGTCAGATGCCGGCACCGAAGTCGCCGTCATCGGGCTGAAGAGGACATCACAGCCGCAGACCGGGCATCGATGACCTCCCTCACATACCGCTTCCCCGTAGTTGGCCGTCGACCGTCGCCGGTGGGGCAGCTCGGCGTCCCGCCAGCTCGGGGCCGGGTCAGGTCAGCACCACGAGCGGGCCCTCCCGGACCGCGTGCGGGACGAACTCGCCCAGGTCAGGGGCGAAGTACCGCTCCGCGCTCTTCGTCCCGGCGCTTGCCGGCCCGGCGTTCGCCGCGCCGCCGACGGTCGTCGCGGCCCCCGCGGCCGAGGCGTCCGGGAAGTACGTCGCCGTGCGCGTTCCGTCGGCGGCGGTCCTGGTGATCGACAGCAGCCGCCCACCGTCCGCGTCGACGGTCGTGGTGGCGGCGGGGTCCGGCCAGCCCGCGGCGAGCAGCACCCGATGGCTCGCGCCGAGCAACGCCGGGGTGGGCAGCCCGGCGGCCTCGCCGAGGCTCTGCTTGCCCCAGTGAGACAGGAACGACCCGTCGCCCGCGTTCCACATGCCGTGCGCGCCGTAGCAGTGGGCCGCGGCGCCGCCGAGCATCGACACCCAGTAGGCGAACAGCTGGTCGGCGGTGCGGAAGTCGTCGCGGATGCCCTCGTACCAGGGCTCCAGGTTGATGAACGGGCGGCCGGGGAAACGCGCCGCGACGCGGGCTGGCCACTCCCACAGCAGCGGCCGGCTCGCCTGGTCGTGCCCGGTCTGGACCGTCACGGCGGCGAGCAGGTCGTCCCCGTCGAGCGCGTCGGCGCTGGTCTGGCCCGGGACGGGGTGGGCGAGCACCGGCCGGTCGGTCGAGGCCGCGAGGCCGGCGAGCACCTCGCTCCAGCCGGCGCGCCGGGCCCGCAGCGCCGCGGCGTGCCGGTTGCGGACGTAGGCGCCGCGCACCAGGCGCAGCGCCGCCTTGGCGCGGCCGGGCACCCTGGTGCGCACGGCGACGGTGCGTAGGTCGTCGGTCGTCCGGTCCGGCAGGAGCGCATCCTCGCTGCCGATCCAGAGATTCGTCTCGCCAGTCACGCAGTAGAGGACGTCCAGGTCGTCGAGCCGCGCCACCACCTGTTCCCACCAGCGGCGGGCGCCGGGCACGCCGAGCCAGGCGAGCTGGTGGCCCCAGCACCCGTAGACGATGGCGGTGAGCCCGACCTCGTTGAGGTACTGGATCTTCTCTCTGGCCCGGGCCAGGTAGCCCGGATTGGGACGCCCGTCCGCGAACCAGGCCGGCCCGACCGCACTCCAGGCGTTGCGGTTGCCGGGAGCGACCTCGGGCGGGATACCGACGACGATCTGGACGGCGGTGAAGCCCTGCGCCACCCGCAGCTGGGCGAGCTCGGCCAACCGCTCGTCGGGCAGTCGTCCGGTGAGCGCGAACCACCATGTGTCGGCCAGGAAGCAGGGAATACTCCGGCGGGAAGCGTCCGGCACTCCTGACGACGACATGGGCCTCAAAGCACTCCAGAAACCAGTCACGCGCGCCGCACGAGATTCCGGACCGCCGGTGGCACTGAGCGAGGTCAGACGGATCACGACGGTCGCGACAAAGACGACGATCGGGGGCAGCCCGCACTGTACCCGGACAGCCTGAACCGCCCGCAGCGCGTGTCCGTTGACAGACAAGCCGCGACCTGCTGGCGGATCCCGCTCGCGGGCGGAAGCCGGAGCTGACGGCCTCGACGATCCGGGACATGGCCGCGGCCCCGCCACGTGCGCGCGGCGGCCCAGCGCCATCTGGCCGCGTTGTCAGTCCGCTTCCCGCGGATCTATGGGCCGGCGATCCGCCAAGCCGTCACTGGCCTGGGCCGTCCGGCGCCTAGGCCGTCACCGGCTGCTGCTTGGGCTTTGCGCCGGACCCGGATCCCGGACCCAGCACGTCACGGATGACGGAACGAAGCTCGGCGCGCAGTTCGTCGGCCGGGAGGTCCTCGAACATCTCACCGGGCACCGCCATACCGATCGCCACCGCGCCGAAGGCGAAGGTCAGCCGCAGCCGCTGCGCGCGGGGCACCCGGGCGTCCGTGAGCAGCTTGCGGAAGCGCTCCTCGATGTCATGGTTCTCGTCGCCGTGACTGTGCGAGATCTTCTCCAGCGCGGCGCGGTTGCGCATGTGCAGCAGGAAGAGCGGACGATTCGCGAGCAGCTGGTCGATGAACTCGTCGAGCATCGGGACCCAGCCGTCCGGATCGATCCGGTCCCAGTCGAACCGTTCGACGGTGGCCCGGCCCAGGTCGTGCAGCCGCAGATGGAGCGCCAACAGGATGTCGTCCTTGCTGGCGAAGTGGTAGTAGAGAGCCGCCTTCGAGAAGCCCATCCGCTCGGCGATCTCACGCAGCGAAGTGCTCTCGAACCCCTCTGTCGTGAACAGCTCCAGCGCCACGTCGAGTATCTGCTCCCGCGTGCTCTTCTCCCCCGTGGGGCGCGCCGGCGGCCTGGGCATCACCCGATGTTACCCGTCCGAGGCCTCGCAGCCAGGGGTTACAGAGCCTTACTTGACGGCCGGCAGGTTTTGGAATCTCCTTACCGTGCGACAGGTAAATAACTCGAGAAGGAGGCCCGGTGGGCCAGCTGATGATCGAGGCCGAAGGCCTCACCAAGCGCTACGGCGAGACACAGGCACTCGCCGGCATCGACCTGACGGTCCCGGCCGGGACCGTCCTTGGTGTCCTCGGTCCCAACGGAGCCGGCAAGAGCACCGCGGTCCGGATTCTCACCACGCTCGCCAGGCCGACCAGCGGCTGGGCCAAGGTCGCCGGCCATGACGTCGTCGCCCAGGCCGGCGAGGTCCGCCGCCGGATCGGCGTCACGGCCCAGGACGCGACCCTCGACGACGCCCTGACCGGCCGGCAGAACCTGCGCCTGATCGCCGAGCTGGCCGGGTTGCGCCGCGGCCCGGCGGCCGCCAGGGCCACCGAGCTGCTCGATCGGTTCGAGCTCACCTTCGCGGCCGAACGGCAGGTGCGCGGCTACTCGGGCGGCATGCGCCGCCGGCTCGACCTCGCCGCGAGCCTGGTCGCGAACCCCCCGCTGCTGTTCCTCGACGAGCCGACCACCGGCCTTGACCCGACCAGCCGGGTGCGGATGTGGGAGGTGATCCGCGAGCTGGTTGCCGGCGGCACGACGCTGCTGCTCACCACCCAGTACCTGGACGAGGCAGACGCGCTCGCCGACCGGATCGTGGTCATCGACCACGGCCGGATCATCGCCAACGGCACCCCGACCGAGCTCAAGGCCGCCGTCGGCGGCACTCGCCTGGAGGTGACGCTAAGCGCCGCCCACTCGGGCGCGCTGCCCGCGCTCGGGTCCCTGGTCGCCGGGCGGGTCGACGTCAGCCAGGACGGTCGACGGCTGCGG
>Ga0068859_100002935_pt1 | contig 17320 bp, 16 predicted proteins | sample KBSSwiS22_FD_66585 | JGI IMG/M metagenome (GOLD analysis project Ga0068859, IMG submission 66585) | Switchgrass rhizosphere microbial communities from Kellogg Biological Station, Michigan, USA - KBS Switchgrass S2-2 | ecosystem: Host-associated > Plants > Roots > Rhizosphere > Soil ...
TCGGTCTTCGGGCTCCTCACGGCGGTCTTCGTCGGCGTGTCGCTCGTCTACAAGGAGATCGAGCGCCGGACGGTCTACACGCTCCTCGCGCAGCCGGTCCGCCGCTGGCAGTTCGTCTGTGGAAAATACGCCGGGCTCTCGCTCGTCCTGGGCTCGTCCGTCATCGTCACGGGCGCGGCGCTGATGGCCGCCGTCGCGATCGCGGGGGAGTCGCCCGCCGCTCTGCTGCCTGCGATCGTCCTGGCATTCGTGGAGCTTCTCCTGATCGCCGCGTTCGCGGTCCTGTTCTCCAGCTTCACCAACCCGATCCTGGCGGCGGTGGGCACGGTGGCGACCTACGTTGCGGGCCATCTGGCGTGGAGCTTCGAGCTCCTGCAGAAACGGATCTCGGGGGAGGCGGCCAAGGCGGCGTGCCGCGTGGTCGAAGCCATCATCCCGAACCTCGACCGCCTGAACGTGAAAGCCGCCGCGGTGCACGGGCTTACGCTGCCCCACGGTTACTTCGTCACGGCGTTGGCCTACGGCGTCAGCTACGCGCTCGCGGTCGTGATCGTGGCGTGCCTCGTCTTCGAGCGCCGCGAGTTCGTCTGATGCGCAAGCGTGCCGCCTACGTGCTCCTCGTGGCGGCCGTGTCGGCCGCGGGGATCGCGCGCGGCCACATGGTGTCGATCGAAGACGCGGACCGCGGCGGCAAGGAGCTCCTGTACCTGCCGAACGGCAAGTACCTGAAGCTGCTGAGCCTCGGGCACGCGCCGGTCGTCGCGGATTTCGTCTACCTGTGGGCGATCCAGTACTACTCCGACTACAGCCGCGCGGACCGATACCGGTACGTCGAACACGTCTTCGGTGACGTCATCGGCGAGCTCGACCCGGCGTACGTCGATCCCTGCTGGCTCGGCGCTCTCATCCTCACGACCGAGGCGCACGACGTCGACGCCGGGCTCCGCCTCCTCGACCAGGGGTTCGCGCGCAACCCCACGGCGTGGATCATTCCCTACCTCGCTGGGTGGGAGTGCGAGAGCGCCAAGCGGTTCGAGCAGGCCGCCGAGTATTTCGACCGCGCCGCCGGCGTTCCCGGGGCCCCGCCGCAGATCTACCGGTTGAAGGCGGGCATGACGGCACGCACGGGGAACCTGCGTGAGGCGATCGAGCGCTGGCGGGACGTGCTCCGCGATCCGCGCAGCGACGATGCGTCGAAAGCGATCGCCACGAGCCAGATCCGGACGCTGACCGTGCGCGCCGACGTCCAGGATCTCGATGCGGCGATCGCCACGTTCCGCGAGCGATTCGGCCGTCCGCCGAGCGGTTTGGACGAGCTCGTTCACGCGGGCGTGCTTCTCGCCCTCCCGCGGGACCCCGATGGAAACCCGTACGCGTACGACCCGTCGACCGCGAAGATCACCAGCGAGGCCTCGCGCGTGCTCGGCTCATGAGCGCGCCGATTGAGCCGCTCGCCACGATTCTCGTTCTCGCCGTCGGTCTCGTCCTCGGCAGCTTCCTGAACGTCTGCATCCACAGGCTCCCGCTCGGCGAAAGCATCGTCTCTCCCGGGTCGCGCTGTCCGCGGTGCGGAGCCCCGGTTCGCGCGTGGCAAAACGTACCGGTCCTTTCGTGGCTGGCCCTGCGCGGTCGATGCGCGTCGTGCCGGGCGCCGATCTCCTGGCGCTATCCGGCGATCGAAGCGCTGACGGGCGCCTCTGCGGTGCTGCTTTGGAGGGACTTCGGGCCGTCCTGGGCCTTCGCGATCGCCGCCGTGTTCACGCTCATGATGATCGTCCTGTTCTTCACGGATTTCGACCACCAGCTCCTTCCGGATCTCGTCACGCTTCCCGGGTTCGCCGTGGGCCTCGCGGTCGCTTGGTTCAACCCCTTCCTGGGGGACCCGGGGTGGCCCCGCGTGGTGGCCGCGGTGACGGGCGCCGCTCTGGGGTCGGGCATCCTCTGGGGGATCGGCGCCCTGTACTCGAGGCTGCGCGGGGTGGAAGCGATGGGGTTCGGCGACGTCAAGATGATGGCGCTCGTCGGCGCGTTCACCGGGCCGGCCGGAGTGGCGGTCACCTTGTTCGCCGCGTCGATCGTGGGCGCGATCGTCGGCCTCGCCTTGATCCCCTTGAAGGGGAAGAATCTCCAAAACGCGCTGCCGTTCGGCTGCTTCCTCGCGCCGGCGGCTCAGATCGCGCTCCTGTGGGGGCGGCGGCTGGTCGCCGCCTATCTCGACACACTCCACATCGGCTCATAGCTCCCGCCGGCTGTCCGGTTCGTCCGCTGGTTCCGGACGATTGCGCGGCGTACTAGACTTCCGGGTCCCGTCTGCCGGAATGGGGCGAGCTGGCACGAGGGATGCTGGAGTCGACGTGGTGATCCGCGGGAACGGGTTCAGCTTGCCGGAGCTGCTCGTCGTGATGGCGCTCATGGGAATCGCAATCGCGATCGGGATTCCGCTCGTCAACGAGCAGGTGCGGATCGCCGAGGTGCGCGCCACCGCCGACCAGCTCGCGCTGCACCTGCGCGCGGCACGCATGGCGTCGGTGACCCGGCACGAGGCGATCGAGTTCAAGGTCTTCGTCGATCCGCAAAACTACTACTCCTACACGGCGACGAGCGGCAAGCCCTTCGACGTGAAGACGCCGGACGGGGTCAAGATCGTGGCCGCTCCGATTCCCATTATCAGGTTCAAGCAAAACGGCTCCGTCGACGTCGCCGCCTCGATAGTTCTCGAGTCTCGAGTCTCGGGCGCGCGCGAGCGCTGGACCGCGAGCGTGAGCGAGATGGGGATGGCAACGCTCGTGCATGAGCGCGTGAACTAGGAGGGCGGATGCGCGCGCGTGAGGGCGGGTTCAGCTTGGTCGAGGTGGTGATCGCCATGGCGCTCCTGGCCGGCGTTCTCATCGCGATCAGCGGGCTGTTCATCATCGGCGGCGCGCAGGTGAAGAGCGGGCGGACCTCGAGCGAGGCGCTCGCGGTCGGCAAGGAAATCCACGAAGACCTCGTCGGCTGGGGCTATGCGCAGCTCTGGAAGACGTTCGGTTACGACGGTCAGGCCCTCCGCTACACGGTCGACACTCGGAGCTGCACCCCCTGCGCGGGATGGCAGGCGACGCTTGCGTCCAAGCTGGGACCCTCGGCGTACGCGGCGATCGACGTCGAATCCGTTTCGGATGCGTCGGGCAACATCACCGACTTTGCCGATGGCACGGGAGCGGTGCTGGCGAAAGCCGTCCGCGTCCGCGTGACCGTGAATTGGTCGGAGGTCCCGGAGCGCGTCCGGTCGGTCACCGTGGGAACGACGAGGAACTGATGTCGCGCCGTTCGTCCGAGCGTGGGATGTCCCTGATCGAGGTGCTCGTCGCGACGGGTGTCCTCTCGCTCGTGATCATCATCGCGCTGTCCCTCTACGACGCTTCTCGCAAGGCCTTCGCAAAAGGCGAGAACGCGACCGAGTCGCAGGAATCGGTCCGGATCGCCTTCGACAAGATCAGCGCCGACGTCCGGATGCTCGGATACAACGTGAACCCCGACGGCAACCCGGGCCGGCCCGACGAGCAGCTCGAAGCGGCGCTCGATCACGCCGTGATCCTGCGCGCCGACTTCGACCACTCCGATCAGCCTGCGCTCGCGGGCGGGGCTTTCACCACGGTGTCCACCGGCAACGACGAGATCGTCGCCTATGTCCTCGCGAAGCCCGACGGAACCGGGCCGGACACCATCACCTTCCAGGCGGACGTCGGCCAGGCCAAGCGCGACGGGACGGTCGAGCCGGTCAGCATCCCGAACGTCGTGCTCGATCCCACCTCGCCCCCTTACACGCTCTATCGCGTCACCTTGAACGCCGACAGCGGCACCTACGGCGGGCCGGGATTCGTCGTGCGCACGCCGGTCGTCGAGAACGTGCGCGACTTGAGCTTCGTCTATTACGGGTCGTCGGGAACGTTCAAGGACCCGTCGGGAACGATCGCCGAGACCGACGTCGCCAAGGGCGCGCGCAGCGGCCTCACCCGCGTCAACGTCTCCCTCGTCGGCATGACGCGCCAGCAGGACCTGAGCTACAACGACGCCACGGACTCCGCCGCGCCGACGCACCGGAAGTTCGAGCTTGCCGGCGACATCACCCCGCGCAACATGCGGCTCAAGGGAATCCAGGACATCAACGGGGACATCACCCCTCCCGGCAAGCCCGCGACGCCGGCGTTGACCCCGGGGCACTGCGGCGGGCTGATCGTGACGTGGGCGCCGAATCCGCTGTCGGACGCCGTCGCCCAGTACCGGATCAGCTGGGGGACGACGTCGTCGAGCGTCGCGGGCCGTCGCAACGTCCCCGGCTCGCCGTTCTTCCTGGATGGTCTCGCCGACAGCTCGACCTACTACGTCTCGATCCAGGCGCAGGATGCGGAAGGAAACTTGAGCGCGCCGAGCGACCTGACGTCGGTTCTGACCTCGAACACGAACACGCCGAGCGCACCGACCGGATTCACGACCTCCACGAATCAGCCTTACCACGTGATGGTGTCGTGGTCGTCCGTCACGACCAACAGTGCCGCGATACCCGCGGCGGACCCGCAAGCGCCGCGAATCCGCGATCTCGCGGGCTACCGCCTCTATTGGAACTTCGACACGAACGTGCCTCGCGATCAAAGCCACCGGCTGGCCGGCGAAAACGTGCTGAGCGCTGGCGCGCAGCCGCCTTACTACGACGAGCCGGTCGTGGCGTGTGTCGACCGCTACTACGTCATGACCGCCGTCGACACGTGCGGCCAGGAGAGCGCGCCGACGGCGGTCTCCCGCGGCCGGGCCGCCGACTCGGGCGTCAAACCGAAGGCGCCGATCGGAGTGCAGGCGCATTACGTCACCTCCAATACGGCACACATCAAGTGGAAGCAGATCACGCAGGACGTGGCCGAAAAGGAGATCAAGATCGAGCGCTACGAGGTCTACCGCTCACAGCCGATCGACGGGACGCTGCCCGCGACGTCGGCGGTGTGGGGGCCGACGCCGGTCGCCGTCGTGTACACGAACTACTGGGACGATCCGACCGTTCCGTCCGTCGGACCGGGAGAGGTCATCTATTACAGGGTGCAGGGCGGTGATTACTGCGACAACGATTCGGATTTCTCGGCGCCCGCGAGGCTGGAGTGCCAGTTCAGCGGCGACGTGGACATCACCTCGCCGCTGAATGGCCAGGACGTCTCGGGGTTCGTCAACGTCACGGTGAAGGTCACCGGAGGTAGCGAACAGTACATGCAGCTCACGCTGAGCTTCTGGGACGTCAATGCGGGACGTGAGCGGGACCGGTGGACGTCCCCGTACACCCCCGCCACCATGTGGACGTACTCCTGGCACGCGCTCCCGCAAGGGCCGTACACGATCACCGCCACCGTGGAAACCGACGTCGGCTGCAAGCAGACGGATTCGATCGACGTCAACGCGACGAACACCGCGCAATGAGTGGCGAGCGCGGCTCCGCGCTGGTGATCGCGGTCCTGCTGATGGCAATTCTCACCCTGCTGGGCGTGTCGTACCTGTTCATGGCCGACACGGAGAATCGCATCGCCGAGAACGAGCGCCTCTCCGCGCAGGCGTTCTACTTCGGAGAAGGGGTGACGCGCGAAGTGAAGCGCTGGTTCGACCGGCCGCCCTACTCCGCCAGCGGGGGAGCGAATCTCTCCCGTCCGACGACCGCCATCCTGGATCGTTCGAAAAGGATCATCGACACCGACGGCCCCGGTCCGAACCCGGAGACTCAGGCCAACGGCTCCGCTCTCCTCCCTTACTACAAGCTGGGCGTCGATCGCGACGGGGACGGGAACGACGACGTCTTCGACAAGCCGTACCGGTCTGGGCTTTCCGACATGTTCGTCGGAACTCGACCGGCCCCCGACGGAACCGGGCCGGACATCGTGATCGACCGCACCGACCCTGCGGCGAGGGTGTTTCTCGACGGGCTGTCGGAGAAGGTGATGCCCGGGTATCCCAACGGCGCCGCGAATATCGCCGCGCGCGCGATCCGGATCGACGTCTTTGCGCCGCCGTATCTCGACACCGGGGGTGGCAACTGGGTCCGATACGGCGTTGCGACGATCTCAACCCACGTGCAGATCCTGCGCGATCCAGGCGGTCCCGCCGAACAAGTCATGGCCGATCGCACGATCACCGCGGTCTTGAACGAGACGCCTTTTGCCGGCGCGTTCGGGCCATTCCATTCGTGCGACGAGGTCGGCTGGGGGAATCAGTTCAAGGTGCATTGGGGGCCGGCGACGGCGGTGACCACGGGGAACATGCCCGTCGGGGCGAACACCGGGATGTCCTTGAGCATTCCTCGGGACATCCCTCCCACGCCGAAGCTCGACCTCCTTCACGGGCACCTGACGACGCTGACGTGGGACGCGATGAAAGCCGGCCTCGACAACAAGGTCGTCGACGATCCGTGGTTTTCGTTCTTCGCCGGCCTCACGGTTCAGAACTGGACCGCCAACGGTTCGCCGCAGGCGTTCCCTCCGGGCATCAACGGCCAGGACCAATCCAACAAGTTCCACGAGTATCCGAACGTGCCGTGCCCCTCGTTCAACTACGACACGTGGAAGAGCATCGCGAAGTCGGGTGAGAGCGGTGTGCACTACTACGCATGGGATGCATCGCAGTCCCTGTTCCGGGAAGGGGGAACGGGGGATGTCGAGAGTTTCGACGCCGCCACCAACGGCAAGACCGGCGTGTTCTTCTTCGACACGTTGGACGGCTTGCCCCCGCACGACTTCGACGCGAGCAACGTCGCTCAGAACCTGACCCCGGACATCACGATCAGCGGAACGTACGGAACGCGCGGCCTGATCTATTCGAATGCCAAGACCTGGCGCGCCATTGGCTCGCCGGGCCGGCCCGCCCGCTTCACGCTGCCGGGGGAGCCGTTCCGCGACGAAGACGAGGACGGGGTCCGAGGCGGTACGGAGGACTACATCAACCTCCAGTACGGCACGCTCACGGGGATCGACGACCCGATCTACGTGAAGAACAACGAAGTCGGGAAAAGCTGGAACGCGATCGGGCCGACGTTCGTTCACGATGCCGCGGTCTGGGGGATCCTGTACATCACCGGCCAGTTCGACGCGAGCGGGACGCCGTACTACGACGGATCGGTGATCACCTTTGCCGGGACGGAGACCGGCGTGAAGACCGTGGGCACCGCAAGCCTCTACTGGGATCCGACGATCAAGACGAATTGGCCGCCGCCCGATTGGAACCTGCCGCGCGTGATCATCACGCGCTGGGGGACCGACGAATGACGGCGAGGCGGCCGTTTACGACTTGACCGCCGTGTGCAGGCAAACGATGCCGCCGGTCAGCGGCTTCCATCCGACGGCGGCGTATCCGGTCTCGCGAATCGTTCCCGCGAACAGATCGGGAGAGGGGAACTCGCCGATCGTCCTTGCCAGGTAGCCGTACGGACCGCGCCGTCCGGAAGCGCCGTCGCCGAGCCTGGGCAAGACATGCGTGAGATAGAAGGCGTGCAGTCGCGACAGCACGGCGCCTTGCGGCCGGCTGAATTCGAGGACCACGAGGCGGCCCTGTGGGGCGAGCACTCGGAGGATCTCCGCCAGCCCGGCCCGGAGGTCGGCGAGGTTGCGCACGCCGAAGCCGACGGTGACGGCATCGAACGCGGCATCCGGAAAGGGGAGACGGAGGGCGTCCCCTTCGACCGTCACGCAGCGGTCGGACAATCGCTTCCGGTCGAACTTCTCACGGGCGAGGGCGAGCATCGGCCTGGCGAAGTCGCAGCAGACGACGAGCTCGGGGCGGTTCGGCTGCGAGGCGAGCGCGACGCTCAGGTCTCCGGTGCCCCCGCACAGGTCCAGGACGCGCAGCCCGGGGTCGACACACGCCTCGCGCGCCGCCTCGCGCCGCCATCCGGCGTCGAGATTGAGGCTCAAGACATGGTTCAGGAGGTCGTACCGGCGGGAAATGCCGGCGAACATCGCTTTGACTTTCGCGGGCTCGCGGCTGTCCAGAGGGACCGGCACGCAGGCGAGTATAACAACCACGCAACACCCGAAAGGGCCGGAAGTCCTTCCCTTGACAGCCCCTTCGGCGCATTGATATAAGGTTGCGTTCGACTTACGCGTCCGGGTCATAGCTCCTTGGATCGGAGCGATTGTTCGAGGGTTTTCGATGAAGACGTATGTTCCGAAGCAGGGCGACGTTCAGCGTGCATGGTGGGTGGTCGACGCTTCGGGAATGACTTTGGGACGCCTCTCCACGGTCGTGGCCTCGCACCTCGCGGGCAAGCACAAGGCGATGTACACGAGATACGAAGACACCGGCGACCACGTCGTCGTCGTGAATGCGGAAAAGATCAAGCTCTCCGGTCGCAAGCTCACCGACAAGATCTACCGCCGGCACTCCCTCTATCCGGGCGGCCTCAAGGAAATCGCCGCCGGGAAGCTGCTCCAGTCCCACCCCGAGCGGCTCGTCGAGACCGCCGTGAAGGGAATGCTCCCGAAGAACAGCCTGGGGAAGGCGATGGCGCGCAAGCTCAAGGTGTACGTCGGCGACAAGCACCCTCACGAGGCCCAGCAGCCCAAAGCTCTCGCCATCCCGGACGCGGTCCGGGGCTAAGACGCAGGAGACCGTTCGTGAGCGACGCCACGATTCAGTACTACGGCACGGGCCGACGGAAGACCTCCGCCGCTCGCATCTACCTGCGCCCCGGCCGCGGCGAGATCACGGTCAACACGAAGACGTTCGACGAATATTTCCCGAACGAGATGCTCAAGATGATCATCCGGCAGCCTCTGGTGATCACGGAGACCGCCGACAAGTTCGACGTCCTCGTCCGCGTTGCCGGCGGGGGGCCGTCGGGTCAAGCCGGCGCGCTGCGCCACGGCATCGCGCGCGCCCTGCTCGAGTACAACCCGGAGCTGCGCGGCAAGCTCAAGGACGCCGGCTTCCTGACCCGCGACCCGCGCAAAGTCGAACGCAAGAAGTACGGCCGTCCGGGCGCCCGCAAGCGCTTCCAATTCAGCAAGCGCTGACGCTTCGAAGGAGGACGTTCTTGGTTTCCGTCACGCTGAAAGAGCTTCTCGAGGCCGGCGCCCACTTCGGCCACCAGACCCGCCGCTGGAACCCGAAGATGAAGGAGTACATCTTCGGCGCTCGCAACGGCATCTACATCATCGATCTCCAGCGGACGGTGAAGCTGTTCCGCGACGCGCTCACGTTCGTCGAGCAGATGTCCGCCTCGGGCGGCAACGTCCTGTTCGTCGGCACCAAGCGGCAAGCCCAAGAGACGATCGCCGAAGAAGCCGGGCGCGCCGGCATGGGCTACGTCAACCAGAGGTGGCTCGGCGGAACGCTGACCAACTTCGCGACCATCAAGAAGAGCCTCGCGCGGCTGCGCGATCTCGAAGAGATGGCCAGCGGCGAGCGCGACGTCAAGGTCACCAAGAAAGAGCTCGCGCGGGTCGAGAAAGAGCGCGCGCGACTCGAAAAGACGTTGTCGGGTCTGAAGGGCATGGACTCCCTCCCGGCGGCGCTGTTCGTCGTGGACCCGTACTGCGAGACGATCGCCGTCGCCGAAGCCAACAAGCTGGGCATCCCGGTGATCGGCGTCGTCGACACGAATTGCGATCCGGAGCCGATCCAATTCCCGATCCCGGGCAACGACGACGCGATCCGGGCGATCAAGCTGTTCGCCGGCCGCGTCGCGGACGCGATCCTCGAGGGACGCGCGGTGTGGGATTCCGCACGGCGCGACCGCGAAGCCGAGTCCGAAAAGAAGGCCGGCGCGACGCAGAACATCGCGGAGCGCGTCCGGGCGCGCGAAGCACGCCGGGAAAGGCTGCGGTCCCACGCTCCGAAGCCCCCCGTGCGCGGCCGCGCTCCGGGTGCGGTGCGCGCGGGCGTCGAGGCGGTGGAGGCCGTGGCGGCGGACGAACCGACGGCTGACTGATTCGATCGGACGACAGTGAAAGCCTCGGTGCGGTCGTCGGCCGCCCGGGGCTTTTTGGCAGATAGCGGCGAAAAGGGGAGACGATGGAGATCTCGGCAGGGTTGGTGAAAGAGCTCCGGACGAAGACCGGCGTCGGCATGATGGAGTGCAAGAGCGCCCTGGCCGAGGCCAAGGGCGATCTCTCCGAGGCCGAGAAGATCCTCCGGAAGAAGGGGCTCGCAGCGGCCGCGAACAAGGCGGGACGTGCGACCGGCGAAGGCACGATCGCGGCCAAGGTCGACCCCTCCGGCAAGAGCGCGGTCCTCGTCGAGACCAATTGCGAGACGGATTTTTGCGCCCGCGGCGCCGACTTCCAGGCGCTGGTCCACCTTGCGGTCGACGCGGCCCTCGCGCGGGGCACGGCCACCGACGGGGCGACCGCGGATGCCGCGGCGAACGAGGCGCTTCTCGACGCGCCGGCGGCCGACGGCCGTCCGCTGCGCCAGACGATCGGCGAGGCGGTCGGAAAGATCGGCGAGAACATCCAAGTGCGGCGGTTCGTGAAGTTCGTCGCGGCGAGTCCGGCCTCGAAGCTGGCGGCCTACATCCACACCGGCGGGAAGATCGGCGTGCTCATCGAGGCGGAGGTCAAAGACGCCGCGACGGCGGACCAGACGCTGCGCGACGTCGCCATGCACGTGGCCGCCGCGTCGCCGCGTTTCATCACCCGTGAGCAAGTCTCGACGAAGGTGTTGAGCGACGAGCAGGAGATCGCGCGGGACCAGGCGCTGAAGGCCGGCAAGCCCCCGCAGGTGGTCGAAAAGATCGTCGCCGGACGGCTCGAAAAGTACTTCGGCGAGGCGTGCCTGCTCGAGCAGCCGTTCGTCAAGGACCCGGAAAAGACCGTGAAGCAGGTGCTGGGCGAGGGGGCGACGGTGCGGCGCTTCGCGCGGTTCGTCCTCGGCGAAAGCGCCTAGCCGCCATGGCGACCACCGGGGGGCTGCGCTACCACCGCGTTCTCCTCAAGCTCTCGGGCGAGGCCCTGATGGGCACGGGGAGCTTCGGCATCGATCCCGAGGTGGTGCGCGTCTTGTCCGACGAGCTGGCCTCGGTTCATGCGCTCGGCGTTCAGCTCGCCCTGGTGGTCGGCGGGGGGAACATCTTCCGGGGCGTCAAGGCGGCATCCGCCGGGATGGACCGCGTGAGCGGCGATCACATGGGGATGCTCGCGACGTTGATCAACTCGCTCGCGCTCCAAGACCAGCTCGAGCAGCGGGGGGTCCAGACGCGGGTGCTCTCCGCGATCGAGATCCGGCAAGTCGCGGAGCCGTTCATCCGCCGCCGGGCCATCCGCCATCTCGAAAAGGGGCGCGCGATCATCCTGGCCGCCGGGACGGGGAACCCCTACTTCACCACCGACAGCGCGGCCGCGCTGCGCGCCATGGAGGTGAAGGCGGAGGTCCTCCTCAAGGCGACGAAGGTGGACGGGATCTACAGCGCCGACCCGAAGACGAACCCGGACGCGACCCGCATCGACCGGCTCAGCTACCGCGAAGTCCTGGAGCGCGGCCTGAAGGTCATGGACGCGACCGCCATCTCCTTGTGCATGGACAATCGGCTGCCGATCGTCGTGTTCGACATCCGCCAGGATGGAAACATCCGCCGGGTGATCCAGGGCGAGCCGATCGGCTCCGTCGTTGGGGAGTGACGCTATGACCGACAAACAAGTGATCGAGCAGGTCGAAAAGAAGATGAGCGCGACGCTCGCCGATGCGCGGCACAAGCTGGCCGCGGTCCGGACCGGGCGGGCGTCGCTGTCGATGTTCGACGCGGTGATGGTCGACTACTACGGGACGATGACCCCGCTGAATCAGGTTGCCAAGCTGTCCGTGCCGGACCCGTCGATGGTCGTCGCGCAGCCGTTCGACCCTTCGACGCTTCCCGCCATCGAAAAGGCGATTCTTGCCGCGGACCTCGGGCTGAACCCGGCCAACGACGGGAAGCTCGTCCGCATCCCGATTCCGTCGTTGACCGAAGAGCGCCGCAAGCAGCTCGTGAAGAAGGTCAACACCCTGGGCGAGGAAGCGAAAACCGTGGTCCGCCTGGCGAGGCGGGAAGCCAACGACGAGCTCAAGAAGCTCCAGAAAGACGGCAAGCTCGCCGAAGACGACGCGCGCCGCGCAACCGACGACGTGCAGAAACGCACCGACAAGTACGTCGGCGACGTCGACGCGCTCTGCAAGCACAAGGAAAAGGAGCTGATGGAGGTCTAGACCTCCGTCACGCGTCGATGGGTGCCGTCGTTGGGGTCGTGCTGGCTGCCGGGGCGTCGCGCCGGCTCGGCTCCGCCGTTCCGAAACAATTCCTCGAGCTCGGCGGGATCTGCGTCGTCGAGCGCTCGGTGGACGCGCTGGCGGCCTGCCCCGACGTCGACCGGGTCGTCGTTGTCGTCGCACCTTCGGAGCTCGACGGGTCGCACGCCGGCTCGCTGCGGCAGCGCCCGCACGTCAGCGCGGTGATTCCCGGAGGACGGACGCGCCTTGCGTCGTCGCTGGCGGGTGTGGTCGCTGCGGATGGCGCCGAGATCGTCCTGGTCCACGACGCCGCGCGGCCTTTCGCCTCCGTCGCGCTGGTCGCTTCCGTGCTCGCGGCGGTTCGAGGCCACGGCGCCGCCGTTCCAGCGGTTCCCGTCGGCGACACGGTCAAGCGCGAGGACGGGGCGGGGTTCGTCGCCGAGACGGTCGACCGAGGCGCGCTGCGGCTCGCCCAGACTCCGCAAGGCGCGCGGCGCGACTGGTTGCTTCCCGCCCTGGAAGCGGCCGCCCGAAGCGGGATCGAGGTGACCGACGAAGCCCAGGCCCTGGAGCTTGCCGGACGCAAAGTCGCCGTCGTCCCCGGGGATCCGGCCAACGTGAAGATCACGACGAAAGACGACTGGCAACAAGCGCTCGATCGCGTCGAAGGCTCCGGGCTCCGCATCGGGCACGGGTACGACGTACACCGATTCGGCGGCACGGCGGCCTTGACGTTGGGGGGCGTCGTCTTCGCGGGGGAGGAAGGGCTCGTCGGGCATTCCGATGCGGACGTCGTGCTCCACGCGGCGATGGACGCGGTTCTCGGCGCGGCCGGGATGCAGGACATCGGGCATTTCTTCCCGCCGCAGGATCCGAAGTTTCGCGGCGCCGACAGCGCCGTTCTCGCGGGCCTCGTCGAAGCGCGCGTGCGCGAAGCCGGGTTCCGGATCGTCAACGTCGATCTCACCGTTCAGGCGGAGCGCCCCAAGATCGGCGACCGGGCCGAGGCCATGCGCGCCGCGATCGCGGCGTCGTTTCGCCTGGAGCGGTCGCGCGTCGGCCTGAAAGCGACGACGCTCGAAGGCCTCGGGGCCTTGGGCCGCGGCGAGGGGATCGCGTGTCATGCGGTCGCGTTGCTCGCGCGCGCGCGGGGCGAAGCGTGAGCGGCCCGCGCGTCCGCTTCGCGCCCTCGCCGACCGGGTCGCTCCATCTCGGGAACGCACGCACGGCGCTCTTCAATTGGGTCCTGGCGAAGGCTCAGGGAGGGACGTTCATCCTCCGGGTCGAAGACACCGACGTCGACCGGGAGCGAGAGGGCTCCGAGGCGCAGATCCTCGACGACATCCGATGGCTGGGGCTCGCCTGGGACGAAGGGCCGTACCGTCAGTCCGAGCGCGGCGCGCTCTACGCGGACGCCGCGCGGCGTCTCGTGGCGGGCCACGCGGCTTTCCCCTGCTTCTGCGCAACGCCGGGAGACGACACGTCGCGCGAATCCGTTCACGGCCGGGCCCCGGGGCACCGCGATCCGTGCCGCGAGATCGGAGCGGACGAGAGCGCGCGCCGGATGGCGGCGGGCGAACCCCACGCGCTGCGGTTCCGGGTTCCGGATGCCGGCGCGGTGAGCTTCGACGACCGGCTGCACGGCCCCGTGTCCGTCCCGTCGTCGCAGATCGGCGACGCCGTCATCGTGCGGCGCGAGGGGAGGCCCACGTACAACTTCGCGGTCGTCGTCGACGACGTCGCGATGCGGATCGATCTCGTTCTGCGCGGAGACGACCACCTGTCGAATACGCCGATCCAGGTTCTGCTCTATCGCGCCTTGGGCGCGCCGACCCCGTCGTTCGCTCACGTGCCGATGGTGCTCGGCCCCGACGGAGAGCGCCTCTCGAAGCGCCACGGCGCGACGTCGGTCGGCGCCTGGCGCGAGAAGGGCGTGCCCCCCGAAGCGCTGGTGAACGGTCTCGCGCTGTTGGGCTGGGCGCCGTCCGGAGACCGCACGATCGTGTCGATGGACGAGATCGTGGGCGAGTTCGATCTCGACCGGGTCGGACGCTCGGCGGCGATCTTCGATCCCGTCAAGCTCGACTGGATCTCGTCGCAGCACATCCACGCAATGCCGCCGGCCCGCATTGCCGGGGACGTCGAGCGGGCGCTCGTCTCCGCCGGACACGTCGACGACGCGGAGGCCGCCGTCGCGGCAAGCTGGATCGCCGAGGTCGCCGAGTTTCTCCGTCCGTCCTTGTCGCGGTTCGATCAGGTCGCGGCCCAGGTCGAGCCGATCTTCCATGCCGGCGGTCCGCTCGGTCTCGAAGAGCGCGAGGTGCTCCAGGTCCCGCAAGCCCGTGACGTCGTAGCCCGGCTGGCCGAAGCGCTCGCGGCGGGGAACTTCGACTGGAACGACGTGCGCGCGACGATCGCCGGCGCCACGGGACAAAAAGGGAAGGCGCTCTTCCAGCCCCTGCGCGTCGCGCTGACCGGGCGGGCGCATGGCCGCGAGCTGGACCGGCTGTGGCATCTGATCGTCGTCGGGGCCGCGGTTCTCCCGGGCCGCGTCCCGTCCCTAGCGAGCCGCGTGCGGGCATCGCTCGAAGCGACGGCGTGAAGCGCGTCGACGACGACAAGCCGGTCCTCCTTTTCGGGCTGCACCCCGTCCTCGAGGCGCTCGAAGCGGGCAAGCGGACCATCGATCGCGTGCTCGTCGCACGGGAGGCAGGGGGGCGCAATATGGGAAGCCTCCTGCGCGCGGCCCGCGCGGCGGGGGTGCCGGTCACGCACCTTCCCCGGGAGATCCTCGCGCGTAAGGCGGGACGCGATGCTGTCCACCAGGGGGTCGCGGCCGTGATCGCGCCCGTGGCCTACGCGGACCCGGACCAGGTCTGCGCGGACGCCTCCCGGAACGGCCGCGGACTCCTCGTTGCGCTGGATGGGATCGAGGACCCTCGAAATTTGGGTGCCGTCATCCGAACGGCTGCCGCGGTGGGAGCTCACGGGGTCCTTCTTTCCACGGAGGAGACCGTCGGAATCACCCCGGCGGTCGCCAAGACCGCCGCGGGCGCGCTCGAGCGCGTCCCCATCGCTCGGGACGCCAAGCTCGCCCGGCGGCTCGGGTCGCTGCGGGAGCGGGGCTTCCGCGTGGTTGCGCTGGACGGCCGGTCGGACCGGCCGTGGGATGCCGAGGATTACCGTGGCCCGGTCGTGGTTTTGGCGGGTGGCGAGGGCCGGGGGCTCCGGCGCGGCCTCCTGGATGCGGTCGACGCGCGGGTCGCCCTCCCTCTGGCCGGCGGAGTTGAATCGTTGAATGTTTCGGTCGCGGTCGGGGCGGTGCTTTACGAGGTCGTGAGGCAACGCCGTGAACCCGGAAATGTCGGAATTCTCGATCCGACGCCTTGAAAGGCCTTGACCCCCCTGTTAACATCTGCCGTTTGTCAAGCCTGCTGGCGTAGCTCAGGGGTAGAGCAGCGGTTTTGTAAACCGCGGGTCGGGGGTTCAAATCCCTTCGCCAGCTCCATGGGAGAGCCGGCGAAGATGAGCCAACCTGCGGAGTTGACGGGGTGTCTGCAGAAGTCGGTCGAGCGGTCCTTCTAGCGTGGAGAGGTACCCGAGTGGCCAAAGGGAGCAGACTGTAAATCTGCCGGCTTATGCCTTCGAAGGTTCGAATCCTTCCCTCTCCACCACGCGGCGTGAGGGAAACGAGCGAGGATCCAGGGCGGGAATAGCTCAGTTGGTAGAGCATCAGCCTTCCAAGCTGAGGGTCGCGGGTTCGAGTCCCGTTTCCCGCTCCACGACGAGGCGCGATTGAGACGGCTGGAGAGTCGAGGGCGAAAGCGGGCCCATGTAGCTCAGTCGGTAGAGCGCGTCCTTGGTAAGGACGAGGTCACCGGTTCGAATCCGGTCATGGGCTCCAAAGCAGAGCTTTTGAGTCGGAGGAGGGAGTAGCGATGGCCAAGGAGAAGTTCGATCGTTCGAAGCCGCACGTGAACGTGGGGACGATCGGTCACGTGGACCACGGGAAGACGTCGTTGACGGCGGCGATCACGATGACGCTGGCGAAGCGGAGTAACGGGAAGGTGGCCGTTCGGTCGTTCGAGTCGATCGACAACGCTCCTGAAGAGAAGGCCCGTGGGATCACGATCAACGCGTCGCACGTGGAATACGAGACGGCGAACCGTCACTACGCGCACGTGGACTGCCCGGGCCACGCGGACTACATCAAGAACATGATCACGGGAGCCGCGCAGATGGACGGCGCGATCCTGGTGGTATCGGCGGCGGACGGCCCGATGCCGCAGACGCGCGAGCACATCTTGCTGGCGCGCCAGGTCGGGGTGCCCGCGATCGTGGTGGCCTTGAACAAGTGCGACGCGGTGGACGACCCGGAGCTTCTGGACCTGGTGGAGCTCGAAGTGCGAGAGCTTCTGTCCAGCTACGACTTTCCCGGGGACAAGATCCCTGTGATCCGCGTGTCGGCGCTCAAGGCGATCCAGGGGGACGCGGGCGGCGAGGAGATGATCGGGAAGCTGATGGAGGCGGTGGACTCTTACATCCCGATGCCCCAGCGCGCGATCGACAAGGAATTCCTGATGCCGATCGAGGACATCTTTTCGATCTCGGGCCGCGGGACGGTCGTGACGGGCCGCGTCGAGCAGGGCGTGATCAAGGTCGGCGAGACGGTGGAGATCGTCGGGATCCGTCCGACGCAAACGACGGTCGTGACCGGTGTCGAGATGTTCAAGAAGCTTCTCGACCAGGGCCAGGCGGGCGACAACGTGGGGCTCTTGCTGCGCGGCACGGGCAAGGACGACGTGGAGCGCGGCCAGGTGATCGCGAAGCCGAAGTCGATCACGCCTCACACGAAGTTCAAGGGCGAGGTTTACGTGTTGACGAAGGAAGAAGGCGGCCGTCACACGCCGTTCTTTTCCGGGTACCGTCCCCAGTTTTACTTTCGGACGACGGACGTGACGGGGTCGGCGACGCTGCCTGCGGGTGTCGAGATGGTCATGCCGGGCGACAACGTGTCCCTCGAGGTCACGCTGCACACGCCGATCGCGATGGTCTTGGGCCTGCGCTTCGCGATCCGCGAGGGCGGCCGAACCGTCGGCGCGGGCACCGT
>Ga0068859_100002936_pt1 | contig 17301 bp, 23 predicted proteins | sample KBSSwiS22_FD_66585 | JGI IMG/M metagenome (GOLD analysis project Ga0068859, IMG submission 66585) | Switchgrass rhizosphere microbial communities from Kellogg Biological Station, Michigan, USA - KBS Switchgrass S2-2 | ecosystem: Host-associated > Plants > Roots > Rhizosphere > Soil ...
GAGTCGTCTCCAGCCTGTGCCGCCTGGCGCTGGCGATTACCGGCGCACGCTGTTGAGGTCTGCAATTGAAATGCCGAGGCTTGGGCCTTTGCCTGAACGAATTGAGCGCCCGTTCGCCTCAGACATTCACAAGCTGTTGCGTTTTTAGTCCGGTGCAGGTGTGCCTTCTTCAGCACAGGTGCGGCGGCCGGTAGCCATGCGAGAGGTGGTAAGGTGTCCCTCCATGCCGGGCCCGGTTCGGATCTTCTCGCTGCGGACCCATCTCCTTTTTCTCGTGATCGCGACGGCGCTGCCGGTGATGTTGGTGGGCGCGATACTCGTTTCGCGCGTCATCAGCGATAACCGTGTCGAGGCCGAGCGGCGGCTGCTCGAGGCTGCCCGCGCGGGTGCTGCCGTTGTGGACGCCGAGCTGCAGGGGACAATTCGAGCCCTGCAGGGACTCGCCGAATCTGATCGGCTCGCGAGTCCACAGTTGGCGGAATTTCGCGGCCAGGCAGAGCGCGTGATGGCCACGCAGCCCACGTGGGCCGCCGTCAGTCTCACGACCGTCGATCGCCATCAGATCGTCAACACCACCAGGCCGGTCGGCGATCCGCTCCCTGAAGTCGTTGATCTCGACAGCTTCGATCGTGCTGTGCGGACGAGAGCGCCCGCGATTGGCACTCTCCATGTCGGCAAGATATCGGAGCAACGCGGCTTCCTCGTTCGGGTTCCAGTGCTCCGTGACGGTCAGGTCGCCTACGTGCTCTCGGCGTGGATCACATCTGAGCGCTTCTCCGCCGTCCTGCGGCGGCAGGTGCCTTTTCCGGACGAATGGACCCGAGGCGTGGTTGACACCAACGGAGTTGTCGTCGCGCGCTCGCGCGAGCCGGACCGTTACGTTGGCGAGAAGGGAACCGCCGCATTCCTCGCGCGATACCAGGACATGCCGGAGGGCGTGTATCGCGACGTCGCACTGGACGGAACGGCGGTGTACGGCGCATACAGCCGCGCACCGATATCGCAATGGGTCGCCGGGGTGGGCGTGCCTGTTGGCATCGTCGACGCCGCGTTCCGTCAGTCGATGGTCGCGCTGACGGAGATGACACTGCTGCTGCTCTCGATCGGAGGCGGCGGAACGTACGTGCTGTCGCGGCAGATTTCGCGCGAGATCGCTCAGGCCGCCGAGGATGCCGATGCCATCAGCGTCGGCCTCCGCCCGTCACCTGTCCGCTCGGGTATCACCGAACTGCAGCGCCTCCAGAATGGGCTCCTCGGCTCTTTCGAATTGATCGAAACGAGGCAGCGCGAACGGGATGAACAGGTGGCACGCGCTGATGCTGCTCGGGCGGAAGCGGAAGCCGCGGACCGTGCCAAAGATGAATTCCTCGCACTGCTGGGTCACGAGCTGCGGAACCCGCTCGCACCAGCGCTGACGGCAGTACACCTGATGAAACAGCGCGGCGAGAACAGCCGCGAGCGCGAGGTCATCGAACGGCAGATCCGGCATATGGCGCGCCTCGTCGACGACTTGCTGGACGTATCCAGACTTCGCCGCGGCGCGATCGAGCTGCGGCGTGAACCGTTCGACCTCGCCGAGGCGGTGAGCCGCGCGGTGGAAATGACGTCGCCGATTTTCACCGAGAAGCATCACGAGCTCGTCGTCGACGTGCCGCAGGGCTTCATCGTCGACGGCGATCGCATCCGCATCGCGCAAGTCATCTCGAACCTGCTCTCGAACGCGGCGAAGTACACCGAGCCGCATGGCCGGGTCGTCGTTGCAGCGCGACAGGAATACGGCGACGTGGTGCTCGAGTGCCAGGACAACGGCAGCGGCATCCCGCCCGACCTCGTGCCCCGGGTGTTCGATCTGTTCGTGCAAGGAGAACGCGGTCTCGATCGCCGGCAAGGAGGCCTGGGCCTGGGGCTCGCCGTCGCGCGAATGCTGGTCGAGCGGCATGGAGGAACAATCGAGGTCTCCAGCGGCGGCTCGAAGCAGGGAAGCACGTTCGTCGTCCGTCTGCCGGCCGCGACCTCATCGGCACTGCGTACCAGCACCGATGTGCCATACGCAACCGTGTCGGGTGCGCGTGCCGGGCGTGTGCTCGTCGTTGACGACAATCATGACGCGCTCGAGATGCTGCTCGACGCGTTCAAGCAGGCGGAAATCGAAGCGGTCGGAGCGGGTACCGCGAAACAGGCGATGGACCTGGCGATGGCAGTCCAGCCCAGCGTTGCCGTACTCGATATTGGTCTGCCCGATACCAACGGCTTCGATCTCGCGCGTGCGCTGCGTGCGCTGCCGGGCGGCGCGTGGATACGTCTGATCGCCGTGACCGGCTACGGGCGGGAGCAGGACAAGGCGGCTGCACGCGCGGCGGGGTTCGATGCCTTCTTCGCCAAACCTGTCGATGTGCCCACGCTGCTGGACGCGATGGCGCGGATTTCTGACACGCATCAGACGTAAGAGTGCACGGCTCGGGTTGAATTAAGCCGCCTTCCAGGATGCTTCGCGCTTGAAGACGTCCGATTTCTTCAAGGCGTATGGAACGAGTACGAAGGCGCAACTTGTGCGATCGTCACGCGCTCCGCTTCGTATGCCGTTACCTCCCGAGACCATCTTCATTTCCGAGAGTACAGGTTCGCCGGAAGATCCGCTTGGACTCTTCCCCTCTGAAACACAGAAGGTCCCCTCTGAGATCGAGACCCAGAACTTCCTCTCTGAAAGCCAGCAACCGGTTCCGGATCCGCCAGCGCGCGCTGTTCAGACCGCTCGTCGTCGGTTTGTCCCCCTGACGATCGCATTGCTCGTCCGTGTGTTTGCCGTCCTTATCGCGGCTTCGCGACGCGTAGTAGGGTTCGCTGCCGCTTCGTGCGCTTTGGTGGCGTCCGCAGTTCGCAGGTTACGCGTACCCAGATGGCGATTTCCGGCGTGGCGCGTTCCGGCGTGGCATTTACCTAAGTTCGAGCTTCGTCGGTTTCAACTTCGCCGGTGGCATCTTCCTACCTCGGGATTTCCGAGATCGCGGCTTCTCACTTGGCGTACACGCGTTCCGACCTGGCGTCTTCCCAGCTGGCGTGTTCCCAGGCTGCGCTTTCGCGAATCGCGTCTTCCGGCATTGCGTCTTCCCCCATGGCGTCTCCCCGAATGGCGGATTCCCACGTTGCGTATCGCCGCGTGGATCACCCGTGTGGCGTCGGTGGGATCGGAGGCTCGTCCATTTGTAAGGCAGGTTGCCGCTCGTACGTCGATATCGGCTGTCACGCTCAGCGCATTTGCATGCGGGGTCATCGCGGGCGGTTCCGCTGTATGGCTGTCAGGCGCCTCTCGCAATGCAGGCGCCGCAGCGACGGCATCGGGGCAACCGCCCCTTGACGGTGCGCACGCCACGGCATCACCTGTCGCTTCCGTTGGAAAGGCATTAGCGAAGACCTCCGCTTCCGGGGACAAGGAACTCCAGCCCGCAGCGACTACAGTTTCAGCCAACGCCCGCAGACCGCTGTTTCGCGGTTCGCTGGTCGTCAACTCGCGTCCCTCTGGCGCGCGCGTCTTTCTCAACGGACGCAGCGTTGGCCGGACGCCGCTTGTACTGAGAAATCAAACCGCTGGATCGCGTGCGGTCCGCGTCGCGCTCGACGGCTACGAACCATGGTCGTCTGCCGTCCAGGTCATCGCTGATACTGAAACGCACCTGCGTGCCGAGTTGAAGGTGCAACCGCCTGGCGCACAGCCCTAACGGCGACTGTAAAACCGTACGCACTGCTAAGATCGCACTTGGTGCGTCATCTCGCCATTCACCGTGCGAGCTTGGCGTTCGCATCGCCGCATGGCAGATTCATTCGCCACGAGAATCGCCCGCGAATTGACGTCGTGGAACGATGTCGTTGCCGCTCCGCATCGGTTCGGCGGCCTTGAATTCCGCGTGGGACGACGAGAGCTCGGCCATCTGCATGGAAGCCGGCTTGCCGATCTTCCATTTCCGATTGCGATCCGCAATCAGCTGGTAGCCGCAGGGCGTGCGGAGCGTCACCACATCCTGCCGGACTCCGGGTGGGTGAGCGTGCGCATTCGCGGTGAAGACGATGTGCAGGCGGTCATCGAGTTGTTCCGCCTCAATTACGATCGTCCGTGGCTCAGGCCGCGGAGCCCGATATGAAGTCTCCAGCATTGGTTGTAGTCGGGACGTTCCCATCGATAGCAGATGCGGGTATCGCGAAGGGTGTGCTCGATGAGGCCGGTATCGACTCGATGATTCGATCCGACAACGCCGGCGGCATGTATCCGGCGCTGGCGACCGTCGATCTGCTCGTGAGAGAGGAAGACGCGGAAAGGGCACTCGAGGCGCTCGAGGCTATTCCGCCGCCGCCTTCCTGACGAAATCACCTCCAACGAGGTGACTGCAACCACATTCGTCCGCTGCATGCTTTTTCTCGCGCTCGCCATCGGATTGGCAAGCGCCGGGGCGGACGCGGATCTCTGGGGCCACGTGCGCTTCGGGCAGGATCTGCTGGCGAGCCGTCGCGTCGTCATCGTCGACACGCATTCCTTCACGGCGGACAAACCGTGGATCAATCATGAGTGGCTGGCGGAGATCGCGATGGCGTCCGCGTTTGCGGCGCTGGGACCGCTCGGGCTCAATCTGCTCCGACTGACGTGCCTTGCGCTCGTCGCGGCCCTGATCTGGCGACGGCTGTCGGCCTTCAGTCCTCCCCACCGCATTCTCGACGCGCTTCTCGTCGTGGCGATGCTCGGCGTCCAATCACGCGCCGCACAGGTTCGGCCGCAGCTCTTCTCGCTCCTGCTGTTCTCCGTCCTGCTAACGATCCTGACCGATTTCGATCGACGCGGCGACCGACGCATGATGCTGCTCGTCGCGCCGTTGATGGCGCTCTGGGCGAACCTTCACGGCGGCTGGATCGTGGGGCTCGAGTGCCTCGTCACGTGGGCGGGTTGCGGTCTGCTGCTTGGGCCTTCACGTGTGACGCGAGACGGCCAGCCCGAACCTACGCCGCGGTACCGGATCACGTTGGTTGCCATTGTCATCTCCGCGGCGCTGGCCACCGCACTCAATCCATATGGAGTTCGCTTGTGGTTTTTCCTCCTCGATACGGTACGGATGAATCGTCCCTATATCGAGGAATGGCAGCCCGTTTATCGTCTGCAAGGTTGGGCGTGGCTGTTCTGGCTGCTGCCTGCCGGCCTCGCCGTGCTTGCGGCGATCCGAGCGAAGTTCAGGCTCGAAGCGCGCTATGCCCTTATCGTGCTGTTTCTCGCGGTCACCTCGCTGATCGTCAGTCGGCTGGACGCGTTCTTCATGCTTGCCGTCTCATTCCTGATGGCGGAGCCGCTGGCCGCCAACTGGCAACACCGGACAAACGAGGCGCAGAACCAGAAGCGAGTTCCGCTCTTCAGACCTGCACTGGCCGTTGCAGCGATCGCCGCGCTCGCAGTTGCGGGCGGCCGGGCTGCCCGCATTCAGATTGGCCATCCGCCGATGCCGGAGCGCGAAGCTGTCGAGTTCATCCAACGAGCCGAGTTGCGCGGACGCCTACTGGTCTGGTTCGACTGGGGTGAATACGTCATCTGGCATTTCTCGCCGCGCTTGCGCGTGTCGATCGACGGTCGCCGCGAGACGTTGTACAGCGACGAGCTCGTTGCCAGCCACATGGCGTTCTATCTCGGCGATTCCACGGCGATGGATCTCCCCTCGCGGATCGCGGCTGACTACATCTGGGTACCGAAGTGGATTCCGGTGGTCGCCAAGGTGCGTGACAAGGGGTGGGCACCGGTCTTCGAAGGACCGCAGTCGATCATCCTGGCGCGGACCGGCTCTGATATTCGCCCGCTGACGCTCGTGTCCGCAGACGCAGAAACACGCGTATTTCCGGGCCCCTGAGGAACGCGCGCACACCCACAGCTCGGCCTTGCCTGACGGGTATCCAGATTGCTTTCCATCCACAATCATGCGAGTGCGGCTGGTCCGGAAATTCGCCGATCGCATCGATGGGGTCGACCTTCAGGGTCACGAAGTCGATGAGGTCTTCGACGTGTCGCCGAGAGACGCCCGCTTACTAATGGCTGAGGAATGGGCCATTGCTGAGCGCCGCTCTGCCGATCTCCCTCACGGGATCGAGCGACGATCCAGATCTCACAGCGATGTGAGACAGCAGGCTGCGGACCGCGGGTGACATTGTTTGCCATCGATCGCGCACGGTCGCGTGAGACCAAGGTGCGGCGATTGCAGCCTGCATTCGCATGGGCGATCTACTTGCCATGCTTCTGTTGCTCGAAACAGGCGTGGAGGCGACCAATCTCTCGGGACTGCTCGGGACGATCATCTGGATGCTCGTCATCGTCGTCGTGATGGTTTGCCTCTTGATCATCGCCATCGTCGGGCTGAGCGCGAACACCAAGACAAAAACCTGAGCGCAGTGCGCGTCGCCAATAGTTGACGGCAGTTAAATGGCGCTCAGCCGGAAGACGGCGTATCGCCGCCGCCTCCCACCTCATGGTGCGCAAATCGATGCCGATCGGAGGCGACGAGCCTTTGAGCCGGAAGCGGACCGCCGGCATGATTCGACAGCTTCGCGCGCTCACACAGGAACTCAAGATGTTGAAGACCCGCCTCGAGGCGGAAGAGAAAGTCGAACGTCGACCCGTCCTCTCCCCTCATCGGAAGCGCCAGGCCGACTGAACCGGCTTCCATCCGTCACGACAAGCCTTCCGTTTCATTTTCATCCTGATGCTCTCGTGGTAGCCGGCTTGTAGTAAGTAGATCCTCATCACTACCGTCTCGTTGGAGGTCCAATGCGATTCCTCATCACGTCGACGCCGCGAGCCGAGCCTCTCATCCCGATCGAGGTCGGGTTGAACAACTTCAAACAGGCGATGGCGAGGATGACGCAACCCGCCAATCGCTGAACCCGACTCGACGGTTCCCAGCACCGCGAGAACAACCCTTGACTTCAGCGCGGCGCGGATTCACAATTTGTGAATAAATGCCGCGTCAGCACCTCACCGATTTCGAATTGATGATCCTGCTTGCGATCCTGCGGATCGGAGACGACTCCTATGGGGTGCCGATTGCGCGGGAAATCGAGCAGACGGCGAAGAGGACCGTTCTCCTCGGAGCCATTTACACCTGCCTGGATCGCCTCGAGCAGAACGGCCTCGTCACCTCGACGTACGGCGATCCCACGCCCGAACGCGGCGGGCGAGCAAAGCGATTCTTCAAGATCACAGGCAAGGGGCTCAAGGCGGTGAAGGACACTCAACGCGCCTTCACCGCGCTCTGGAGCGGCATCCCGCAACTGAAAGGAGGGGCCGCATGACTCCGAGACCTCCCAAGCTTGCCATTGCGCTGCTGAAGCGTGTGGCGGGTCAGAACGGCGCTCTCATTGGCGATCTCGAGGAGCAGTTTCGAGACGGCAGATCGCGAATGTGGTTCTGGTCTCAAACCATCGGCATCGGCATCAACAGATGCCTTCACGAGAATTCCTGTGCCGTGTGCCTGCTGTTTGCAGCGTTCGTAGTCGGAACGGGTTCAACCGTCGGCTGGTGGGGAACACGGTTCGCCGTGCCGGTGCTGCTGGGACTCTCGCTCACGAGCTGGAAGATGTGGAAGTTGCATCGCACGTCGCTGGTGATCCTCTACATCACGTCGGTCGCCCTGGTGGCCCCGCACTGGATGGCTGATGTGTCGACGATGAGCGGTGGAGATCGCCTGTTTTGGACGCTTGCCCGGGTGCTCGGCGGATATGGAGTTGTGGGTGTCTTGCTCGTGCCTTTCCTTATCACGCGACTCGGACGCTCAGGGCCGCTTTCGGAACCGCCAATTGAGTTGTCGCTGACGCGATAAGCCCGGATCGACGCGCGTCTCAATGATCGTCAGCTGTCCATTGAGACTCGCGTCGCGATGTCGTTCGGTTGTTGAACTCGGCCCACGAACTTCGCGTCTTGCGAAGCAGCAGCTCGTCATGTTCCGCGACGCCGAACGCGCGTAGCACCCCGATTTGTTCGAATCCAAGCCGCTCATAGAGTTGCCGTGCTCTCGGATTGAACGACGAGACACAGATGAACACGTTCGGACTGTCACGGAAAATCCGATCTTCGGCCCACCGGATCAAAGCAGTACCGAGGCCCTGGCCTCGACGATCTGACCGCACGCACACGGTCTGGATGTAGCCACTCAGCAGTCCGTGCATATCGAGCACGACAAACGCCGCAACGCCCGCATCGTCCCGGGCAGCGTAAATTTCATAACGCGCATCCTTGAGCCGAGCAACGGCGCGATCGAATGTCAGCTGAAGCGTGATCCAGGGCTCGGTTGTCACGAGCATTTGCGCACAAGCACGCGCGTCTTTCGTGACGTCGAGCGGACCGACATCGTAGGTGGTCATCGGGACCAACGATATCGTGCATCGCGCGTGCGAATCTACGCGCGTTGCCTTGCAACACAACTCCCTACGTGAGAACCTAAAAACAGCAGGCGTGACCCCGAGGGCAATCCTTTTCGATCTTGACGGGACGTTGTGGGATCGCACCAGCGCCGTCCATGCTCTTGCACATCTTCAGCATGAACAGCTGGGCGATGTACTCGGACACATTCCGCGTGAGCGTTATGTTGATCGAATAGTCCGACTTGACGACCTGGGCAGGGTAAACAAACGAGTCCTCTACGAAACCATCGGCGTCGAGTTCGGCCTCCCTGAGTCTGAGGTGGCTCGCCTCCATGCCGACTTCTGGACCCGATTCGCGCTGCACACACGCCCATTTCCAGAAGTGATCGACACGTTGCGTCATCTTCGCAACGCTGGCGTCAAACTCGGCATCGTCACCAACGGCGCGGCTGTGGTCCAGCAAGCGAAAATCCAACAGTTGGGAATATCGGCGCTGGTGGATGCGGTCCTGATTTCCGAGCGCGAGGGTGTCCGGAAACCGAACCCCGAAATCTTTCATCGCGCCGTCGCGAGACTTGGGGTCGAGGTCTCGCAGACATGGTTCATCGGAGACAACCCGGACGATGATGTCGCTGGCGCGGTCGCCGTCGGCCTGCGGGCGTTCTGGCGTGAATGTCCGGATTGGGCCGCGCCCACGGTCGCGTGCGAGGTCATTCGATCGCTCGATGAATTGTTGCCGTTGGTGTCGGATGGACAGGTACATGCACGATAAGACGATTGCCGACAGTGCATCGAGCACTGCGATGATTGCGAAAGGTTGATATTCCACAACCGGCTGTCAGCGACGCCTCAGAGAACGCAGCAAGTCTCTCGTAACGACCGATCGTCGTCTCTGGCGTAGCCGTTGCTTTCCGGGCGCGGTCTTCGGCGTGCCGTCCGCGCTCGCCGCTATGCGATCCGGAATCTTTCCGCCCCTAAACCCACCACCCTCAATCAGGAACACGTACATGAAAATCGCGCTCCTCCTCGCCGCCTGCATGCTGTTGTTCCCGTTCCGGTTGACATGGGCCGCCGACAAAGGCGGCCGGCTGGATCCATCGTTCAAGTCTCGGGGTCGAATCATCATCACTGATGTAGGCGACGGAACACTCGAAGCTGCCCACGCCGTCGCCGTTCAGCCAGATGGAAAAATCGTCGCTGTGGGGTCCTCGACTCCAGCTGCTGGGCCAAGTCCTGATTTCGCCCTGGTCCGATATGAGCCCACAGGTCGCATCGACCGGCAGTTTGGAGACAACGGCCGGGTGCTCACCGACTTCAGCGGAACAGGGAGCGCTGACGAAGCATTGGCGGTGGCTATCGATTCGCTTGGAAGGATTGTCGTCGCCGGATACTCCAAGTCGAACGTTGGTGTTGATTTCGCTGTGGCGCGCTACACCGCCGACGGCACGCCGGACAACACCTTCAACGCCACGGGGAATGTCCTGACGAACTTCGGTGCGGACGATAGGGGGACCGCTGTGGCCATCGATTGGAATGACAAGATCGTTGTCGCTGGCTTCTCCAATGCAGGCGGTACCACCGATTTCGCCGTGGTCCGCTATAACGTGGACGGAACGTTGGATACCACGTTGAACGGGACCGGCCGCGTTTTGACCGACATCAGTGTCGGGAGCGCAGACTTCGTCGCCGCCGCGGTCATTCAGGCGGATGGCAAGATCGTCGTCGGAGGGTGGTCCGATGCGAGCGGTATTCCGTTCGACTTTTCCGTCGTTCGGTACAACCCGGACGGAACGCTTGATCTGACGTTCAACACCACGGGCAAGGTCCTCACGGACTTCAGCGGATTCGGAAGCTACGACACGCTTCAAGCGCTCGCTATCCAGTCGGACGGGAAGATCGTGGCGGCAGGGCGATCCAATGCGAGTGGACACTCGAACTTTGCTGTGGCCCGATACACGGCGACCGGAGTTTTGGACGGCACGTTCAACGCGACGGGCAAGGTTCTCACGGTCTTCGACGCCGGCAGCGCCATGGCCAACGCCGTCGTCATTCAATCGGATGGGAAGATCGTGGCGGTGGGGTTGTTCGACGATGGCAACCCTGGAGGGGTAGACTTCGCGCTCGCCCGATACAACACCGACGGGACGTCGGATAGTACCTTCAATTCGACGGGCAAGGTCGTGACCAATATCGGCGGGTTCGACGTCGGTTACGGCGTCGCCATCCAATCGGATGGAAAAATAGTCGCGTCGGGATCCTCCGATGTGAACGGGACATCGGACTTCGCTTTGCTTCGCTATCTTCCGTGACAGCGTCGCGTGGCATCGCGAGCGTCACCGACGGCACCAATGTGCCGCATTCAACCACGGCACGGGCGAGCGGGAATGTATCGCGGAGAGTCGATCTATTCGTCAGCTACTGGCCGTTGGCGACTGCATCGCAACGCACATTCCGCACTGCGATTACCTTGAGGTAAACGCGTACGGCGAGTCACACAGACGAGGGTCTTGGTGGCTTGCGTTCGTCATCGTGACATGCGCGCGACGACACCCGCATCGACGAAACGTTCGTGAATCTCATCGATCCCTCGTTCTTCGATGGCTTGCCGTGTGGAAAGTCGCTGCAGGTTCGGTGGATCGGACGAGTCGTCAAATCGCGACATCTCGCGGATCAGATTTGGCGGTGAAGCGGCTCGGTCGCGGTCCCTTTCGAGATGCCGCGCCTTGTCCCTCGGCTCGGCCACGGTCGGAATGGCTGCAAAGTGCAGTCCCAAGCCCATCGTGGCTGAGCGAACGAGAGCCCATCCGCACCATGTCGGTGATAGGATCTGCGCCCTCCGATGCCGGACAACTCAATCAAACCGGGTCCGCCGCCGGCATGTCCGCGCTGCGGGTTGGTCACAACTGTCAAGCAAGAGACGACCATCAAGGGCGCAAGCACCACGTTGTTGTGGCATTGCACGCGGTGCGATCACCGGTGGCCCGTGAAAGCGAGCAGCGCGGCGTAATTATCGTTCGCGGTTATCGTCGCGCGGTCGTTGTGGACCACTACGCGCGGCGCCTTCTTCTGTTTCTTCCCACGATCGATTGCACGATCCACAGTAGAAGGAAATAGTCGCGCGTCCCGCTTTGATCACGTTCTCGCGGCGGACGAATCCGATCTTCCCGCAGTATTTGCAGGGCGTTCGATCTGGCATCAGGAAGCCGCGCCATTATGCGGCAAATCGACTACGAACGGAGTGGGCAGAGCCACGGCCGCCCTCTCAAATGCACAACGCCACCGCGCCCTTCACCCGACGGTCAAACGTTCACGTCGTCGAACCCCGCCGATGTTCGCCTGGCGCCGGTTTCTCGTTTCATCTAAAGGGAGCCGGTCATGCGCCAGCTATGTTGGTGGTTTCCTCTTGTCGTGTTCGCAAACGGATGCAGCAACAGCAGTCTTCCACTGACACCGACCAACCCTGTTGCTGGTACGCCCGCCATCATTCCCAGTCCGCCACTTCCCAATCGCGATGCCGGCAATTGGACTCCCTGGCTCTTTACTGGGTGGCAACCCGGCGTCGGCGCGCCGCTTGGTCCAAATGCAACTATCAACGCGGCGGTGGAAATCGGCGAATTGTGTGTGCCGGACATCTACTGGCAGTGGGGTGCGCGAGCGTGCAAGCGCTTCGTTGTTTCGATCCCTTCCGAAGGGTGGCTTCACGGATTTCTCCATTGGGATAAAAGGGCGCAAGGATTCGATGTGAATCTCATCGGTGAGGTTGTGGTCGTCCAGCGGTCCGGCCGCTTCGCGACATCTGAGTGGCACCAGGTCGATGCGCATGTCTTCGCGAAAGTCGAGCCAGACGTTTATGACCTCCTTGTCCTGTCGTACAGCGATGACGTGAGGCTTCCCTTCCAGCTCAGAACCGAACTGCGAGGAGAGTGAGGAGGTGTCTGCCGCAGCGCACCCTCGCCCGATTACAGGTGTTTATCGCGTCGGTCACGTTCGTCATTAGCGCATCGCGCGGCGGTCTCCCTGGGCGGTGGACTAGGCTTTGATTGCCACGCGGCCGCGGTTTGTGCGGATGCAAGCGCGATCATTGACAGAATTCGCCGTGACGCTGCGGAACGACGCCGCCGACGCAGGCTCAGCAAACACGAGCAACTTCCGATCATCGGTCGGTGAATCATGGGGTAAGGCTCGCTTCGGTTCGATCCGGCGATTACAATTCGACTGATGGACGAGCGCCTCAGCGACCAGCTCGCCAAAATAAGAGCGGATCACGACCATTTGATCGAGGAGCATCGGAAGCTTGTAAACGAATATCGGAAGACCATTGAGCACCAACCGCCGCTCGACAAGTCCGATTTTCGCAATTATGGGGAGAAGTTGAGAGCGCACCTCGACGCACTGCAGCACCACCACGTCGCGATCAGTCGCCACCATGAGGAACTCGACGCGTTCCATAAGTCCAGCGAATAGCCCCCATAAAGGAATGCCAGTTTCTTCTTGAGGCGGGGTTTCGTCCCGCGGCACTTCTTTCAAGGTTCGCCTGGTGGCCGAGCATCACGAGATATCGGGATCGGCGCTCGTTGCTTCGATGCTCTGCAGGCGTTCGCCGCACTTTCACGAACAGTCCCAGTCAAAGTCTTCCGGCAACCGCTTTGCGTCGGCCAGGGTGGCGTAAGGATCGATGAATCAACACGGAACCGTAAGCGCCGACGACAGCTGCCCGCAACGGCCGGCGCACGCGAGCGGGATGATGCTTCATATCCTTCTTGCGCTCGTTGCGACCGTGGCCGTCACGATCACCGGGGCGGGACAGTCGGCAACGACGGTGCCTGAGGGGATGCCAGTAAGGGTGAAGCTCCTGCAGTTCATTTCGTCGGAGACGTCACAACCCGGCGACGTCGTGCGCTTTGAGGTCTTCGAAGATGTCGTCGTCAAAAACCTCGTCGTGATTTCACGGCACACGCCGGTTGTGGGATCGATTACAACGGCGAAGGAGTACCGCTCGTTGTCCTCGCGTTGGCCGTGGTGGACCCGCCCGTCTCTAGGCAAGCTCGTGTTCACCATCACAGAAACGCGATCGGTCGATGGAAGGATCATTCGCCTCCTGGGCCCAATCGTGGGCGGCAATCAGTCGAAGAAAGATCCACGTCTTCGCTGGCACCACGAAGGAGAGGTGTTTGATGCGATTGTCGTGGCCGGCTCCAACGGCAATTCATATTGAGGTAATTGGGTACAAAGACTTTAGGCCGCATTGACATTTATGTGGAGGAATGGACCTCTACACGGTCTCAAAGCTCCTCGGGCACTCCAACATCAACACAACGACGATCTACCTGCGAAGCATCAACGTGGATCTGGATTCAGTAGGAAATCAGAATGCTTAGGACGTTGGGACGTTGACCTTCTGGACTGTCGCACGTCAGGTCCTGAATGCTGTTGATTGGCTGCGACAGTGGCCAGTGGCGTTTCAGCCACACTGTGTTCGATGCAGGCCCATTTCACACATGCGTGCGGTTGCGTTGACTGTGGCAACATGCTTGCGAAGCGTCCCGTGGATGCGACACATCGTAGCCGTGTTGATCGCATGTGGTCTTTGCGCCGCATGCGGTTCTTCTCCTGCGGCGCCATCGCCGTCGCCTGCGCCTACACCCATCCCAGCGCCGGCACCATTGCCTTCTCCGACGCCAAGTCCCGCACCCGTACCGAGTCCTACACCGGCACCAACGCCAACGCCGACTCCGACGCCAATACCGTCTCCTCCATACACGCTGACCGGAGTTGTGCGAGACGCCGTAACCCAAATACCAATCGGTGGCGCGGAAGTAGAGGGTTTTCGCGGCGTCAACGTAGGTCGCGGGATCAGGACAGACTCAGACGGAACCTATCGTCTGGACGGGTTGGTCGCGGGTGTAATGATCATGCGGGCGTCTGCGGACGGCTATGTGTCGCAGACAACTGTCGCAGTAGTGTCGAGGGACGTGACGGTCAACTTTGATCTCGCCAAGTGATTCGGCTGGTCTACGGTTGGAGATCTTGCGGACGCAAATCCGCAGGCACATCCTCAACGAACCGCGCATCGCCTGTCGCAGCGAGTGTCACCCGATCACCAGCGATCTTAACGACCTCCCCATCGACAAGCTGCACGATGACGCGCACAGCACCAACGCCTTCAAAGGGCAACGGAATCAGATTGGCGTGAACGGCGTCGTTAACCCAAATGCGTCCAGCCGAGACGCCCACAGAGGGTTCGACCCGAGCAACCGGCATCGTCGGGTTCCTCACCGTCATCGTCACCCGCTGCATCCAGCCTGTTCCGGCCCACGCACCATCCCGCTGTTCCCAACGATGGATGTAGGCATCAAGCTCGAAGATCAATCTGTCGTCGTCCGCGACGATTGCCCGGAGAACGGAGTCATGGAACTCGATCCACCATCGCACCATTGTTCAAAGGTCCGTCAGCCGAATGTGACGCGCTCCGTGATGATCGCAACCAGGAGGCTGACGAGTCCGGCGGCCCATTCGCAGACGAACCACTCGGATCGGGTCATCGTAGCCAAGTACGTAGATCCGAATTGCAAATATGATCGCCCATGAATAGAAGCCGAGCGAGATTCTGTCAATACGCGCGTTGACGAATTACCGTTTAGATTCCTGATCTGTCGCGTCGAGGTTCAGCCGCGTGATGTCCTTTGGAGGGACGTTCTTCTCGGCGGCCTGCTCCTGCTCCGCCTCATTCATTGGCAACGGGCGAAGCGAAAAGTAGCCGCCCCTTCCAAAAGTTTCAAAGAGCCATTCACGCCAAGTGCGAACACGTTCCGGGCGCATGGAGCGGGAGTCTAGCATTCACAGCATCGCTCAGCGAATGGTGCTCGACAGGCACGCGAAACCCCGCCCGCCCGGTGGGAAACGAGTGGGGGTGACATGGGCACACGAACGTCGAGTGACGCTGCGGCTGATCGAACCCGGTAAGCCGAATCAGAACGCCTATATTGAATCGTTCAATGGCCGCTTTCGCGATGAATGTCTTAACGAGCATTGGTTCACGAGCCTGGCCCATGCCCAAGTTGTGATCGAGGCGTGGCGGCGTGAGTACAACGAAGAGCGGCCAAAGAAGGGACTCGGCGTGACCTGCCCCCTACATCCGATCCGTTGATAGTGCGAGGTCCTCGGGTTTAGGTTCTTCTTGCAGGCGAGCCGGCAGCAGCCGGCGAGCCCCCTCCGTGACCGTGGCAAACTGGCCCGGCGTACGCCCGCCGAGCGAGCTGTGCGGCCGGACGGTGTTGTAGTCGACACGCCACGCTTCGATCGCGGTCTTCGCATCGGCCAGGCTGACAAACCAGTGTTCGTTCAAGCATTCGTCGCGGAATTTGCCATTGAAGCTTTCGACATACGCATTCTCAATCGGCTTGCCTGGACGGATGAAGCGAAGCGTGACGCCGTGTGCGTACGTCCACGTATCCAGCGCGCGCCCGGCAAATTCGGGTCCGTTGTCCACAACGATCGTCTGCGGCAGACCAACCGCGGCGTGCAGGCGCGCGAGCACGCGCGTCACGCGGAGACCAGGCAGCGAGCGGTCCACCTCGATGGCGACACATTCGCGCGTGAAGTCGTCCACGATATTGAGCGTGCGAAAGGCGCGCCCGTCGGCGAGCATATCGAGCGTGAAGTCCATCGACCAGCGTTGACCGCGTTGTGTCGGGACCGGCAACGGCACACGCTCGCCGCGCGGCAGTCGCTTCCTGCGTCGGCGCCGTACCTGGAGCCCCGCCGTCCGATACAACCGATAGAGCCGTTTGTGATTCACGCGCAGGCCTTCGCGCGCGACGAGGATGTGCAGGCGTCGATAGCCGAAGCGAGGCCGCGCGGTAGCGTGCGCCTGGAGGCGATCGAGCAGCACGACGTTGCGTGGATCGGGTCGGCGCTGGTAGCGCCATGTCGCGCGACTCAGCCCGATCACCCGACACGCCCGCCGTACGCTGGTGCCGCGCGTCTGCAACCACCCCACTGCCTCGCGCCGAGCGGTAGGGCTCACCATTTTTTTGCGACCACCGCCTTCAGCGCCTGGATGTCCAGTGTTTGCTCGGCGACGATCTGCTTCAACCGGCGATTCTCGTCTTCGAGCTGCTTGAGCCGCTGCATTTCACTGAGCTCCATGCCGCCGTACTTCGCTTTCCAGCGGTAGTACGTCTGCTCGCTGATGCCGTGCGTGCGACACAGATCTCCGACCTTCCGCCCGGCTTCGCCTTCCTTCACGATCGCAAGAATCTGCTCGTCGGTGAATGTGCTCCGTTTCATGTGAGCCTCCGCTGAACGGAGGGCCTCATTCTATGCGGCGGATCGGATTAGAGGGGGCAGGTCAGGTTCTGTTCCGGTGGTTGGATCCCCCACGAAGCCACGCAGGAAGGCACGTCTCAGGCGAACGTAAGCCCAACCTGCGACAGCGAAAACACACAGGGTGATCACCATTCCCTCAATATCGTTTGACGACTGAGACATCGGAATCCCTCTGTGCGTTGTTATCGGCAGGAGTTGCTCGACACACACGCACGACCCGCCCGGTGGCCCCAAAACGCAGTGGGGGTGATCGCCATCTTGAGCCGGAGTAGGCGCACCCTCACGAAGACGCGACGTTGGTCGCCGTCACTGAGAACAAGTTCGATCACTCGTAGGCGCGAAACGCATCGCACAACATCCACACACTGGTATCGAACTGGCAAGGCGCTGTTGGCACAGGAGGCACGATGGCAGCAGCTACGCACGCGGCGATCTACGCCCGCGTCAGCACGTTCGATCAGGAACCGGAGAATCAGCTTCAGGAGCTACGGCGCTACGTGGAGGCACGCGGCTGGACATACGCGGAGTTCGTGGACCGTGGTGTCAGTGGCGCTAAGGATCGGCGTCCCGTCCTGGACGAACTGCTGAAGGCCA
>Ga0068859_100002938_pt1 | contig 17291 bp, 33 predicted proteins | sample KBSSwiS22_FD_66585 | JGI IMG/M metagenome (GOLD analysis project Ga0068859, IMG submission 66585) | Switchgrass rhizosphere microbial communities from Kellogg Biological Station, Michigan, USA - KBS Switchgrass S2-2 | ecosystem: Host-associated > Plants > Roots > Rhizosphere > Soil ...
GGCCGGGTTCGCTTCGCGCAGACACATGGGCGACCGGGCGATGGTGACCGTCTGCGCCGTGTCGATCGCGTGCATCCCGAGCCAGACGCGTTCCGTGTTGCGCATCGTGTCGCTCTCATACGGGGCGACAAGCCGGAGCGCGTCGCAACCGCCGAGCGCGGCGCACGCGGCGAGAATGAGGGCGATGCGTATCACATGATCACCATGAGCGCGGCACCGGCCGTCGTGATCGCAGCGCCGAGCCAGATGGCGGCACCGAGCGCGCGGTCGAAACGGTCGATCATGACAGTACCGACGCGATGAACGCAGCGACCACGAGGGCTGAGATGACAGCGGTTAGGCGGGTTTCGAAAGTGTTGGTGTTGAACATGTCGGCTTCCTCCATCGGCGTGCGGTATTGCCCGCCGTTGAGAGAAGTATCGGCCAAAGCCGACGGGACTGGAGTGATTGGCGTCACAGTTTCCACCTATACCACCCCGGCAGCCCGACGGCTTCGCGCAATATGTTGTATCCGTCCCAATCGACGAACTCCCGGGGCGTCATTCGTGCGTCGACGCCTCGTACGCGGATCGGATGTAGCGCGGCGACTCGCGGAGCGTCCGCCGGTCCGTCGACCCGTCGTACAGATCGAGCCCCGACTGGGGCGCGTCCGCCCGGTACACCCCGTGAGGATCCGCCGCGTGCAATGCCTGACGGAGCCGCACCAGATCCGCGGTGCGCTCCCCGCCACCCACGGCCCACGCTGCGGCCATCACCTGTTCGATATCCCGCTGTTTCATCGTAGTCCCCTACCGTGTGCACGGTGGCGTTGTGCATAAAGGCGCATTTCGACGCGCCGCTGTGAGTCTCGAACGTGAGCGCATAGCGCCACTCGGTCGCGAGCGTGACGCCGTAGTCAACCCATGCGACGGGACCGCCGGGCACGGGCTGTGACAGTACGGACTCGTCGTTTCGGATGATGGCGAACATCACGGAAGCCCCGCTTGTGCGCGCTGGATAGCCTGCCGGGATGTGGGCCACCAGCCAGTGCGCCAGAACTTCGGGCATTCAACGGCCCACACGAAACCGCCGTGACGCGTCGCAATCACATGCAACCTGTAGTGCGGGCGGCTCATCGGATCACCGACGCCCGGCCGACCGGAGCCCGCGACATCTGCGCGCGCTCAGCGAGGCGTTTGCCGTGGATGTCGAGTTCCCGATGTAATCGGTCCGGTCCACGCTCACGTAATGCCGCGTCGAGACCAGCGACCACGTCGGGTTTCGTATAGCCAAACTCGGTGAGCCACGAGAGTACGACCCGATACGGGATAGTGGACAGAATGCTGTCGGATCTCACGGCCGCGCCTCGTTCTCGGCAATTAGCGCGTCGGCCTGTTCGAACGCCTTAGTACGCATACGATCCCACGCCTCGGGCCACTTGGCATCTTTGGCCGGGCTGCCGGCCATCGCCGCCAGCAACCGCGCCGCGATGTCGAGCCGCACAGCCTTGCGCGCGAATGCCATCTGCAGATCGAGCTGGCGTTCGATACGGGCCGTGCGCTCTGCGACATCCTCGTCGATGCGAACATCAAATGTTTCTCCGTTGCTCATTCGGCTTGTCTCCGGGTCGTGTTGATCGGGACGACGGGGTAGCGCTCGGACAGCTCGGGGGCGCGCCGATAGGCGCCGCGCTGCCAGCGAAACACGCCGTTATTGTCATGCTCGCCGACGATGTCCTGTGTCTGTTCGAGAGCGTCATACACCGGAAGCGCCACGCCTACGCGAATCACGGTTTGCGCCCCTTGCAGATATAGAACCCGTCCTGTCCATCGCAGCGAATCTCGGCAAGCTGCGTCACCACGTCGGCCACTTCGCTTGCCGGCTGGCACGTCACGCGCACTTTCGGCGCAACGGCCGACACGCGACCCGCGGTGATGTAGCAGTCGCCGAGGGAGGGCGTCTCGCGCACGTTGACCGTGCCGGCGCCGCTCGGGTCGAGACTCCAGATGATGAGGAGCGCGTGGATCACAGCAGCACCGCGTTACCGTCGTTGCACAGCGTGAGCGTGTGGCCGTCGACCGTCGTGCGTCCCATCGTGCCGCCGTGGTCGGCGCACACACTGGCCGTGCGGTAGATGTGCACCGCATCGAACGCGGGCTTGACGACCACGACGAGCAGCGCGATGAGGATCAAGGCGAGAACGTATTTCATTTGCGAGCCCTCCAATTCAGTGAGGCCAGTTTACCGGGACGGTTCGGCGGGTGATGTGACGGGCGTCACAGTTTTCGGGGGAGTTTTGCGGCTTCGGATATCTCGATCATTAGCTCGTCGAACTCGCGGTCGCGAAACGCTTTCATAGCGTCGCGGTCGGTCGTGTCAACACCCGCGGCTTTCGCCCGCGAAACCCGTTCGCGTCGAATCTTCGCGAGCGTACGTGCTCGGCCTTTCGCGCCATTCATCGGATTGTAAGGGGCGTTCATAGCCAAAAGCATACGCCGGGCCTCGGGCACCCGGCGTGATGCAGTTCACAGTTTCGTCGGCTGAGACGCCGACGGGCCGTCATTGCAGCGTGGCTGGTCCTTTCAGTATGGGAAGAGTCACCGTTTTGGCGGTCTCCGGGCTCACCGCGCTGAACCCGCCGAACCTCAGGGCCGCGCGCACCCTGAAGCGCCACGCCCCGGGCCACAACCCCTTGACGGTGTACGTCGTCGCCCCCTTGACGATCGCGACCGCACCCCACGTCGTGCCACCCGGAGGAAGTGCTTCGATAACGTAGGTGACGTCCGCGGGGTCGGCGAGCGTGCCGCCCGTGGCGTATTCCGTCGACGCCGCCCATGTAAGGACTGCCTCGTCAGCCGCCGGGGCCGGGGTCTGCGCGTAAGCGACGGCCGCCAACGCGCAGACCACTACAGAGACTGCCGCAAACCGGCGCATCTCAGTGCACCGCCGGTTGCATTGCCTCGGAGCGCACCGCCTTGCGGGTTCCCGCGGGAACCACGCTGCGCAACGCCTCGACCGCTTCCGTCACGAGGCGCCGGGCCTGCGTGGCATTGCGCTTCGCCATGCGACGCACCGCACGGATCAAGGCATCGACGGAGCGTGCGGCCGAACGTTCGACACGATCGCCCGACTCTTCGGGCTGGCCCCACTTACGGAGCGAGCCTTTGGTCGCGGTCGCCACGTCGACGTCGGCGAGCTTGCCGCCGCGCTTCACGTAACTGCGCAGCGTGGAGGCAGCCGTACGGGCGAACACCGCGCGCCGCTGCGTCTCCTTACCCTCGCCGCCAACTCCGCGCAGCACCGCCGGATAGAACGTATTGTGTGCCTCGTCCACGGCTCGCACCCCGCGCTTGCGGCTCTCGCTCGCGGCAACAACGAGACACCGCAGATAGGTCGTCGCCGCGTCGTATCCCTTGCCGGCGTCGCGAGCCATGTGTTCGATTTGTTCCGGGGTGACCCGGTAACCCTTGTCGATAATCGTGGTCATGTCATTTACTCCTGTGCCCGCGAAATTGCGGGGTGGGAGCATATTGACCGCCCGGTCAGTGGTTAGATACCGGCATAATCCGACGCGTAGCGTAGGACAATCCCCTAACGCGGCGCACAATTTATCGTTAAGTGCGGTACCGAACAGATGGCGCTATGGACACTCGAACCGACCCGTATGGACGAGCTGGCACCGCGGGCAGACGGCCGACACGAGGCGCGGCTCCGGGTCCGGATCGAGGGGCTTTGGCGCACCGTGAACCGGGCACGATGCATCGGCGGCGTAGCGTTGCAGGCCGACCGCCGAGTAATGATGCGGGCACGTGCAGGTTTTCAATCGTACTCCGGGCAATCGATGTGCGGCATGTGCTCGGCGCCGCAGTCGGGGCACCATTTCGCCGCGGGTTTCGGCCGCTCGGGTGCGGCCTCGGGTTCGCGTTTCGTCTCATCCGGCAGCGTTGCGCACATGCCGGTATCGAGTGTCGAGCGGGTCATCGTACGGCCTCCATGCGCAACGCCTGCGCCTCGCGCCAGTCGTCGAGCGTGGGCGCGTTGAACTTGCGCACGCAGAATTTGACGCCCGGGAATTGCTCCAGATCGAACCAGTGACCGGGGATGCCGAGCGCACGACGCGCGAACTCGCGGTCCATCACGCGCCACGGCGAGGGCTTGCCCCACGTAACGCCACGGACAGTCGATCGCAGGGGGATGCATTCACGGCAGAATGTGCGCGGCCCGCGCGAGCCGATGTAACGCAACGGGCGCCAGATTTCTAACAGCACGATGCGATGGCCCGCCATCGGATCCGCGGCGTTTGTAGCGGCGGCGCGCGCCGCGTCGACATTGACGGGCTCCAAGTCATCGCACGTGCGTTCGAGTGCGGCGAGGGTTTCCTGCGCGGTGGGGATCTCGCTCATTTCTTCTTGTTCCTTTCGCCCCATGCGCCCTGAATCCATCCGCGTAGATACCAGTCCCACACCTCGCGTGCGTCGCCGTGAATGCCGACGATGCGCAGACGGTCGTCGAACTCGAAGCGCGCCTCGGGATTCTCGCGCCGCGATTTGTGCCAGCGATACGCGGCGTATGCCTCGCGGCCCGCATCGGTCGGCCGGTACCCGATGCCGAGCACGAATTCGATGTATCCCGCGCGCTTCAATGCGCCCCGGGTGGCAACGCCTGCGCCCGAGCAATGCAGATGCCCGTGCGTGATGAGGCCGCCCAATCTGCGCGCCATCGTGCGCGTGAGTCGTGGCTTGCCTTTGTCAGATTCGTCTGTCACTCTCATCTCTCCAATGTGCCGCGATGTTTGGCAATGCTTACACGAAACACCCGCCTTCGTCTACTGACAATCCCCGAATACCTCACGACGCATCCGCAGTTCACGGATGGACAGGTGCGACACGCGCTGCGTAACCGGATCTATAATGGCCTTGCGCCCGCGACGTTCCGCCGAGCCAACGGCCGCCGCGAGGTGCTCATAGATCCGGCTGCATACACTGCGCACCTGACCCGTGTGGTGCCCGCTTGATAGTCACGTACAGCGCCATCGGCGCCGCGAACGATCAGCCGACGCGTCACGAGGTAGATTTCCCCGGCCTCGTCGCATGGCTGCGCACGATGTACGACAGCCGTGGCCCGGGGCCTAAAGATGGCCCGTGGCTGTGTTTCGCCGACTTCAACGCGCACCATGAGAACCCGCAGGCCGTGCGGCGTGCGTATAGCCATCTCATCGGCTCGCATGCTGTGCCGCTCGACCTCGATCTCGGGCAGTACGCATGGACCGCGGCCGACATCACGGCGCGCCTCGCGGGCTATCAGTTCGTTGCGTGGACGTCCTACAGCCATACGGCCGAAAAGCCCCGGTGGCGCATTGTCGTCCCCGTAGAGCGGCCTATGACGCGGCACGAGCATTACGCCACGTGGGAATCGCTCGCCGCGCTGTTCCTGCGAGACGCGGGCGAATCGTCCAAGGATGCAACGCGCCTCAACTACCTACCCGGCGCGTGCGTTGATCCAGCGGCGGCACAATTCATCGTCGGCGAGGGCAAACCGTATCCGGTATATATACCCGATACGGTCGACGTTCCCGAGGGAACCGACGGCCTGACCGACGCCCCAATCGCCGGGTGGGCCGGGCCGACCGATGACGACCAGTTACTCGCATACATGCTCCAGAACCGCCGCGCGGCCGAGGACGCGTTCGCCCCGGCAGGCCACCCGACGCGCTTCGCCGCGTTATGGAATGCGGATGCCGCGGCGCTCGCGCCCAAGTTTCCCCACCACGAGCAAGAGTTCGACCATACGCGCGCCGACGCCGCGCTCGCGAATGAGCTGGCGTTCTACACCGGGTCGCACGGTACGCGATGCCTCGATTTGTTCATGCGTTCGCCCCTCGCACAGCGCGAGCGGTTTCGTGAGGACAAGGCGCGCCGGGCTGTAATCCTTGCGTGTCAGCGCGCACCGGAGCAACATGCGTTTCTGCGGCCCGTCCCGTCGTCACCTAGCCCCGAATCCACATCGGAGCATACGCGAACCGTTAACGGTACGACTGACCCAACCAGGGGGACGGCGCCACCATCTGAACCGGCCGCAGTCTCACGCGCCGAAGATTTCTACGCCTATCTTCCCGATCACACGTATATCCATCGCCCCACGGGCGCGCACTGGCCCGCGGCGTCACTCGACGGCACGGTGGGTAAAGACGCGCGGATGATGCTGGATCTCACGCACCCGGTGCACCGCCTCTCGTGGGCTCCGGGCATGGCCGAGCGCTTTATATGGGGCGAACTCGACGCTACGGATGAACTCGCCGCAACGTCATGGACGTACAACCGATACCGCGCGCCACGCAGGCCGCGCCGCTCGGGCGCACAGATCGACCCGTGGTTGCGGCTCCTCAATCGCCTATACCCGAACGACGCCGAGCACATCATCAAGTATTTCGCCGACGCGGTGCAGAACCCCGGGCGCAAATGCAATCACGCGCTCGTACTCGGCTCCGAGGTGCACGGCATCGGCAAAGACACGCTACTACAGCCGCTCAAGTGGGCCGTGGGAGAGCGCAATTACGCCACGATCTCACCCGCCGAAGTGTTCAACGACAACAACGGATGGGTTGCTTCGGTCATCGTACAGATCAGCGAATCACGCAACATCGGCGACGGTGATGGCGGGCGCATCTCCAAATTCGATATGTACGAGCGCACGAAGGATCTCGCAGCCGCCCCGCCCACGACGCTCTCATGCGTCGACAAGTGGGTCGCGCGGCACCAAGTGCGGAACGTCTTGCGCGTGATCTACACGACGAACCACGGCATCGACGGTATCTATCTACCCCCTCAGGATCGCCGCCATTACTGCGCGTGGAGCGATGCGGCGGCCATGCCCGAGGAGGAGTCGAAAGCGCTCTATTCGTGGTACGAGAACGGAGGCGCCGAAGAAGTCGCCGCGTTCCTGTACGACGCATCGCACCTCGACGGATGGAACCCGGGCGCCCGGCCGCCGCAAACGGATTGGTGGCATCGCCTCGTGTTGGAGGGCAACGCGCAGGACGACAACCCACTTGCCGATGCACTCGACAAACTCGGGCGCCCCGAGTGGATCACCGCCGAGGGGCTCGCGAAAGAAGGCGGCCCGGCCGTAGCGTCGTGGTTCGCGGATGCACGTAACCGAAAGGTCGCGGCGCGGCTGCTCGCCGGCATGGGTTACAAGCGCATCACGAACCCAATGGAGCGCCGCGGCCGATACAGTTTCAAGGGCGAGGCTCGCGTGGTGTACTCCCGCGTCGCCATAAATACAGCAACGTTCGACCCGAAGTGACTGGCAGATACTGGCAGATCCATAATCTGCCAGTAGGTACTAAGTGATTGATTGTTCAAGGTCCATAAACCGGACTGGCAGAACTGGTAGATCCTCTATAGTTCTGTGAGTAATCACACCAAACCGGGGGTGATTTGAGGGCGCACCACCAATCTATGGAACAATAAGAAATCTGCCAGTTCTGCCAAGTCTGCCAGTCACGTGAAATTATGGGCGGAATTATGGACCGGACCGGAATTATGGCCGCTGCCCCGTGTGGATGCCGAGCGATCGGCCATGAAGCGTCAAGGATTGCGCCATAATTTTTCCGGCCCATAATTGACCGCATGGCTGTGTTTGATCCCTCCAAACCGCTTGACGTACTAGCGCATGAAGATTTCGCGCAGGCCGTCGTACGCCTGAACAATCAAGCCGCGGCGTGGCGTGAGGTGTACAAGCCCGGGCCTGAAGTACACGCCCGGGTATCGTGGGAACACGCGTGCAAACTCGCCGCGCGTCACGACGTGAACCGTCGCATCGCGCACTTACGCTTTCAAGGTCTCGAACGGACGATGGTGACCGTTCAGGAACTCATGCAGGATTTGCATGATCTCGCGACGGCCGACCCGACCGAAATCACGCGGCACATCATTGGCAGTTGCCGTCATTGCCACGGCGAGGGCTTCGCGTACCAGTGGAAAAATGCCGACGAGTATGCCGACGCGTGCGCGGCGATCGAACGCCAGAACGTCGAACGCGCATCGAAGCGCCTCCCGCTCGTGGATCTCCCGACGTGTGAGGGCGGGTTCGGATTCGACGCGCACCGGCCGCCACACGTGCAGTGCCCCGAGTGCATGGGCGTCGGCATTCGTACCGTGTGGGTTGCCGATACGACGCAGCTATCCGACAAGGCGCGCAAGCTCCTCACCGGACAGATGGACAAGGCCGGCTTGCCGATCCTCAAGGATCAGCTACAGGCGCGCGACCAGCTCCATAAGATCGCGGGCGCGTACAAGGTCGACGGAAATGGCGCGGCGCTTACCCCGCCTGTCGCGCAGCCCGGCGAGGCTGGTAAGGCGGCCGACCCCGCGCAGACGTATCTCGGGATGGTGCACGGGGCGGGACGGAAGGCGGGTTGATCGAGACGAGTTGCGCATCCTCGGTGGTTGTTCCCATCGCTAGGTGACGCCGGGTGCTCCCGGGTATCGCGGCTTGTAGGGGTACTTATGGGTTTTCACCAGCCCCGTCCGGCCTAACTCGCGCAACTCATCTCGACGATTCGTACTCTACGCTCCCGCCTTGCGCCGGTCCGTGATCCCCGTCACACTTCCGCCATGCCCCAGTGCACCCGTTGTCATAATTTCCCCTGCACGTGCACCGACTCGCGCGACGTCGTCGCCGACTACTACGCGCAGACCAGCCGGCCGCCCGAGTGCGTGCCGTTGCTGTACACCGCCGAGCGTATTCCCCTCGACGTGATGCTACGTGGGGAGCCACACGAGGACTGCGACTGCATCTCATGCTTACCGCCGACGTACTGACATGACAAGCATCAACGCCAGCGAGGGTATTGACGTTGAAGTGCGACTAACTACCTCCGGCCTTATCGTCATCCAGATGGCCGATAAATGCCGGCTTGTGCTCGACGTCGACGAGGCGCAGAAACTCGCCGCGTTGCTGGCTGAGACGGCGCGTAAGTCGCCGCTGTGTCCGGTGCCGTCGTGAAGCGCATGCGGTTGCGCAACGGTCGGCTGGCCTGCCGGTTCACCACGGAGCACACCGGCCACTCATGGCTCGTGCGGCGAGTTTCTGTGCCTCGTCGACGCTCATGGTGGGCCAACTATCGTGCGTCACTGCCGGTGTATTTTTGTGGGAAACGTTACGAATGAAACACCCCGAAGAATGGCAAGAACGCGAGTTGCGCATTGTGGGCCGCGTCATCCTATGGTTTGGTGTCGGGCTCGTGGTGCTCGTTTCGTACCTGTTTAGCCGCATCGCATGACACACCCCGAGGACACGTTCGCACCCGGCGACCGCGTCGAGGTAATCGAGGGTTCGCAATGGCTGCCCGTTGGCGCCGTCGGCCTCGTATTCCGCGGCAACTACCGACCCAAGCGATTCGATGGTATGCCAGGCCCCGATTACGTGGGGTTCACCACGGGCGACGGTGAGGAATGGGCCGGACAGGCGCGCGCCCTCCGCAAGCTCACCCCGCTGCCGCCGGTCGACTTGTCTATCTACCAGACGGCCAGCGTATGACACGCCCCGAGGAATCGTTCGACTTCATCCGCCCCGATTACGACGCGATTTTCCGCGCACGTATCGAGCGCCTCGAATGGCTGCGCGCCGGCAAGCCGAACGAGCGCGCCGCACGCATGGTCGATCTCCGGGCGTACTACGCTGAGCACCCGGCCGACTTCATAAACGATTGGGCGTGCACCGTCGATCCGCGCAACGCCGAGCGCGGCCTTCCCGTCCTCGTGCCGTTTGTGCTCATGCCGAAACAGCGTGAGTTGATCGAGTTCATGTATACGAACTGGCGTGCATCGAAAGGCGTCGTCGTTGAGAAGGCGCGCGACGTGGGCGCCTCGTGGGTTGCGATGGCGACCAGTTGCACCATGTGCCTATTCCACCGTGATTTTATGGCGGGCGTCGGGAGCGCGAAAGAAGACAAGATCGACCGCAGCGGTGACCCCGATACGCTGTTCTACAAAGCGCGCCATTTCATGACCTATCTACCGCCCGACTTTACGTACGGGTGGGATACGAAGAAAAATAGCGCCCACATGCGCCTGATCGTGCCGCATATGGGCTCGTCGATAACGGGCGAGGCTGGCGACGCTATTGGCCGCGGCGGCCGCAAATCGTGGTACATCGTCGACGAAGCGGCGCATATCGAGCGCCCGAAACTCATCGACGCATCGCTCGCCGCGACGACGAACTGTCGTATCGACATGTCGTCCGTCAACGGCATGGACAACTCGTTCGCCGAGAAAGTGCACGGTGGCAAGGTGCCGCGCTTCACGTTCACATGGCGCGACGACCTACGCAAAAATGATGACTGGTACGCCAAGAAATGCGAGGAGCTTGACCCCGTCATCGTCGCGCAGGAATTGGACCTCGACTATAACGCCGCGGTAGATCATCAGATCATCCCGGCCGCCCACGTGCAGGCCGCCGTCGACGCGCATGTCAAGCTCGGTATCAAGCCGACCGGCGTCAGCGAATCGGCGCTCGACTGGGCCGATGTCGGCCGCGACAAATGCGCGCACGGCTTCCGACGTGGCTGCCTGCTCGAATGGGCCGAGTCGTGGTCGGCGGCAGGCTCCGATACGCTCGACAGCATCCATCGTGTTGAGCGCAACTGCGATGCGCGCGGCGTACTCGACGTGACGTATGACGCCGACGGCATGGGCGCCCCTCTCGTCTCGCTGTTCCGCGTTGTGAACGACAAGCGCCTCGCATCGAACAACGGGAAGAATCGCAACCGGGAGGCGCTGGCCCGCCCGCTGCGTGCGCACCCCTACCGATCGAGCGGCGCGGTTATGTGGCCCGAGTCGAAAGTGCCGGGCGCTGGCGACCGTAAGAACGAGGATTTATTCCAGAACTTCGGCGCACAGGCCGCGTGGCATCTCGCCCGTATGTTCGCCAACACGTACGCCGCGGTGAACGGCAAGCCGTACGACAAGGAAATGGTGATTTCGATCAGCGGCGCGCCCGAGTTCAAAGAGCGCGGCCGTCTCATGGTCGAGCTGTCGCAACCGAAATGGAAATACTCGCCCACGGGCAAACTGACCGTCGATAAGGTGCCGGACGGGGCGCTGTCGCCAAACCTCGCGGACATGTGCCGCATGCTATTCGCGCCGCGTAACCGTGGGTTGCAGATTGCTACGGGGACGGCGGATCGGTTGGGGGCGGCGAGTTAGGGCGCCTTCGGCGTCATCGTGAGTTTGCGCGGGCGCTGCAACGCCGTTTGTTTCGTGCCCTTGTACTCCTCGTGCGCCTTCACCGTGAACGTGCCGACGACGTGGTCGCCGCGATGACCGAGGCTATTCGAGCCGCGATACGTCGCAAAATTGCCGTCGGTCGTCTTCATCAGGTGCCAGTACACCGTGCGGGGCGGGTATACGTCGTCATAGCGGCGTTCCGACTGCGCGAGTATTTCGGCATTGATCGTAAGTGGCTTGCCGGCTTCGCCCATGTAGCTAGACGCGGCCTGTTCGGCACGACGGGCGTCGGCGCGTTCCTGCGCGGCACGCTCGCGGGCCTTGGCGTCCTCGGCCGCGGCGCCACTATGAATGCGCTTCACGAACTCTATTTGACGCGGCGTGAGGCCGCCAAACTGGCGCCCCTTGCTGGCAATATCGATTAGGATGCGGTCGGCATGCTCGACGGTGTACAGCCATTCGAAGCCATCGGACGCGGCCTGTTTTAGCGCGGCGGCCACGTTCTTAGCGTGCTGCGCGGCGGCCTCGACCTTCGCCCGGGCGCGGTTCAGGACCAGCGTATACCGGTCGTCGACCGACATGGATTTCGCGGCGCAGGTATTGCCGACGACGCAAGAAACACCCGACGCGTGACGGTAGATCATGCCGAATTTGAACCACGCGCCGCAGTGGTCGCACGTGCCACGATGACGGAAACGCGAGTCGATGATGGCGTACGCGGGGTCATGGGCAATCTCGGTGCGGGTACGTAGGTCCCACCCTTCACCCCCGAGTTCCCCGAGCGCTTCGGCCATCATCTCGTCACGGCCGGAATCGTCATCCTCGGAAATCTTGCCGAAGAACACGCCCGCGACCAGCCGCCACGCGGCGGGGTCGATATTGGCAGCGTCGAGAAGTTCGTGCGTTTTCATCGCTGCACCCTCCAGTGCGTTTCAGTTGTGGCAAGCCTACCGGGCCGCGCGGTCGCGTGGCGTGATGGGCGTCACAGTTCCGTCGCATATCCCGGTGCAGTTCCCCCGGCCGTCGCAGGAGTCGCACGGACCTCTCGGGAAGTCGCTCCCGCCGCGGCCCATCATTCCGGGATTGAGCGCGTCCCGTGGCGCCGGCTCGCGCGCCAGTTTTTCCAGCCCCTTGAGCGTAGCCGCCATCTCGCGGCGCACGCGCCGCGCTTTCTCCGTACTCCTCGGCTTCGCCCGATTCCCCCGCGCCGTGTTTTCCGCGCGCGTGATCTCGTCGAGGTGCGACGGCCGCCAACACGAAGTGTTTTTGCACTCGTGCTCGACCGTGTGGCCGGGGCGTAGCTTGCGGCCCGTGGCGAGTTCGAACGCGACGATATGCACGCGCCGCGTCTTGCCGTTCACGGAGATGAAGCCGTAGCCTTTGGCGTCTTTGGAACCGTCCCAATGCCAACATTGGCCGGGAGCATCGGCTCGACTGAGCAACACGGTACGGTCGGCCAGCGCGACGGCGAGGCGTTCGAATGCGGAGAGGCACTTCATACCCACCACCCCACGAACGGCGCGCCGTCATCGCGCGGCACATCTGGTACGAGTTCATACGTGACGATCCCGCCGGGCGCATGGTCTATGTACCGGCGAACCGTCGCGGTCATGTTCGAGCCGTCGGGGTACACGCCGTGGAATCGGTAGCCGTCCTCCAGCGGGATACTGCGGATAGGATGGATCATCGTTTCCCCTTGAGGCGTATGCCGACGATCAGCCCGAGCACGAAGCCGAGGGCGGCGGAGTAGATAGCGAGCATATGCGAGACGTGGGCGCAGTTCATAGGCGCACCATCGGGACGCCGACGCTCGACTCGGCCTCGCGGACGATGTCGTAATACTCCCGGTGCACCGGGAAACAACCGGGCGGCGTGCGCTCGACGGTAGCGCGGGAGTGCGTATACCGCACGTTGCGCGACGCGTGCGGGACGCGACCGATCGCGAGCCGCCACGCCATCATCGCGCCGCCGCAGCCCCAGAGCATCACATATGGGCGGGTCATTTCCAGAGCGTCCGTAGATCGCCGAGCCACTGACGGATAGCGACGCGCGCCGGGGCATTGCGGCGGATACCGTGGTCGTGACGCTGCCACCAAAGGCGGCGAATCGAGGACACGGCCAGTAGCTCGCGGGTATTGTTTTCCATCGCTGCACCCTCCAGTGCGTTGAACATGGGCGGACTATATCAGTCCTTGACCGGTCGGTCAGTGACGGGCGTCACAATCTCCACGTCTCTATCGGTGACGCAAGTCATCGTCATTTGAACGCCGCACGTGCTGCATTTCTCAGATTCGATTTCGAGCCCCTTTCCGAACCCCGCACGAACCACTGTGGCAAGTGTTCCTGCGGGTAGCGTGTGCCGGCCGTTTCGCATGTCGCGCAGCGTGCGCACGCGTAGCCCGGTCCAATCCCGCACATGCTTTTTACTCGGCGGCGGTTTCGTGGTCTGTCGGCGGATATTGACACTCATCGCAGCACCACCCGCACGTCGAGCAACGCCGTCGCGCGGGTGCGAGCCCACGAGGTGCGTTTCGCGACCCCGCCGAACGGGCCGTTGTACATGGCGACGCACTCCCACCCGGAGCCCGAGCGGCGCAGGATGACGGCGAAGGGGCCGAGGGGGTTCATGGGGTACGACCATGACGCCACAGGCCGATGCAAAGGGCGACGGTGTATAGGACGGTCACGACTAAAACGCCTAAAATATGCGCGTCTAGCCAGTCGAGAAATTCGCTCATGTGTTCGCCTCGATTCGCCAGTCGGTGCGCGTCTTGTGGCCCCGGCTCATCGCAACCAGCCGGTCGACCATCTTTTCCGCCGCGGCTTGCGTCTTATGTTCGCTGCACAGTCCGTCGCGGGTGCCGGGGGCGCTATCGGCCCGGACGACTCGGAAGGGGTATTTGCTGGCGGTTTCCATGGCTCGTACCTTACCCGCCCGCCGCCCGGCGTGATGTGACACGGGTCACAGTTCCGCGATATGCTGCCCCGTATGACCGCCCAACCCTCGACGCTTCCGCCCGGCGCCAACGTGGCCCCGGCCATTCCCGCCCCGCGCGCCACCATCCCTCCCGGCACGTGGCAGCGCGTGCTCATGCAGCTCGCCAAGGATGACAACGGCGCCCCGCGTCGGCGTCACGCGCCGCCCAAGCTCCCGCCGGGCGTTGTTCCCCGGGGAACGTCGAACCCGCTGGCGTCCGACTCGGCGATGCAGAATTTCTCGTGGCTCAACAGCGCGGGCGGCCTTTGGTGCGGGCTCGGCTTTCCGGGCTATCAGTATCTCAGCGAGTTGGCCCAACGCAGCGAATACCGCGCGCCCACGGAGACCATCGCGAACGAGATGACCCGTAAGTGGATCCGATTCCAAGGCGGCGACGAGAAGCGACGTGGCGAGCTGGAGGACGCGTTCCGCGAGTTCGCGGTCCGCGAGTGCTGCCGCCTTGCTGTGCAGCACGACGGGTTTTTCGGTCGCGGGCAGATTTACGTCGAGATCAAGGGCCAGAACACGCCCAACGGCCGGCGCCGGCCGCTCAAGGTCGATGACGGCGGCATCGCGCAGGGTTCGCTCGTCGGCTTCAAAAACATTGAACCGATTTGGACGACGCCGCTCAACTACAATTCGAACGACCCGACGCAGCCGGATTTCTACCGGCCCGACGTCTGGTACATCATGGGCATGCAGACGCACGCCGACCGGCTGCTCACGTTCATCTCCCGCCCGCTCCCGGACATCCTGAAGCCGTCTTATAACTTTTCGGGTCTCTCGCTCTCGCAACTCGTCGAGCCGTACGTCGCGCGCTGGCTCAAGACGGTGGACAGCATCAACCGGCTACTGTCGCGCTTCTCGTTCACGTACCTGAAAACGAACCTCATGTCGACGCTACAGCAGCCCGACGGGGGCGCGGGGTCGCTGAACGAACGCGCGCAGATATTCACGACCTATTGCGATATGCGCGGCCTCGGGTTGATCGATAAAGACGAGGAAGATTTCGGCCAGTTGAATACGCCGCTCTCCGGTCTCTCGGAGTTGCAGGCGCAGGCGCAAGAGCATATGGCGGCGCCCACGCACATTCCGCTCGTGTTCCTGACCGGCATCACGCCGGGCGGTTTGAACGCATCGAGCGAAGGCGAGATTAAGGTTTTTTATAACTACATCGCGGGCGAACAGCAGAACCTACTCGACGGCAATCTACGCATCATGCTCCATATCGTCATGCTGCACCTGTGGGGGCAGATTGACGAGGAAATCACGTACGAGTGGGTACCGCTCGACTCGCCGACCGACAAGGAACTCGCCGAGATGCGCAAGGCCGATGGCGACCGTGACGTCGCGTACATGGGCGCGGGTGCGGTGAGTGGACTGGAGGTGCGTGAGCGCCTGCGGAACGATCCGAACTCGGGGTATACGTTCATCGAACCGGGCGACGTGCCGCCCGCGCCGTTGGAGGCCGAGGCTGCGATCGGCGAGGAAGGCAAACAGGCCGACCACGAGCGCGGACAGGAAACGGCCGAGGCAGACCACGAGCGCGCACTGGAGCTGGAGAAAACGAAAGCGAAGGGGAAGCCGAAGGGCGCCGCCGATGGATGGTTGACGCGTACGCTGCGTCGGATGATCGGTAATACGGATAAACCGTAAGTATCGGCAATACGGATATTTGACGGCGCGGTCAAAGGCGCGTAGGGTTCGCGGCATCCACGGTCGGTGGTGTGGTACATCAACGGCAGTAGCCTAACCAGCGAGCCCGGCCGACCGTCGGACCAATTTCGAACCCCGCCGGAGTGACCCGTGCCGAAACGCCACGATACAAACCGCCGTCTGACCAGTGATTTTGAACTTGTCGTCAATGACGATGGTTCAATGCCCGGCGACAATATCCGGATTGCGTTGCTATACGACATCCGCCGCGCCACCGAGCGCACGGCCAATGAAGCCGAACGGCAAACCCGCGTCCTGCGACGTATCGACCGTCGGCTCGCGAAGCGCGTTAAACTGCGGTAATGCCACCCCGCAAGAAATTTGCCGCCCCCGTTTGGCCGTCCGCCGCAATCGAGGCGGCATACACGCGCGCCCTACGCGCGAAGCTCATAAAGCCGATGGCCGACGAGTTGCTGCGCGACTTGCGCGCGGCGTGGCGCGACGACGGGAGTGTGACGCAGGACGCGCAGCCGGTGACGGAGCGGGCGGCGGGCGTGATGTACGCGCGCGAGGGTAAGGTGCTGCTATTGAAGCGCCGCGACTCGGGGCTATGGGCGTTCCCTGCCGGACATATCGAGCCCGGCGAAACTCCACTTGATGCCGCGCGCCGTGAATCTGCGGAGGAAACCGGCCATGTACCGGCGTCGCTGATTCCGTACGTCGTGCAGCAGCGAGGCGGGTTGTTGTTCTACACGTTCACGAACTCGCCCTCGAAACTATTCGAGCCGGTGTTGAACGACGAGCACTCCGCGTGGGCGTGGGTTTCCGTCATGGAGCCCGATTTCCCATACAACTCGGCGATTCATCCGAACGTGCGGGCGCTGTGGGGTCCCCGCCCCCCGCTCGCGCAGGACGCCCGCTCCTCGACATCCAAGCTCTGTATCGTCATGGAACGATGGGGCAAGAAATGGACCGCGCGTCTCGAAACACTCGCCGAGAAAATGGCGCGCGAGTTCGCCGACGCGTCGCGTACGTATACCGATCGGGCGATGAAGAAGTCGTTCGCCGATGCGGGTCTCACGATCAAGTGGCGCCCGACGAAACGTATGCTCGAAGGCTACGCCGCGGTCGTATACGAGAACGTGCAGCTAATCAAATCGATCCCCGCGAAGTTCCTAACCGACGTTCAATCGGTCGTGTGGCTGTCCGTCACGAAGGGCGCCGATAGTGCCGCGCTGACGGAGAAGATTCGCGAGACGTACGGCGTCACGTGGCGTCGCGCGGCGTTCATCTCGCGCGATCAAACCGCCAAGGCCAAGACGGTTTTCGAGGCGTCGCGTCGTGCCGAGATCGGCATAAAACAAGCGAAATGGCTGCACTCCCACGCGGGGCGCGAACCCCGACCGACGCACGTGGCGATGAATGGCAAGCTGTACGACGTCGAAAAA
>Ga0068859_100002944_pt1 | contig 17270 bp, 19 predicted proteins | sample KBSSwiS22_FD_66585 | JGI IMG/M metagenome (GOLD analysis project Ga0068859, IMG submission 66585) | Switchgrass rhizosphere microbial communities from Kellogg Biological Station, Michigan, USA - KBS Switchgrass S2-2 | ecosystem: Host-associated > Plants > Roots > Rhizosphere > Soil ...
GAGCCCGGCCGCCTCGATGCCCTTGATCGTCGCCGCGAACAGCGAAGGCGCCGTCGACAGGAAGATCGCGAGCCCGCCCGAGAGGTCGCCGAGCTTGTCCTTGAGCGCCGTGAAATCCTTGGTCTTGCTCGCGTCGAGCGGTTGATAGCGCAGCCGGTCGAGGAATGCGTTGCACGCTTCGCAATCGGCGCGGTCCTTTGGCAGGAACTCGTCGAGTGCTTTTTGCGCGAATGCGCGGTAGCCCGCGTCATCATATGCCGAGCGGGCCGTGCCGACGATCTCGAGGCCTTCGGGCAGCAGCTTGTCGGCATGCAATCCATAGAGCGACGGCAGCAACATGCGCTGCGCCAGATCGCCGGTCGCTCCGAACAGCAGAAGTTTGCTGACCTTGGGCATGATGTCCTTTCCGCGAGGCCCCGTTTCGCAGTGCGAGACACGAAGCGGGGGCAAAGATCAAGCCGGCGGATTTAGGTTTTCCCGTCGCGGCGGTTTTGCAATGGGAGCGCTATCAAAATTCCGCAAAGGGATAATGCCGGCAAAGGCTGGTCTCTCAGGGCCTTGCTACAGGTTCAAGCCCGCGATCGGATCGAGGCCGGCCATGATATTCAAATTCTGTACGGCAGCGCCCGACGCGCCTTTACCGAGATTGTCATAGGTCGCGATCAGGCGCGCCTGGCCGGTTTCGGCATTGCCGAACACGCGCAGGGTCATGCGGTCGCTGCCTTCGTCGATTTCGATCGGCAGCAGCGAAATGCCTTCCGAGGGCGCGACCTGGATCACGGGCGAATCGCGATAGGCGTCCTGCAGCGCACCCTCGATTGCGGCGAGCGAGGGACGGCGCGGCATCGCGGCGAGCGGCAGCGCGACTTCACCCAGCATGCCGCGCAGCGTGCGCGCGACGGCAGGCAGGAACACCGGCACATGCTCGATCCGCGCATATTTCTGCATCTCGGGCAGATGCTTGTGGGCGAGGCCGAGGCCATAGGCGCGATAGGCAGTATCGGTGTAGTTCGGCGCGGAATCGTCCTCGAATTCGGCGATCATGCTCTTGCCGCCGCCCGAATAGCCCGTGGCGCCGCTGTAGATCAGCGGCCAACTCGACGGGATGATCCCGACGCGTACCAGCGGGCGTACCAGCGCGAGGAAGCCGCTCGGCCAACAGCCGGGGTTGGTGACCAAGCGCGCCGCCGCGATTGCTTCCTGCTGACCGGGATCGAGTTCGGGCAGTCCATAGGTCCAGCCCTCGGCAACGCGATGCGCCGAGCTTGCGTCGATCACGCGTGTGCTAGGGTTCTCGATCAGCTTTACGGCTTCGCGGGCGGCATCGTCGGGCAGGCATAATATCACGAAGTCGACACTGTTGAGCGCTTCTGCACGCCTGGCCGGGTCCTTGCGGTCGGCGTCGGAAAGCGTGACGAGCGTGAATTCGCCGCGGCCTTCGAGCCGCTCGCGAATTTGCAGGCCCGTGGTGCCGGCCGCCCCGTCGATGAACAGGCTGCGCGTCATGGCTGGCCGTCTGCAAGCGCCTGCGCGTCGAGGTACCCGACGAGCTTCGACCCCGGCGCGGTGCCCCAGGCCGAGGTGCCGGCGAACTCAAGCACTTCGAACAGTTCGCCGGGCTCGAGCTGAGCCAGGACATCCGATGTCGCCGCTGTGGCGGCACGCAAAGTTGCGGCAGTCCGTACGATCCGGATCAGTGGCGCGGCATAGTGCGGCGCGAACACACGATCGGCGAGGCGAACGTCGGCAAGGTCGGCACGGGCGGCGTCGTGGCGCGGGTCTATCGGGCGCGAACGACCGGTCAGCGCGAAACGCTTACGCGTGTGCCCTTCGGTCGAATGGTTCGCCGACGGCATCGCCGCCCGCGAGGAAATTCCCGAACTCTGCAAGAAATTCTGCCCCTTCCGCGGTGCGTGCGACAAAGATGTTGCGCTTATCGGTGTCATCACGCTGGCGGCGCAGATAGCCGAGTGCACCCAACCTGTTCAAGGCGCGCGTGACTACGGGTTTGGACACGTTGAGCGCACGCGCGAGGCCGCGTACCGTGTGTGGCCCGACATCGAGATAGACCAGCATCAACAGCGCCATCTGACGATTGGTCAGGTCGGGCTCGCCCGAGCGGACATAGTCCACCAGCGTATTTTTCCACGACTGAAGTGTCGAAGCGTCATGCATCGCGTTCACGGGCTGATACTCACCGTTACGTGGCCGGAAATACCGGCATTTTCCCTCGCTCCAACGCTGTTGCGCCCTCGAAGGTTTCCTCGCTTTGCAAATTTGTTGAGTCCGTGACGATCGCGGGGCGGTTGATCGGTGGGGCGCGCTCGCCTATGTGCCCCGCTTTCCCGACAGAGACCGCATCATGCTGTTCACTTTCCTGCTCGTCGTTCATGCAATCATCGCCGCGCTGCTCGTGGCGGTGATTCTCGTCCAGAAGTCGGAAGGCGGTGGCCTGACTTCGGGGGGAAGCCCCTCGGGGCTGATGTCGGCGCGCGGCACGGCGGACTTCCTCACGCGTTCAACTGCGATTCTTGCCACGATGTTCGTGGCGATGAGCATCGGGCTCGCGGTGTTTGCGGCGATGCGCCATTCGACCAAGGTCGATACATCGCTCGCGCGCACCCCACCGCCGGTGAGCGCGCCCGCTGCGCCGGTTCCCGCTCCGGCGGTGCCGGCGCCGACCGACAATTCGGCGGTCCCGCTCGCCCACTAAGCCGCCGCGCTGCGACTTGGTTGCGCAATATTTTTGCGCTGGCCGGAGTCGCGCGCTTGTCCATTCCTGATTCGGAGCGCTAAGCCGTAGTTCCCATGGCGCGGTATATTTTCATCACCGGCGGCGTGGTCTCCTCGCTTGGCAAGGGTCTGATGGCGGCGAGCCTCGCGGCGCTGCTGCAGGCACGAGGCTATCGGGTCCGCATCCGCAAATTCGATCCCTATCTCAACGTCGATCCCGGCACGATGTCGCCGTATCAGCACGGCGAGGTCTATGTGACCGACGACGGCGCCGAGACCGACCTCGACCTCGGCCATTACGAGCGGTTCACCGGCGTGGCGTCGCGCCAGTCGGACAATGTCACCTCGGGCCGGATCTACAAGACGATCATCGAGCGCGAGCGCCGTGGCGACTATCTCGGCGCGACCGTGCAAGTGATCCCGCACGTCACCGACGCGATCAAGGCGTTCGCGCAGGCCGATACCGAGGATCTCGACTTCGTGCTGTGCGAAATCGGCGGGACGGTCGGCGACATCGAATCGCTGCCGTTCATCGAGGCGATTCGCCAGCTCAAGAACGACCTTGGGCGCGGCAACTCGATCAGCATCCATGTCACGCTCGTGCCGTTCATCTCGGCTGCGGGCGAGCTCAAGACAAAGCCCACACAGCACAGCGTGCGCGAACTTGCCGCGCTCGGCGTCCAGCCGGACGTGCTAGTCTGCCGCTGCGAAAAGCCGCTCCCCGATAGCGAGCGCGCCAAGATCGCGCTGTTCTGCAACGTGCCCAAGGAAGCGGTGGTGCCCGCGCTCGACGCGGCGAGTATCTACAAGGTGCCGCTGCAATATCATGCCGAGGGACTCGACCGCGAAGTGCTGCTTGCGTTCGGTTTGGAGCCCGGCGTCGAGCCACGGCTCGACCGCTGGTCGGATATCGTCGAGCGGCTCGAGAACCCCGAAGGCGAAGTCACTGTCGGGGTGGTCGGCAAATATGTCGGGCTGCCCGACGCCTACAAATCGCTCAACGAAGCGCTGGTGCACGGCGGCATCGCCAACCGCGTCAAGGTCAACATCCGCTGGATCGACGCCGAACTGTTCGAGAAGGATGACGCCGAGGTCGCGTCGAAGCTCGAACCCTGCCACGCGATTCTGGTGCCCGGCGCGTTCGGCGAGCGTGGCGCCGAAGGCAAGATCGCCAGCGTCCGCTTCGCGCGCGAGCGCCGCGTACCTTATTTCGGCATCTGCTTCGGGATGCAGATGGCGTGTGTCGAAGGCGCGCGGAACCTGGCCGGGATCGCGCAGGCATCGTCGACCGAGTTCGGCCCGACCGAAGAACCGGTAGTCGGTATGATCACCGAGTGGATGAGCGCGGCCGGTATCGAGAAGCGTGAAGAGGGCGGGGACCTCGGCGGCACGATGCGGCTCGGCGCTTATGAGGCGAAGCTCGACGGCAACAGCGTGGTTTCCTCGATCTACGGCGATACCAGCATCAGCGAACGCCACCGTCATCGCTACGAAGTCAACACCGGCTATCGCGATGCGCTCGAACGCGGCGGGCTGGTATTTTCGGGCATGTCCCCGGACGGCATGCTTCCCGAGATCGTCGAACGGCCCGACCACCCCTGGTTCGTCGGCGTGCAATTCCACCCCGAGCTCAAGTCGAAGCCGTTCGATCCGCACCCGCTGTTCAAGAGCTTCATCGAAGCTGCGGTGCGCCAGAGCCGGTTGGTCTGACGCAAATCAAAAGGCGCCCGAACCGCTGGGTCCGGGCGCCTCTGCCGCGGCGGAAAGGGGATAAACGCCGCGAGGGGGGTCAGGCTGCGTTGGCGGCGCGATGCTCGACCGGAGTCGAAGTCTCGCGCTTGCCGACTGCGATCTTCTTGGGCTTCATCGCCTCCGGGACTTCGCGCACCAATTCGATCACCAACAGGCCGTCGCTCAGGTCCGCACTATCAACGCGAACGAAGTCGGCGAGCTCAAAGCGACGCTCGAAGCTGCGGTTCGCAATCCCTACGTGCAGATAGGCGCTCTGCCGCGACTCGTCCTCGTCCTTCCTCTTGCCGGCGATCACCAGCAGGTTCTGCTGTGCGGTGATGTCGATCTCATCGGCCTTGAACCCGGCGACTGCGACGGTGATCCGATACCGGTCGTCGGCAAGTCGCTCGAGATTGAACGGGGGATAATTCTCGGTCTGAAGCTGACGCGCACTCGATTCGAGCATGTCGAACAGGCGGTCGAAGCCGATCGTCGAGCGGCGATAAGGGGTCAAGTCAAACTGACGCATAGCAATCCTCCATATTGAGCAATTTCAACGTCTTGTCAGGATCCGCTAATGCGCGATCCCAAGGTCTTCGCGCGGCCCGAAGCACCGCGCACGCCTTATCTGGTGCGGTTTCGGCCCGGTTCAAGTGTCCCATTTTTCATCGATTGCATTCGCGAAATCCTATCTTTCCACTAGGCAATCGGAACTTTCTGGGCAATATCCTCCAAATAGATGGATATTAAACCGCGCCAGCCTCAGCCGGGCAGGCGCCAGGGAAACAGCCGGGGATTCCGAACGATGACTTCGCATGCCATATTGATGCTGCTGCTCGGCAGCTCGACCAGCCCGATCGCGCAGGCCACCGCACTCGAAGCCAATGTCGCCGTTGCTGCGCCGGCGGCCGCAGCGGATACGCCGGCCGCTCCGGCGCCTGAGGGCCAGGTCACGCCGGCCGGTTCCGACTCGCAGGCGATCGACGCGACCAATTCGGGCGACATCGTCGTCACCGCACGCCGCCGCGAAGAGCGCGTGCAGGATGTGCCGATCGCCATGTCGGTGATCGGAGGCAACGAACTCACCAAGACCGGCGCGTTCAACCTCCAGCGCCTTCAGCAGCAGCAACCGACGCTGCAATTCTATTCGAGCAACCCGCGCAACTCGGCGATCAACATCCGCGGCCTCGGCGCGCCGTTCGGCCTCACCAACGACGGGATCGAGCAGGGCGTCGGCTTCTACATGGACGGCGTCTATATCGGCCGCGTCGGCGCTTCGACGTTCGACCTGGTCGACGTCGAGCGCGTCGAAGTGCTGCGCGGGCCGCAGGGCACGCTCTACGGCAAGAACACCACGGCTGGTGCGGTCAACATCACCACCCGCGCGCCCAACGTTAGCGGCTTCGACGCCAAGGTCGAAGTCAGTGGCGGCAATTACGAGTTCGGCCAGTTCAAGGGTTCGATCTCCACGCCGCTCATCACCGATACGCTCGCCGTACGGCTGTCGACCTCGCTCTCGCACCGCAAAGGCACGATCACCAACGTCAAATCGGGCGAGGACCTGCACCGATTGGCCAATGCGACGGTGCGTGGCCAGGTGCTGCTGCGCGCTTCGTCGAACATCGATTTCACGCTCACGGGCGACTTCAACGTTCAGAACCCAATGTGCTGCGTCCAATTCTATACGCGGGTCGCGCCGACGCAGCGACCGCTGAATCGCCAATATGCCGCGCTGGCGGCGGCGTTCAATTACGCGCCGCCGAGCACCAACCCGTTCGATCGTGTCACCGATGTCGATGCCACGCTCAATTCGCGTCAGGAAATGGGCGGCGTGTCGCTGCTCGGGAGTTGGGACCTCGGTCCGGCGACGATCACTTCGGTGAGCGCGTGGCGCTATTGGGATTGGAAGCCGTCGAACGACCGCGACTTCATCGGCCTGCCGATCACCACCGTGTCGCAGAACCCGTCGCAGCAAAAGCAGATCTCGCAGGAACTGCGGATTGCATCGAACGGCAAGAACAAGCTCGACTATACCTTTGGCGCCTTCTTCTTCCGCCAAGTGATCAACACCCAGGGCTCGCAGGTGCAGGGCTCGGCCGCGAGCCGCTGGCTGCTCAATCCGGGCGCGTCGGTGCCCGTGGGCTCGTCAGCGTGCAGCCCAACGACTGCGAACGCCTGCAAACCGTCGGTGCTCGACGGGCTGACCAGCACCAACAACATCTATTTCAGCAACTCGAGCTTCGCCGTGTTTGGCAAGCTCAACTGGCAAGTGGCACCCGGCTTCCGCATCCAGCCGGGTCTGCGCGTCAACTATGACAAGAAAAGCGGCACCTATAATGCCGTGGTGACGAGCGGTGCCGGCGTGGTGGCGACCTGCGCCAATCCGTCGACGCTCAACTCGGATCAGCTCAACACGCTTGCGCCGCAATGCTACGCGCCCAGGTTCAGTGCGTGGAACGTATCAGGGGACGTCACGGCTTCGGTCGATCTCGATCGCGACGTGCACGCCTATCTGACTTATGCGCGCAGCTTCAAATCGGGTGGCATCAATCTCTCCGGCCTTCCGCTCAACGCCACCAACACCGGCGTCGACTTGTCGACGCAGACGGTCAAGCCGGAGCGAGAGAACCATTTCGAGTTCGGGCTGAAGACGCAGTTCTTCGACCGCAAGCTGACTGCCAACCTGGCGGGCTTCCTGACGATCATCAACGACTATCAGGCGACTGTGAACAACGGGCAGACCACGGTGATCCGCGGCTATCTCGCCAACGCCGGCAAGGTGCAGGTCGGCGGCTTCGAGTTCGACACGAGCTACCGTCCAAACGACCGCCTGAGCCTCTATGTCAATGGCGCCTATGCCGATGCCAAATATGTCCGCTTCGCCAACGCGCCGTGCCCGCCCGAACTCTCCGGCGGCAATCCCGCGCTGAACGGCGCGACGCCCGCACCCGCGGGTACGCCGGGGCTCAGCCCGCTCACTTGCGACATCTCGGGCCAGGTGCTGCCAGGCATCTCCAAATGGTCGTTCTCGTTCGGCGGCGAATATATCGTCCCGCTCAAGGGCGGCGATATCTATCTCGGGTACGACGGCAACTATCGTTCGCGTTTCTCGTCGAACCCATCGCCCTCGGCCTACACCTGGATCGAAGGCTATTCGCTCTCGAATTTCCGGCTCGGGTATCGCACGCCCAGCAAATTCAACGTGTTCGTCTGGGTGCGCAACGCTTTCGACCGGCATTATTTCGACCTCTTGTCGACGCAATCGGGCAGCACGGGACTGATCGTCGGCCAGCCCGGCGATCCCAGGACGTTCGGCATCACGATCAGCAAGCAGTTCTGAGGAAAAGGGGCGTCCCCCACGGCTGGCGGGGACGAATAACAAGGGAGGGAGGCCACACCCCGGCTCCCGTGACCTCCCTCCCGATAAGCTTCCCGACGCGAACGGCTTCGGTCGCTCGTGCCAGGCGAAGGTGCTGGATTCTCCTCGCGCGATTTGCGCGACCGCCGGATCGCTGTGGAGGCGTATCGTCCACAGGTTCCGCGGCGCACGGCGTCCCCTCCGCCGTGCCCGGGTCGCGCTATCGCGCGGGGAGAATCTGGTATCGCGGTGTGATCGGCCGAGCCGCTGCTCGCCCCAAAAAGCAAACGCCCGGGCCGTTTCCAGCCCGGGCGCCTGCGTGACGACTGCTCGTCAGCCCCCTTATCAGGCCTCACCCACACGTCTGTTGCCAGACGGGACGAGAGCCTCCCCGAACCACGGCCGTTGCCTGCGTTTCGACAGCTGTTTGCTAGGGCGGCCCCGGCGGCTTGTCACCGGGGTTCGAAGCCCTGCGCGCACTTTGCCTTCACCCTGTGTTCAGAAAGCAACAGAGCATTTGCCAGCCTGGGACCAGCGCCCTAGACGACCATCACACAGGCTTCCCCGGGGTTTTCGAGCAACTATGCTGCTGTCGCGTTACGAGCGGATGATCGCCCGCCGCTATCTCCTGCCGGGTCGAGGCGAGGCCTTCATCGCCGTGGTCGCGTCGTTCAGTCTTGTCGCCGTGATGCTCGGTGTCGCCGCGCTGGTGGTGGTGATGAGCGTGATGAACGGCTTCCGCGCCGAGCTGTTCGACAAGATCACCGGGCTCAATGGCCATGCCGTGATCCAGGGTTACGACAATCGCCTGACCAACTGGCGCGAGATCGCCGCCGAAGCGAAGGCGGTTCCGGGCGTCACCTCGGTCACGCCACTGATCGAGCAACCCTTGTTCGCCGGCTTCCAGGGCCGCGTCGAAGCGGCGCTGGTGCGCGGCATGACCGTGCAGGACATCCGCAACAACCCGACGCTCAAGGGCAAGGAAAAGCTGGGCAGCTTCAAGGACCTGAAGCCCGGTGGCGAACAGGTCGCGATCGGTACCCGGCTGGCCGAGCAACTGGGCGTGACTGTCGGCAGTACTATCTCGATCATCAATCCCGCGGGATCGGCGACGCCATTCGGCACGATGCCCCGCATCGTCACCTACAAGGTGGCGGCGATCTTCGAAGTCGGCATCTACGATTATGACAAGGCCTATATCCTGATGCCGATGGAGGACGCGCAGACGCTGCTGCTGCTCGGCGACTCGGTCGGCATGATCGAAGTCAACACGGTCGCCCCCGATCGGGTGAAGAGCATCATGGCGCCGCTCGGCCCCAAGATCGCGCGCTATGGCGAAATCGTCACCTGGGAGCAGCTCAACTCACAGCTGTTCGAGGCGCTCGCGATCGACCGCCTGATGACGTTCGTGATCCTTTCGATCATCATTCTGGTCGCATCGTTCAACATCATCTCCTCTTTGATCATGCTGGTATGGTCCAAAAAGCAGGATATCGCGGTTCTGCGTACCATGGGTGCATCGCGGGTCAGCCTGATGCGCATCTTCATGACTGTCGGCACAAGCATCGGCGTGCTGGGCATCGGCGCCGGGCTGGTGCTCGCCGCTCTGTTCATCAATTACCGCGAGGGAGTCGTGAAGGCGATCGGCGCGGTCACCGGGCAGAACGTCTGGGATCCCTCGGTCCGGTTTCTTACCGAACTGCCGGCCAAGACGGATATGTTCCAGACGATCGGGATCGTCGTGATGGCCTTCCTGTTCAGTTTCCTCGCGACGCTCTACCCGGCGTGGAAGGCGGGAAGCACCGATCCCGTGCAGGTGCTGCGGTATGAGTGAGCCCGTTCTCAGCGTAACCGAGCTCAAGCGCAGCTTCAAACAGGGCCAGGTAACGGTCGAAGTGCTCCGCGCTGTCGACCTCACCGTCGCGCCCGGCGAAATCGTCGCACTGCTGGGGCCGTCGGGATCGGGCAAGTCGACTCTGCTTCAGGCGGTCGGACTGCTCGAAGGCGGCTTCGAGGGATCGATCCGGATTCGCGGCGTCGAAGTATCGCGGCTCGACAGCCATGGCCGTACGGCGACGCGGCGCGATCAGCTCGGCTTCGTCTACCAGTTCCATCACCTGCTTCCCGACTTCAGCGCGCTCGAGAATGTCGTGTTGCCGCAGCTGATCCGCGACGCCACGCGTGTCGAAGCGAACCGACGCGCAGGCGAGTTGCTCACCGCGCTCGGCCTGGGTGAACGGCTGGCGCACCGGCCAAGCCAGCTTTCGGGCGGCGAGCAACAGCGCGTCGCCGTTGCCCGCGCGCTGGCAAACCGGCCGGCGCTGGTGCTTGCGGACGAGCCGACCGGCAATCTCGACGAGAAGACCTCCGAAGTCGTGCTCGCCCAGTTCCTCGAGCTGGTACGTAGCCAGGGCTCGGCGGCCCTGATCGCCACGCACAACGAGCGGCTCGCAGCGCGCATGGACCGGTGCGTGCGGCTGCACGACGGCCGCCTCGAATAGGAGAGGCATATGCGACACCTGATCGGCTTCCTGCTGCTTACGGTCCCGGGCGCGGCCTGGGCGCAGGCGGCGACGCCGCCCGCCAAGCCAGCGCCATGCACAGATGCGAACCATCACGCGTTCGACTTCTGGGTGGGCCGTTGGGATGTGCATCCTTTTCCCGGCGGCCCGCTCGTTGCGCATTCGCTGATCGAGAGCCTCTATGGTGGGTGCGCGGTTCGGGAGAACTGGATGCCGCTGAAGGGCGGAGGCGGCGGCAGCCTCAATATCTACGACAGCCGCGACGGGAAATGGCACCAGAGCTGGGTCGATTCCGGCGGCACGCGCGCGAGCTTTACCGGCGGGATTCAAGGCGATGCCATGGTGTTGAGCGGCGAATGGGCCGGCTCGGGTCCCAAGGGCGAAGACGGCATCACGCGCATGACCTACAGCCGGCAAGCTGGCGGCGCCGTGCGCCAGCGCGGCGAATTCTCTGCGGACGGCGGCAAGACCTGGGTCGCGACCTTCGACCTGCTTTACACGCCCGCCAAGCCCGCGTGAGCGCCTGGACCGAAACGCCGACGCTCGCTGGCGAGCATGTGACGCTGCGTCCGCTCGCGCGCGCCGATCGTGACGCATTGGTGGCAGCGCTGGCGCCGGTCGACGGTCAGTTCACTACCACGGTGCCGAGCGACGCGACGATCGATCACTGGTACGATCGACTCGAAGCCGAAGGCGCTGCCGGGCGCGCGATGCCGTTCACGGTACTCGACCGTGACGGCCGGGTGTCGGGGACGACGCGCTTCCTGCGCATGCATCGCCCGTTCCGGCGAGTCGAAATCGGCGGCACCATCTACGCGCCGCGCGTCCAGCGCACGGGGCTCAACACCGAGGCGAAGCGATTGTTGCTCGGGTACGCGTTCGAGTCGCTCGGCTGCGTGTGCGTCCAGCTGCGCACTGACTTCCTCAACCGCCGCTCGCGCGCGGCGATCGAAAGACTCGGTGCGCGGATGGACGGCGTGCTGCGCGGTCACATGATCATCAATGATGGCCATCGGCGCGACACCGTGGTCTATTCGATCCTCGACCATGAATGGCCGGGCGTGCGCCGCAATCTCGACGCGATGCTGGCGGCGTATAGTGAGGTGAAGCCATGAGCATCCTCGACACACCTGTGAAAACCGCCTCAGGGGCCGAAACCGACCTTTCGGCCTATGCCGGCCAAGTGCTGCTGATCGTCAACGTCGCGTCGAAATGCGGACTGACGCCACAATATGCCGGGCTCGAAGCGCTCTTCCGCAAGTACAAGGAGCGCGGGTTCGCGATACTGGGCTTCCCGTGCAACCAGTTCGGCGGGCAGGAGCCGGGGAGCGCGGCAGAGATCGAAACTTTCTGCTCGACCAACTATGACGTGACGTTCCCCGTGTTCGCCAAGATCGACGTGAACGGCGCCGGTACCGCGCCGCTTTACCAGAAGCTCAAGGCCGAAGCGCCGGGGCTGCTCGGCACCGAGGCGATCAAATGGAATTTCACCAAGTTCCTGATCGGCCGCGACGGCAAGGTCGCCGAGCGATTCGCGCCGACGACGACTCCGGAGGACATTGCTCCTGCGATCGAGAAGTTGCTTTAAGGCTTGGGTTCGAGCCGATTGAGTCCGCGCAGATAGGGCTGGAGCACCTCGGGCACCGCGACGGCGCCATCCTCCTGCTGATAGTTCTCGAGCACCGCGACCAGGGTACGCCCCACTGCCAGGCCCGAGCCGTTGAGCGTGTGGACGAAACGCGTGCCCTTTTCGCCTTCGGCGCGGTAGCGCGCGTTCATGCGCCGCGCCTGGAAGTCGGTGCACGTCGAGCAACTCGAGATCTCACGATAGCGCCGTTGGCCGGGCAGCCACACCTCGAGGTCATAGGTCCGCGCCGCCGAAAAGCCCATGTCGCCGGTGCACAGTTTCATCCGGCGAAACGCGAGGCCGAGTCGCGTGAGGAGATCCTCGGCGCAACCGGTCATCCGCTCATGCTCGGCTTCGGACTGATCGGCGGTGGTGATCGACACCATTTCCGCTTTTTCGAACTGGTGCTGGCGGATGAAGCCCCGCGTATCGCGTCCCGCCGCGCCGGCTTCGGAGCGGAAACAGGGCGTGAGCGCAGTGAGCCGCATGGGAAGCGCACTCTCGGGGAGAATCTGCTCGCGTACCAGGTTGGTCAGGCTCACTTCGGCGGTCGGGATCAGCCAGCGGCCGTCAGTGGTGCGGAACAGATCCTCCGCGAATTTCGGGAGTTGGCCGGTGCCGAACGCCACTTCGTCGCGCACCAGCAACGGCGGTATGACTTCCTCATAGCCGTGATCGCGCGTCAGCACATCGAGCATGAACTGGCCCAGCGCGCGGTGGAGCCGCGCTGTGGCGCCGCGCACCACCGTGAAACGCGCACCCGACAGCTGCGCGCCGGCCTCGAAGTCGAGTCCTAGCGGCGGTCCGATCATATCGTGCTCGCGCGCGTCGAAGGCGAATGCCGGATGCGTGCCGCGTTCGGCGACCAGAGCGTTCTCATTTTCATCGGCGCCATCGGGTACGTCGGCAAGCGGCAGGTTGGGGATCGACGCAAGCCGGCCGTTCAACTCTTCGCCGAGCGTCCGATCTTCGACTTCGAGCACCGCCAGTCGGTCCTTCAGCGCCGAAACTTCGGTCATGAGCTGCTGCGCCAGCGCCTCGTCCTTTCGCGCCTTCGCCGCGCCGATCGCCTTCGACGCATCGTTGCGCCGAGCCTGGCCTGCCTGGAGCTCGGTGATCGTCGCGCGACGCTTCTCGTCGAGCGCGACGAGCTCGGCCGCCTGCGCCGCAAGTCCGCGCCGCGCGAGGGCAGCGTCGAATGCGTCCGGATTGTCCCGAATGGAGCGGATGTCATGCATGCGCCCGCCTATGGCGAGCGGCGCTCGTGCGTGCAACGGGCTTGCGAAACCCCAGCTGCCTTCGCCGCGTTGTCCCCTGAACAGCATAAGGAGGAAGCGATGCAAGTCCCGCACAATGCGTTCGTGGTGGTCGCCGACGGGCGGAAAATGCTGTTCCTGCGCAACGAGGGCGACGCCGCGGCGCCCAATCTCAAGGTCGCGAAGAAGCGGATCGACCGCAATCCGCGTGATCACGACCAGGCCAGCGATCTCGCGGGGCGTATGCAATCGACTCGCGCCGATGGCACGGCTTGGGCCAGCGGCGGTAACGTCGACAACACCGACTTCCATCAGCTCGAAGAGGATCGCTTCGCGGCCGAGACCGCCAGCCTGCTCAAGGATTGGGCGATGCGCGATGAGTTCGAAACGCTCATCGTAGTCGCCCCGCCTAAGACACTGGGCGAGCTCCGCCGCCATTATCACCATGAAGTCAGCCGACGGCTGGCTGGAGAAATCGATAAGGATCTCACTGACCATAGCATTCCAGAGATCGAGGCCGCGCTTCTCAAGTCCTGAGAGGGGCGGAGTAGTTATAGCTCGACCTTCTTCCCCCAAGCCGCGTGCGTGCGACCAGCGCGGCGGGCGCGCTGCCGAACAGCAGCGCCATGGGTGGGGCTGGGACAGGCCGTGGCCTCGGCTCGACCCGGTGCGCTTCGAGACTTGGTCAGCGATGTGAACGGCGCTGACGCCCCGATCGCTCCGCCGCACGCGCAGGCGCACAATTGCGCCAGTGCCACCCATGCGACCTGCCGTCCCATTCGCTTTCGCTGTCGCCGTTCCAAATTCGGGGCAGCACAGACGCCCCAAGGTCCTTGAGGGGACCTGCAGAGCAAACGGTCGATTTGAATCGTGTTAATGAGAGTTCTCAAGATGTTCCCACATTTCTTCGGCGAAAATAAATCGTTTCTTGGATGTCGTGCGAAATTGGGACGTTGTCGACGCAATGTTCTGATAGACGCGTAGGGATTGTCGGGGCGTTCGTTGCGACACGTGACCCCTTGGCGTTCAGCAACGCGAAATTTGTCGCGGATTACTGCGCCTTTGCGATGAAATCGGCATCATCTCGCCGCTTGTGAAGCGCACGGCGCGCCGCTAATAGCGCGAGCCGGGGAAAAGTGGCTTCCGGCACGATACTCTGATGCCGGGCGTCGGGTATGGAGAGTGGGGAATGGCGACGGCGGCAGATCGGATAGGAGGCGGTGTGGAGCACCCACCCGCAGCAAACGACGGTGGTTATCGTCCGCATCCGGACGAACCCTTCATGAACCCGCGACAGCTGCAATATTTTCGCGAAAAACTGCAGGCCTGGAAGGAAGCGATTTACCGCGAGGCGGCCGGAACGCTCACCCAGCTGCAGTCCGAATCGCTGCGCGAAGCCGACCTCACCGATCGCGCTTCGAGCGAGACCGACTGGTCGATCGAACTCCGCACCCGCGATCGCCAGCGCAAGCTGATCTCCAAAATCGACGCCGCGTTGCGCCGTATCGACGAGGGCGAATATGGCTATTGCGAGGTCACCGGGGAGCCGATCTCGCTCGGCCGCCTCGAGGCACGGCCGATCGCGACGATGACGGTGGAGGCCCAGGAGCGTCACGAGCGGAACGAGAAGGTTTCCCGCGAAGAATAGGGCCTCCGGCCCTTTTTTTGTCGCTCGCGACGCTCTTCAGCGTCAATTCGGGACTGCGCCACGAGTCATTCGCAAGCGCGCGTTAACCCTTTCGATATCCATGCTGCTCTATTGGTCGGCGACGATCTATCTTCGAGCAGGATCATGGACCGGCAACCTTTCGAATCTCTGGCGACGCTTTCGGACAATGATTTCGCCGGCCAGCGCAGCACCGCGCGCGACAGCCTATTGCTCGCGGCGCAGTTCCGCGTCGGGGAGACCGACCCGGTGACTGTGCGCGTTCGCAATCTTTCCGCTGGCGGACTGATGGCGGAGTATATGATCGCGCTCGCAACCGGAACGCGAGTCTCGATCGACGTGCGCGGCGTCGGGTGGGTCGGTGGCCGAGTCGCCTGGGCGACGGAGGGCCGGATCGGGATTGCCTTCGACGCGCCCATCAACCCGATGTGCGCGCGCAAGCCAGTCGGCAAGGGCACCCATACACCCGATTATGCCAAAGGCCTGGTCTTCCGCGAACGCTGAAACCGTCCCGAGTCGCAATTTCTGCCGATTTGGGCATTTTCAAGCGCGACGCGACTTACTACGCCGCGCTGTGCGCGACACCATCGACAACCAGGCTTTGAGAGCGTTCGCTACGCGTCTAGCGCGACAGCTCTTCCTTTACACGCAGCTTTCGGCGCTTGAGCTCGGCCAGCAGGATTTGATCGGGAAGCGGGCGCTGCGTCTCGGCAGCGATTTGCTGGTCCAGCGTGGCATGCTTGGCCTGAAGAGCCGAGAAATGCGCGTTGTGCATGGCAGCTTACCTCCTTGCTGTAAGGACTGACCAGTAGATCATCTTTTAGCGGGATTGTCGCCTCCACAATTCGATGTGCCGTGTGTTTTTCGCGGACGGGGCGTTGCGGCGACCGCGCTGGTTAGGGCAGGCTGACAGAGATGGACGATAGCGAGATTCGCCGCCGGCTCGAACTGCTCCGTATGGAGCACCGCGACCTCGATGCCGCGATCGAAGCGATGCTCGCCACCGCCACCTCGGACCAGTTGCAGGTGGCGCGGCTGAAGAAGCGCAAGCTTCGCCTGCGCGATGAAATTTCCTTGCTTGAGGACCAGCTGATCCCCGATATCATTGCCTGAGATTCGCGGTCCGTTGCATCATGCCACTGCCGCGATATGCTCGTACGCTCCCGGAACGGGACGGTCACACACTGACAATGTCGTTCCCCCGCCCGAGGCATTATGGCACCAGATCACGTCATGGAGAGAATGAAATCTCCGCAGTTTCACCGCAAACTGATCGACTCGCTCTACGTCGAGGCGATGGTGTTGGCGGACGAAGCGCGCACCTATTTCGACGAACTGGGCCGTGACCAGCGCGATACGCTCGACGCTATGACTCGCGTCGCTTTCTCGTGCGAGTCACTCAAAGTCACCACACGCCTCATGCACATCATTGCATGGCTGCTGACTCAGCGCGCGGTGCAGGCAGGCGAGATCAGCCACGGTGAGGCGATGCTGCCGTCCCGCCGGCTAGGTGCCGGGCCCGACACCGATCCCGATACGCTCGCGGCGATGCCGCAGGACGCGGCGGGAATCATTGCGGCGAGCATCGACCTGCACCGGCGCGTCGCGCGTTTCGATGCCGCGCAGGATAGCGACTGGCTCGCGGCGAGCCCGGCGCGGGACATGCTCGATCGGCTGGCGACCGCATTCTAGGTGCAATCAGCGCTCGCCGATTTCAGCCCGCAGCTCGCGAAACAATCCCGTGATCGCCGTCAGCCGCGGTTCCTCCTCGTCGAGGATCGCGTGGAACAACTGCACCTTGAGCGCTCGCACGCGCTCGGCGGGTGGGCGCAACGACGGCGGAGCGGTCGAGAGCACGATGTCCATCAGCCGGTCGGCGCCGTGCAGTCGTCCCCAGAGATAGTCGTTCTCGCGATAGGCGCGGCTGAAGAAGGCGCCGAAGCTGTTGAACTGAATGCCCTTGAGCGTCGCCGCGGCACCGCCCGCGCGGATGCTGGTGGCGTCGTCGGGCGAGATACGGTCGACGCGGATCGGATCGAATTCATCGACGCCTTCGCCCTGCAGCAGCGGCAGCGTTGCGATGTCGAAGAAGGGAAAGCCGAGATGCGCAAGCAGGATCGGACGGCGCAGCTCCTTCGACAGACGGCTGAACCCGTCGGACAGGCACGCATCTGTCTCGGCATCCAGCGATTGCAACGCCATCATCGCGCCGAGTTCATCGAGCAGTTCGCCGGCGCCTTCGGGTAAGGCACGGACGCGATCACGTAATCGCGCGTAGGGATCGCTGCGCTGGCATTCGAGATAGGCGGCAAGTGAGGTGTAGATCGCTTCCCGGATCGGCGCGAGCTCGGAGTGTTCCTGTTGCGTGTCTATCTCG